>Ga0114938_1000562_pt1 | contig 27292 bp, 25 predicted proteins | sample AshMeaBigSpring_FD_88675 | JGI IMG/M metagenome (GOLD analysis project Ga0114938, IMG submission 88675) | Groundwater microbial communities from Big Spring, Nevada to study Microbial Dark Matter (Phase II) - Ash Meadows Big Spring | ecosystem: Environmental > Aquatic > Deep subsurface >... | reverse complement strand
CGCCGGGTTCTGGTAGACGACGACGAGCGACCAGCCGGCGTAGGTGTTGACACCGGTGGTGGCTTGGATGTTGCCCGCCCAGTAGTCGCCGCTACCGGCAGCCGCAACGGTGGCGGTGACATTCTCGAAGCCGACGTAGATGTTCCCGGTCGCCGCCAGGTTGTCTGCGGTGACGGTGGTGTAGGCGGCGGCGCCGGGAGGGCGGAAGCTCAGCGTGTTGCGGTTCGCCGCAGCAGACGAGGCACCCCAGTAGAGACCCGCCCACAGCACCGTGCTCCCCGCCGGAAGGGTGAGGCGGGCCATGGACGAATTGGTCGTTGTGGCGAAGGTGTCGCGGTCGATGAGCTGCATGGCAAAGCTGCCGTTGTTCGCCGTCAAGGTGCCGGCCTGCGTAGGTGCGCAGTTGGGACTGGTCGCCGGGCATGTCATCAGGGTGTTCCCGATGATGTCGATGGTGCCGTTGGCGTTGGTGGTGAACGCTGGCGGGATGAATGGATCGACCACCGCCGCCTGGAGCGCGGTCTGCGGTACGACGATCGCCACAGACACCGCAATGAGCGCGGTGGCGAGTACGACGCGCAGGCGCGGCGCATAGAGTCTCCCGCCGGCGTGACCCGCGCCGGTGAATGTGCCCATGGTATTGGTGAGTATTGCCTGCCCGCCGGTTATGGACAAGCCAGTCCGCCCTTGCGTTGCGTCTGGGTTCGTGACGGGGACCGGGCTGGGAAAATACGGCTCCTCTCATCCGAGTGGGGAGCGGCGGCTTCGGATGGGGGGTGGCGAGGGCCGGGTGGGCAAAGTGACGCCGCCGGTGTGGAGGAGGCAGCGGAGCCGGTAGTGGCCGAAGCGGCGCAACCCGTGGCCGGCCCGCTTCACGTTCTTGGTGACGAGGCTCACGCCTTCGGTGGTGCCGCTGGAGGCGCCGGCGTCGCGATGCGCCAGGATCTCGCTGCGCCGGCGGCGCAGGGTGCGGCCGAGGGCTTGGATCCCATCAGCGGTCACCGCCGCCATGACCGTGTCCCAGCACACCCCGAACTCGTCGGCTACCCAAGCGACCGGACGGGCCAGCTCCCCCACCTGGCGGGCCGCCTCGAACCCGGCCCGATGGGTCATCACCTGCCGCGACGGCAACGTTGGATGAGACTCCGTCCACGTTCTCGCATGACAGTCCGGTTCGACACAGCGCGCGGGGCGCAGGACGAAGGCCAGGAGCAGCACCTCGAGTCCGATGGAGAGGCCGAAGAAGTAGGTCCAGGACTCCCCGACCGCGTTGAACATCGAGTACGGGACGTACAGCGATGCCACTCGACCAGGTTGATGATGCGGTTCACACGGGCAGGCACCGTTATGGAAAGCATCACCATCAGGCTCGGGATCGCCACGCTCGTGAGCCCAACGGTCAGGAAGGTTTGGCAGCCCCCGGTCACCTTGGGGCGAACCACGCCCGGCGCAGCCGCCCGCACCGGTGTGGCGGGACTGGCACTTGTCGACGTGACCCTCGGGGCGTCGCTGATCGACGCAGCGCTAGCGCGGACCGAGCGTGGCTGATGACCGCCCTGGTCGTGAGCATCGGCTCGCCCTCACGCGTTCCAACCGGATGGCTCCCTCCCAAGGGCATCCCCGAGGGTTGGCCCTTTGCCGGCTCAGGGAGGGCGGCGGTCCCATCGTCGTCCGCAGCCGCCGACCATAGACGGGAGGACTCTTATCAGATATGATAAACGTCCTATGGTCAGCCCAATCCTCGAACGCGTGTTGAAGTCGGCTGCGCGGCTCCAAGAGGTGGTGCCCGACGCGGTGCTGGTCGGTGGGGCGGCCGCGGCGTTCCATGCCGGCCATCGGGACTCGTTCGACCACGATCACGTGCTGGCCGACCTGGTCGATCGGTATCAGACCGTCCTGGAGGCGGTGGAGTCCACCGACGGCTGGGCCACTTCGGTCCGGGCTTCCAAGCCGCCGTTCACGATCATGGGCAGCCTGTGGGCCGGCCTGCGCCAGACGCGGCGGACCCGACCACTCGAGACGTGCGAAGTGGAGGTGGAGAAGGGGTCGGTGGTCGTTGCGCCTACCGCGGCCGAGACACTGCGGGTCAAGGCGTTTCTCGTGGTCCAGCGGAATGTCGTTCGCGACTACCTCGATGTCGTCGCCCTGGCCGACCATCTCGGTCTGGACGCCGCGATCGAGTTCCTCTCCGACATCGACGCGTATTACGACGATCGTTCTGGCGAATCCGGGTCGGTGCTGACGTCGTTGGTCGTCGCCCTGGCCAATCCAAGGCCGCGCGACTCGGATGTCATCGCCGAGCTGCCTCGGTACAAGGGCATCGATGTCCGCTACCAAGACTGGAGCGATGTTGTCGCCATCTGCCGGTCGTTGGCCCTTCGGCTGAGCGGGGCAGTCTGATGCCGGTCGTCTTTCGGAACGTCGAGGGATCACCGGAAGACGATGTCCGCACCTGGCCCTATGAGGGGCTCGTGACGGTCATCGACCGAGGGCTGGTCGGGGACTGGCAGCCGATCTTCGCAGAGTTGCGCCGGTCGCCTTGGGGCAAAGTGGCTCGCCGGGTCGAGCGGTATCTGACCTATCGCGAGCCCGACGGCGTCACTGCCTTGTTTGCGCTCGCAATCGAACAAGCCCGGAGCGATGCCGAGGAAGCCGAACGAGTCGAGGTGGCGACACGTGCCAAGAAGGCGGTATCGGCCTCCGGGCTCACCAAGACCGAGTTCGCCCGGCTCATAGGTACGAGCGCGTCCAGGCTGAGCACCTATCTGACGGGCAAGGTCACGCCTTCCGCGTCGATGCTGGTGAGGATCGAGGAGACCGGTCGCCGGATCCGAAACGGCATGGCCTGAAAGGCGTGCGTCTCAGGTCTCACTGCGCGGGAATCGGGAGCGGTCTTCCAACTCGCCGATCGGCATCGTGTTGCGGATGTACTGGTCCCCGCCGTCGAAGGACGGCGTGAAATCCCAGTCGATCCGCTGATTCCGCATCACCCTGCTGATGAAGGCACGGCGGTGCTGGCTGAGCAGGACCTTCTCGGTGAGTGCCGGGCGGTCCCAGCGAGCCTCGACCTCGGCTTCGATCCCGCCGATCTCCTCTGGCATCGAGGTGGCGAGGTTGCTGAGCTCCTCCGGGTCGGCCTCGACATCGAACAGCTGGGGCGGGTCGCCGTCGGCAACGATCGCCTTCCGGTGCCCACGCTGCACCATGAACATCGGGGTGGTCGTACCCTCGGCGTAGTACTCGCCGAATACCTCACCCTCCGTGACATCGCCGACGATGGCGGGGAGCAACGATCGGCCGTCGACCGGGGTCGGGAACTCCACGTGAGCGTCGTCCACGGCCAGCGACGCCAGCGTCGGTCCGAGGTCGACCAGTGACACCGCCTGGTCCACCCGGGCCGGACGGAAGCGGGTCGGGCTGTGGACGATCAGCGGCACCCGCACCGACCGCTCGAAGAACGTCATTTTGAACCACAGCCCCCTCTCGCCGAGCATGTCGCCGTGGTCGGAGGTCATCACCACGATCGTGTCCTGCCCCGACTCCTCGATCGCCCGCAGCAGCGACCCGACCCGACGGTCGACGTCGCTGACCGACGCGTAGTAGGCCCGGCGAGCGGCGATGATCTGCTGCTCGGTGAGTTCGATGTCCGAGGCGCCGATCGCCCACCGTAGCCGGTCTGTGTGTGGGTCGCGTGGAGCGCGATCGTACGAGGTGATGGGCAGGTCGATGGCGTCGTCGGAGTAGAGGTCCCACATCTCTGGTCGGGCAACGTACGGGTCGTGCGGCTGGATGTAGGACACGGTGAGGAGGTAGGGCCGGTCGGGTATTCGGGCCTGCTCATAGATCCAGCGCACCGCCCGGAAGGTCACCTCGTCGTCGTAGTCCATGTTGACGGCGGCCAGAGCCGGCCCGGCATCGGTGACCACCCGCATCGTGTGGAACCAGTCTTGCCGCTCGGTCGAGTCCCACTTCGGATGCCAGGTGAAGTCGCTCGGATACACGTCGGTCGTGAGGCGCTGCTCGAATCCGTGAAGCTGGTCGGGACCGACAAAGTGCATCTTGCCGGACAGGCAGGTCAGGTAGCCCCGGTCGGCAAGGACGTGGGCGAATGTCGGTATCTCGGCCGACCACTCGGCGGCGTTGTCCCAGGCGCCGATCGCCGCCGGCAGGAGGCCGGTCATCATCACATATCGCGAGGGACCACACAGCGGGGAGTTGGTGTAGGCCCGCTCGAATACGACGCCCTCGTCGGCCAGCCGGGCGATGTTGGGCGCTTTGACGACCGGATGGCCGTAGCTGGGGAGGAAGTGGGGCGCCAGCTGGTCGGCCATGATCAGGAGGATGTTCGGCTTCCGCACACGCTGTTTATAGCCGCCGGAGACGTTGGACGAGGACGACTCAACGCCGCCAGCCCGATCCCGACCGATGGAGCCCGACAGCCTGGTCACGGGGTCGGCGTCCGGGTCGACAGGCACCGCCGGGTGTAGCGCCCCGACGATCGGAGAGCCGCCTCGCGCTCACGCATACCGTCGAGACCGTCGAGAATCAGTTCCAGTCCGAGTTCGAGCTCGCCGTCACGTGCAACTCGGCGACCGCAGCATGCCGAACCGGCTCGGCGAGGTTGCCGAGATCTCCGAGGCGCTCACCGCTATCTGGAGTCCCAGGGAGCCACCATCCATGTCGGAGCTACGGCTTCCAGGGTGGGGATGACGGCCGGGTCTGGCTCGAACTCGACACGGGGGGAAGCACCTCCAGGGTCGGAGCGACGAGGGTTCTGATGGCGACCGGCCGCCGGGCACGCACCGCCGGGCTGGGCGAGCGCGAACGAGCCTCAGCGCCCACCGTCCGCGGTGTCGATGTCGTCGGCGATAACCGTGACCGGTGGGCGTGGACGCGCATCGACGACGAGCCGGAAGACATCCGGGCGGTGGTAGTGACCCACCGGGTCGAACAACCGGCGGGCCGAGTGCACCTCCGACAGGTCGATCTCGGCGGTCAGGATGCCCTCTTCGTGACGGAGGGGTCCGGCGACGATCGCTCCGCTCGGGTCGCAGATCACCGAGTTGCCGGGTTCGATCCAGCCGGGCTCGTCGTCGTCGATCCGCCAGACGCGGTCACGGTTCGGGAAGTCGGCCGGGATCTGATCAACGCTGACACACGGGTTGACGCCGATCACCCAGACGCGTCCCTCCCGCGCGATGTGGCGCATCGTTGCCACCCAGCCGTCGCCGCGCGCCAGCGTCGGCGCCACCCAGACGTCGACCCCCTGGGCATACAGGTGGAAGCGAGCCAATGGCATGTAGTTCTCCCAGCAGATGAGCCCACCGATCCGGCCCACCGTCGTCGGAACAACTTCGAGCGTCGAGCCGTCGCCCATGCCCCACACCGTTCGTTCCGAACCGGTCGGCATCAGCTTGCGATGCCGGCCGACGATCCGGCCGTCAGGCCCGAAGTAGAGAAGAGTGTTGTAGATGGTCGTGCCGTGCGCTTCCCGCTCGTCGACGCCGATGACGACGGTGGCCCGCGCCTCGCGGGCGGCGGCTCCGATGAGTTCGGTGGTCGGGCTGGGCACGACGACGGCCTGATCGACCAGCCGGGCGAACCAGGCCTCGTCGCCGTCCCAGACGGGGACCGAGTCGATCCATATCGGAGTTCCCGGCACGAAGACCTCCGGGAGCACGATCAACTCGGCCCCGAGGGAGGCTGCCCTGCCGATGAGCGTGACCACCTTGTCGGTGGTCGCCTCCCGATCCATGAGAACGTAGGCGGCTTGGACCGCCGCAGCGATGAACGTGTTTCCCAAGACGACGCCTCCTCCACCGGCTTGCCGGAAGGGCCCGGCACGACTTCTGGTCGCGAAACGTACCTCACTGGATCGTCGGGTGTCGTGTCGACGGGTCGCCGCGGGGCGTGGCGCTGGTGACAGCCACCGGGCCGCGGCCCTCCCTGTCGTGCTGGTCGGCGGATAGGAGGCGCACCGGCCCGGGGCTCAGACGCCGGGAAGGCCGGTGTTGGACAAGCCAATCCGACCCGGACGACGGTGCCCGCCGCTAGCCGAACCCATCGATGACCTCCCGGAAGCCGAGGAGACCCTGTCGCAGCGACTCGGCAAGCGTCGCAAGACCGGTGCCGGCCACGTCGACGCGAATGGGCACGTTCAACTTCACCGGCACCTCGGTGGCGATCGGCACTCGCTCGCTTAGCGGAAGGTCGATGTCGAGGTCGATGGGCACGGTGAGCCGCACCGGAACGGTCACGTTGAGGGGGATGTCGATCCCGAGTGGACCGGCGATTGTGATCGTGGTCTCGATCGTTTCGTCGATGGGGAGGCTGGTTTCGATCGGGATGGTGACCGTGCGCTCGAACAGGATCTCCGCCTCGATGGGGATCACCTCATCGATCGGCACCTCGAAGTCGAGGGTCGATGTGGCGAACGAGTCCAGCTCGACGATCGCCTCGTCGAGCGCCGCCCCAACGGTTGGCGCCAGCTCTGCGAGCTGGCCCTGGAAGGCGGTGATCTGGGAGGCGAATACGGCGGTGCCCGCCTCGACCCGATCGAGGTCGGTGCGCAGCGCCGCCACCTGCTCGTCGACGGAGGCGATGCGACCAAGCAGCATGGCCACCATGACGACGAGCCCGATCACGGCGGCGGCGAGTACGCCGGTGACGATGACGATGTTCCTGTTGAGGAAGTCCTTCATGGCGCTCCTTCGGTCTGTCGGCAGCGGCTGGCGCCGCGGCGGGGCAACCGGCACGGACTTGGGGCGCGGCGATGCCGGACTGCGCCGCATGAACAGGGAAACGGCGAGAGCGACGAGCACGACGACACCGGCCGCCAGGAAGGTCTCGGCCAATGCAGCCGTCGTCACGTCTGCCTGCGCCACCCGCAGTGCATCCGGGAAGCCGGGGTCGCCGAGCGGCGGCAGCTCCACCTGACTGCGGAACTGATTGAAGCGGTGCAGCCCCCATGCGGTCAGCCCGGAGAGACCGACGCTGAGCCCGATGAGCCTGAGCACCACCACAACGCTCGCCGCCGTCCCCCGACGGTCGGCCGGCGCCCCATCGACAACGGCGGCGCTGGTTGGGGCCACCACCAACCCGAACCCGAGCCCGAGCACGCCGAGCTGCACCGCCATGAGCGGATAGCGGGTGTCGGCCTGCCAGCCTGCCCCCATGAGCAGGAAGGCCGTTGCGGCCAGCACAAGCCCCGTCACGACAGGCGGTCGGTACCACGAGCGCTCGGTGAGCCGCCCCCCTACGTATGCGGCGACCGCCATCGCCGCGGTGAGCGAGCTGAGCACCCAGCCGGCGATCACCGCCGAGCGGGCAACGTCCACCTCAATCACATTGACGAACAGCGGGACGTCGACCATGGCGATGACCAGGGCGGCGCCAACGAGGAAGTTGATCGCAACCGCTGCCGCCAGGTTGCGGCCACCGAAGAGGGCAAAGTCGACGATCGGGTCGTCGGTGCGCCGTTCCCGCACCAAGAAGACGACGGCAGCAACGAGCGCAACGAGAAAGAGCCAGCGCAACCCCTCGCCTGTCGACCCGGTCAGCTCCTCCAGCCCGGTGACCGACTGGATCTCGGCGCTCCCGAGCAGCGCAAGGTTGAGGCTGACGAGGGCCACGCTGAGCGCCCCGGCGCCGACCCAGTCGATGCGGCCCCGACGCACGGGGTGGTCGTGCTCGGCAAGGGCCCACCAGGCGGCGGCGATGCCGAGGATCCCGAGCGGGATGTTGAGATGGAACTGCCACTGCCACGACAGGTAGCGCACCAGCACCGCCCCGAAGAGCGGCCCCCACACCCATCCGAGGGTGTCGATGGCGCCAAGTATCCCGAGGGCCCGTGCCCTTTTTGCCTCGGCGTAGGCGTCGCCGACCACCGCCATCCCGATGGGGACAAGGGCTCCTCCGCCTAGAGCAGTCAGCACCCGTCCAGCCAGGAACGGTCCAAGCGTCGTTGTGCGAGGGATGATGATCGATCCGACGACGAAAAGGGCAAGGGCGGCGACGTAGACCCGACGTCTGCCAACGAGGTCGCTGAGCCTGCCGCTCAACGGCATGACGGCGACGTATGCGATGAGGTAGGCGTTGACGATCCACGCCGCATCGTCGAGCCCGTCTGGGAGCACGATCCCGAGGTCGCCGATGATGGGGCGCAGCATCGTCGAGACGACGGTGAGATCGTCTGCGGCGACAAAGACACCGAAGGCGACGACGGCGAGGACTGCCGTCGGCGACGCACGGCGATTCACCTGTCAGCCCTCGCTGTCGAAGTCGGGGACCTCGACGACGACATCCTCGCCGTAGCCGGTGAAGGTGAGCCGCCACGAGCTGTCCTCGCCCCGGTACACGGTTGTGAACTCGGCTTCGACGACGGCGCCGTCGCCCGGATCCAGCCACAGGTCGAGGGTGACGTCCTGGCCGACGAGACCGGCGGTGATGAGCGAGATGCGGTTCTGCGGGGCCAGCCCCCGCACGTGGTACAGCGGGCGCTCGCCGCGGTCCTCGAGCCCGACAAGCGACACGTCGCCCAGGTCGTCTGCGAGCAACGGCCGCCACCCGAGCGCCGGGTCGAACAGGGCGGCCGGGTCGAACGTGTAGCCGTCCGGTGCCGGCTCCCAGTCACCGGTGATCGGGTTGGTCAGCCAGGTCTCCCCGTCGATGGCGACCGCCCCCACCTGGGCGCGCAGGTCGCCGACTGCAACCACTACCACCGCCTCCGCAGACGACGGCGCCGCAAACCGTCCTGCGGCGCTCACGAACGCCAGGGTGTCGAGCGGGTCGATGTAGACAGGGGCGCCGCCGCGCTCGATGGAGAAGCTCACCGACTCGACGGCGCCCATCGTCTCGGCCGCCGTCGTCATCAGGGTGTCGAGGTCAGGCGGGAGCGTCGGCCCAGACCCGCCGCCGCCGCAGGCGCCAACCGTCACCGCAAGGGCTGCGGTGGCGGCGAGCACGGCGATGCGGCGGTTCACGGTGGCCCCTGCTGATGGTGTTGCGCCACCCTACCGGGACAGCATCAGAAGTCGAACAAGCCCTCAAGCGCATCATAGGGCGTGACCTCGTCCGCAGGTGGGGCTTCGATGTCGATGGCTGCGCCGTGGTCGAAGATCTCGAATGTCATCACCATTCGCTCGAATTCGGCGCTGCCCGTTGCCGCAACCGCTGTGCCGTCGATGTCCATGACATAGCGGTGGACCAGACCGTCCTCTCCGATCCAGATCTCCATCGGCAGCCGGTCGAGCGGAAGGGGGCCGTGGGCCTCGATCCTGGCCCGCTCCTCAGGCGTCGCCTGCGCCAGCAGCTTCTCGATGTCGAAGGTGACCAGGTAGTGCGTGGCGGCGATACCCCGCACCGAGTCGGCCCCGACCTCGACGACGTCTGCATCGGCGGCCACCAGCGAGCTGAGCAGATCAGCTGGGTTGCCCGGGGAGGCACCACCAAAGCTCCCCGCCGCCGAACCCGCTGCCGCGGCCGGCATCTCGACCCAGGTGACATCCTCACCGAGCAACATGGCGAACAACCCGAAGCGCATGTACGCCGTATCGCCGATCAGGCGAACCTCCATGTCGCCAAACAGGTCCTCGAACCCTGACGGCAACTGCTCGCCTGCAGCGGCGGCGATCCCGCTCATGTCCATCACGAAGGAGAAGACCCCCGCTTCGTTGTCGAACTGGGCTGAGAACGGCATGACCAGCGCGGTGCCGGCCGGGAGCCCGGCGACACCGACCATCTGGATGCTGCCCTCCATCCGCCCGGACGGGACGGCGGCCGTCTGGGCGAAGGCGGAGTGGACGCTCTCGAGGTCGCCTCCTTGGGCGGCGACCGTCGTCGTGGCGGCGGCGGTGCTGGTGGTGGTGGTGGGCGCGACGATGGTCGTCGTGGCCGCGCTGGTGGTCGGCGCCGCCGTTGGGGCGCTAGCGCCGTCTGCAGTGGTCGTTGTGGCCACGTCGGAGCCGCCGCAGGCGGCGGCAAGCGCGAGGCCGACGACGAGCGACGCACGTCGTCTGGTGATCATGGGTTCCTCCACAAGAGCGAGCCTGCAGTGTGCGACACCCCGGAGACAACTGCCAGGGTCGCCCGACCCATCTTGTGACGGCTCGGGCAGGGAGCCGCCTCTCCCTAGGCTGGCGTCATGCTGAAGGGGCGCCGTCGCCGCGGCCAGCCATTCCCGGATGCGTGGCGGAACACGATCGTCGCTCGCTGCGGCTGGTGGGATCGCCTCGACAGTGCGGAGCGCGGCCGCCTCGAGGTGCGTGTCGCCCATCTGGTGGCGGCGCTGCGATGGGAGGGGGCGGGCGGTTACGAGGTGACCGACGAGGTGCGGGTTGTCGTAGCCGCCCATGCCTGCCGCCTGATCATGGAGCTCGACGAAGACGCCTACCGCAGGATCGGCGCCGTTGTCGTCTATCGCCACCCGGTGGTGAGTCGGGCGCTGCGTTCGTTTGGCGGGGGGATCGTCTCGGACACACCCGTGCCCATCCACGGCGAGACCCGCAGCGGCGGTCCCGTTGTGCTGGCCTGGAGCGCTCTGACCGCAGACGCCAGGCATCCCGAACGGGGTCGCAACGTCGTCTACCACGAGTTCGCCCACCAGCTCGATCTCGCAGACGGCGTCCTCGACGGCATGCCGCATCTGCGCGACCCGACGCTGCGGCGGCGCTGGTCTGCGGTGATCGGCGCTGTCCACGATCGGCTCATCGCCCACCACGACCCACTGCTCGGCGACTACGCCACCACCAACCACGGCGAGCTGTTTGCCGTCGCCACCGAGCGGTTCTTCACCCGACCGGCCGATGTCGAGGCGGTGCACCCTGACCTCTACTGGGCCCTCGCCGGCTTCTACCGCCAGGACCCCGCCGCCCGGCTGGACCGCCCCGCCCGTTGAGCGCAACGGTCGGGACCTCCGGCACTTCCTTTGTCGTCACTCCGACCGGATCATGGTCCTGCATGCGAGGAGGCGGTGGATGCAGACCACGCTGACCACCCCGGTCGAGATCGAGTTGACCGTCTGCGGCCATACGGTCGAGGGCAGGGCCACCCTCGGCACCCCACGACGCACCTTCGAGGCGGTTGCGCAGTCGGTGCGCCACGAGGACGGCTCGATCGACACCATGGCCGTCGAGCTGACCCTCGCCCGACTGCTGCGCAGCCTGGAGATGTCGTTGCTGGAGCGGATCCACGAGCACATCGACCGGACGACCGGCAACGACTGACCGGAACCGCCGATCTGGCCCGGGGGGCGGGCCGGCCGTTGAGCTACCCTGCCCCGGCTGTGCTCGAGGTCGTGCGCTTCCTCGCTGACCACCCTCCCTTCGCCGGGCTCGACGAGGGGGCCCTGGCCCGGATCGCCGGCACCACCAAGGTCGAGTTCTTCCCAAAGGGGACGACGGTCCTGCGGCAGGGTGGTGGACCTTCCGCATTCCTCTACGTGGTGCGGAGGGGTGCCGTTGAGCTCGTCGACTCCGGCCGAGTCGTCGATGTGCTCGACGAGGGCGAGGTGTTCGGCTTCGCCTCGCTGCTCACGGGCGACCCACCGGCGCTGACCGCCATGGTCGCCGAGGATGCGTTGTGCTACCTCTACGACCGCTCCGTCATCGCAGCAGTGGTTGGGTCAAGTTCCGTCGTCGACTTCCTCGCTCGCTCGCTCGGCCGCCAACCACCGCCAGGTGGAGACGACGCCGTCGGTGTGGCTGTTCCTGTGGCGTCCATCGCCCACTCGCCGCTCATCGTGGTGACCCCGGACACCCCGGTCGCTGTCGTCGCCGAGCGGATGTCGGACGCCGGCGTCACTGCTGTCATTGTGTCTCATGACGGGGGGACGGGCATCGTCACAGACGTCGACCTGCGGAGACAGGTGGTGGCCGGCCGTCGCACCGGCGACACCCCGGTTGGCGAGATCATGACCACACCGGCTCGTACCGTGCCGGGTCAGACGCTCGCCGAGGAGGCGATGATCGAGCTCCTCGACCACGGCATCCACCATCTCGCCATCGTCGAAGGTGGCGAGGTGGTTGGCATGCTCACCGACCTCGATCTGCTCCGCCTCGAGCGCCGCGACGCCTTCCGGCTCCGCTCGGAGATCGCAAGAGCACCCGATGCTGCTGCCGCTGCTGCGGCAGGCCGGGGAATCAGCGGGGCGGCGGCGACCCTTGTCGCTTCCGGTACCGATCCCCCGAACGTGGGGCGCACGGTGGCGGCGCTCACCGACGCCCTGGTGCGTCGCCTTCTCGAGCTGACCTTCGCCGAACGCGGCGAGCCGCCTGTTTCGTGGTGCTGGCTGGCGATGGGCTCGGCGGGGCGGCGCGAGCAGGGTCTTGTCACCGACCAGGACCATGCCCTTGTGTACGCCGATGGGGGCGAGGAGCACGACGACTACTTTGCGGCCGTCGCCGGCGAGGTGGCCCGATGGATGGAGACGGCTGGCATCGCCCGCTGCCCCTCCAAGGTGATGGCTAATGAGGATGGCTGGCGGGGCAGCGAGTCGTGGTGGCGGCGACGGCTCGCCGACTGGATGACCGTGCCGGAGCGTGGCGCCACGTTCCTCACCGGACTCGCTTTCGATGCGCGGCCGGTGGCCGGATCGCTCGACGTCGCTCCCATCTTCACGGCAGCCACGGCCGAGGCGCCCCGGCACCCTGGGTTCCTGCAACGGCTCGGGCGGCTCGCCTGCGAGCTGCGGGTCCCGCTCGGCTTTGTCGGCAACCTGGTCGTTGCCGACATCGACAGCCATGTCGGCGTCCTCGACATCAAGGCGGGGGGTCTGCTTCCGATCACGGAGCTGGCCCGGGTGGCGGCGCTCGGGGCCGGAGCACACGAGGTGTCCACCATGGGGCGCTTACGTCATGCGGCCGGCAACACCCTGGCGGAGGCGGAGGCGGGGGCGCTCGAGGAGGCCTTTGCCGCATTCAGCGAACTCCGGCTGGTACACCAGGGGCGTCAGTGGTCTGCCGGCGCCGTGCCGGACAATCTGATCGATCCGGATGACCTCGGCACGCTCGAGCGCAGACGGCTCAAGGACGCCTTCCGGATCGTGCGCCACGCCCAGGCCGGCCTGCGGGAGCGGCTGGCTCCCCGGCTGTTGGGACGGTGATGCGGCTGCGCCGGTGGCGCGACACCGTGCCGTGGCGGAGTCTTCGGTACTGCGCTCTCGACTTCGAGACGACCGGTCTCGACGTCGCCACGGACGCCGTGCTGTCGTTCGGCGCCGTGCCCATCGACGACGGCCGTCCTCACCTCGACGCATCCTGCTACCGCATCGCCGACCCTGGCCGGCCGGTCCCGGACGAGGTGGTGGCCATCCACGGCATCCGTCCCGCCGATGTGGCCGCGGCGCCACCACTGGCGGCCGTGGTCGGCGAACTGTCCGCTGCGGTCACCGGTCGGACCCTGGTGGTGTGGACCGCATGGGTCGAGGCGGCGTTCCTGGCCAAGACGCTCGGGGGCTCGGCCGGACGGTGGCGCCGCACCATGATCGACGTGCGCAACCTGGTGATCCGTCTCGACGATGAGAACGGGCTGATCTCTTCGCCGGCGCGCGACGCATCGTTGATGGAGACGGCCGAGCGGATGGGCGTGCCGGCCGGGGTCGCTCACGATGCGCTGGCGGATGCGTTTGTCACCGCCCAGGTCTTCGTCGTCGTGGCCACCCGCCTCTCTGTCGCCCGGTCGCTCGATGCGGGTGCGCTCCGCCGGTTGGGCTCGGCCCCACCGCCAGCGGCACGTTGAGGCCGACATCCGAGGAGACCATCTCCCTATGCTGCGGCGAGGCGTCGGCCTGAGGAGGGTCCGATGGAGGCGTGGTTGCGGGACGGACGTGCAATCGTCGTACCGACACGCCGTCGATCGCGGCGCCGGCCTCGCCCGGCCCGCAGCCCTCCGCCTCACCCCTCGCTGGTTCTTGCCCGTCTCCACGTGCGGATGATCTTGGAGGATCGATGTCGGATCAACAGAAGCTGACGGTCAAAGGGGCGACGTACGACAACGTCGATCAGTCGTATCTAGAGCAGAGACAGCTCAGGCGCAGCGCGGGATGGGTGCTCCTGTGGGCCCTCGGGGTAGGCGCCGTCATCTCGGGCGACTTCTTCGGCTGGAACTTCGGGCTCGATGCCGGCGGGTTTGGCGGTCTTCTCATCGCCACCGTCGTCATCGCTGTCATGTACGTGTGCATGGTCTACTCGATCGCCGAGATGTCGGCGGCGCTGCCTCACACCGGCGGCTTCTACGGGTTCACCCGGAACGCCTTCGGGCCGGGACTCGCCTACTTCAACAACATCACGGACATGATCGAGTATGTGGTCACGCCTGCGGTGATTGTGGTTGGGATCTCGGCGTACGCCAACTCGCTTGTAGACCTCTCAGGGGCCTTCGGTGAGAACGGCGCCAACATCGTCTGGTGGCTGATCTTCTACGGGATCTTCGTCGGGATCAACATCTGGGGAACCGAGCTGACGTTCAAGGTGTCGCTTGTCGTCACCCTCATGTCGATCGCCGTGCTCCTGGTGTTCGCCGTGGGCGCCCTGGTGTCCGGCGCATTCGACAGCAGCCTTCTCACCAACATCGAGCCCAATCCCGATCGTGTCGGGTCGTCGTCGTTCCTGCCGCAGGGGTACTACGGCATATTTGCGGCGCTGCCGTTTGCGATCTGGTTCTACCTGGCCATCGAGCAGCTCCCGCTGGCGGCCGAGGAGTCGCACGATGTGGTGCGTGACATGCCAAAGGCCCTGATCACCGGGATCGGGACGCTGCTGGTGTTGTCCGGGTTGACGCTCGTGCTGAACACGGGCATCGGCGGCGGCGCCGCCGAGATCGGTGTTGCCGGCGCCCCGCTCGATATCGGCTTCAAGGCGATCTTCGGAGAGGGCCTCGCCAACAACTTCCTCACCCTCGTCGCCCTCACCGGCCTGGTCGCCAGCTTCCACGCCATCATCTACGCCTACGGCCGGGTCCTGTTTGCGGCCAGCCGTTCCGGCTACATCCCACGGAGCATCTCCGTGGTGTCGCACCGTCACACGCCACACCGGGCGCTGATCCTCGGCGGCGTCGTCGGCTTTGGCATCGCCTTGGCGCTCCAGTACGCCGGCAGTGGCGGCGTCGGCGCCGCCCTGCTGACGATGGCCGTGTTCGGGGCTGGCTTCTCCTACGCCCTCGTGATGATCACGTACATCGTCCTGGTGAAGAAGCGTCCCGACATCGAACGCCCATACCGCAGCCCGCTCGGTGTACCAGGCGCCTGGGTGGGGGCCGTACTCGCCGTCATCTCGTTGGTGGCGACGCTTGCGCTCCCGGCCAACCGTCCCGGGGTGATCGCGACCGCCATCTTTGTCGTGGCGATGTTCGCCTACTACCAGTTCTACAGCCGGCACCGGCTCGTGGCGCAGTCGCCCGAAGAGGCGCGTGCGCTCGTCGTGGAAGCCGAGCGCGAGCTGCGCTGAGCGGTGACACTCGGGGTCTCCATGTTCGGTAGGAGACCCCCAGAGCAGAGGAGGCGGCAATGGCGATTCCGCGCGGCATGCTGTCGCTCGACGAGCTGCGTCAGCAGGTCGACGAGGAGGCGATCGACACTGTGGTCGTCGGCTTCACCGACCACTACGGCAGGGTGCACGGCAAGCGGTTCGACGCCGCTCACTTTGTCGACGCCATCGCCGACCAGGGCACCCATGGCTGCGACTACCTGCTCACGGTCGACATGGAGATGGAGCCGGTGCCCGGGTACACCTACGCCAACTGGGAGCTTGGCTACGGCGACTTCCACATGGTGCCTGACCTTGCCACGCTGCGGCAGGCCACGTGGCTCGACCGCAGCGCATTTGTGCTGTGCGATCTCGAGGACCCAAGCCAGCACGGGCCGGTGGCGGTGGCGCCCCGCTCCATCCTCAGAGCGCAGATCGCAAAGGTGACGGCGGCCGGGTACGCCGCCAAGACGGCGAGCGAGCTCGAGTACTTCCTGTTCGAGGACACCTACCGGGAGGCGGCCGACAAGCGATACCAGGGTTTGACCCCGGCTGGGTGGTACATCGAGGACTACCACCTCCTCCAAGGCACCCGGGAGGAGCACTACAACGCTGCGGTGCGCCGCCATCTGGCCCGCTCCGGCATCCCCGTCGAGAACTCGAAGGGCGAGTGGGGCCGCGGCCAGCACGAGATGAACATCGCCTACACGGACGTCCTGACCATGGCGGACCGGCACAGCGTCATGAAGCTGGCGATGAGGGACATCGCAGAGCTGAGCGGCGTGTCCGTGACCTTCATGGCAAAGCCGTATGCGGAGGAGGCGGGTTCGAGCTGCCATCTCCACGTCAGCCTGTGGCGTAACGACGAACCGGCGTTCCCCGGCGACCACGACATCGGCAAGGTCCACGCCTCGGACGAGTTCCGCTGGTTTCTCGGAGGGTGGATGGCGCACGTGCGCGAGCTCATGCCGTTCTTCGCACCAACCGTCAACGCCTACAAGCGCTACCAGGATGCGTCGTGGGCTCCGGTGCGCATCGCGTGGAGCTACGACAACCGCACGGCCGGGTTCCGCGTCGTCGGGCATGGGCCCAGCCTCCGCATCGAGTGCCGTCTGCCTGGCGCAGACGCCAACCCCTACCTGGCATACGCCGCCGCGCTTGCGGCGGGGATGGATGGCATCGCCAACCACATCGAGCCGCCGGACATGTTCCGGGGCGACGTATATGCAGCCAAGCACCTCCCGCGAGTGCCGTACACGTTGCGGGAGGCGCTCGCCGAGTTCAAGGCGAGCGAGTTCGTGCGGGCGACGTTCGGGGAGGCCGTCCAGCAGCACTACGCCCACTTCTTCGATGTCGAGGCGACGGCGTACGACAATGCGGTGACCGACTGGGAACGCTGGCGCTACTTCGAGCGCATCTGAGCACGGTGTCCGGCGACAACGCAGGGAGGACCATGGACAGGCTTGCGGGAAGGGTGGCCCTTGTGACCGGCGCCGGGTCGGGCATCGGGCGGGAGACGGTGCTGCGTCTCGCCGCCGAAGGCGCCGCCGTTGTGGCTGCGGACATCGACGAGGCAGCGGCGCAGGCGACGGTGTCCGCCACCGGTGGCGTGGCGACTGCGGTTGGCGCCGACGTCGCCGCGGCGGACGACTGCGCCAAGATGGTGGCGGTTGCCGAGCGCAGCTACGGGCGGCTCGACGTGCTGGTCAACAACGCGGGCATCATGCACTCCGCCGACGACGATGCCGTGGCGACCGGGGAGGACGTCTGGGACCTCACCATGGCGATCAACGCCAAGGGAGTGTTCCTCGGCTGCAAGTACGGCGTCCCGGCGTTGCGCCGGGCCGGCGGTGGCTCGATCATCAACACGGCCAGCTTCGTCGCCGTCCTGGGGGCGGCGACGCCACAGATCGCCTACACGGCATCGAAGGGTGCCGTGCTTGCCATGACCCGCGAGCTCGCCGTCGTCCATGCCAGGGAGAACATCAGGGTGAACGCCCTGTGTCCAGGGCCGCTGCGGACGGAGCTGTTGATGAAGTTCCTCGACACCGAGGAGAAGCGGCAACGCCGGCTGGTCCATGTGCCGATGGGCCGCTTTGGCGAGGCAAGGGAGATGGCGGATGCGGTGCTGTGGCTGGCGTCTGACGAGTCGTCCTATGTCACCGGCACGACCTTCATGGTCGACGGCGGAATCACCGCCGCCTACGTGACGCCGCAATGAGCGGTGCGGTGGACCGGCTCACCCCGGTCGAGCGCGGTCTCTTCATCGATGGGAACGAGGTCGAGGCGCACGGGGGTGGGACGGCGGCGATCATCGACCCTGCCAGCACCGAGGTCATCGCCCAGGTTGCCGCCGCGACCGCATCGGATGTCGACCGCGCCGTGCGTGGGGCCGCCGAGCGGTACACATCGGGCGTGTGGCGGTCCGCACCGGTGCGGGTGCGTCGCGACGTGCTGCGGGGCATCGCCGATCTCGTGAGACGTGACCGCGACCGGCTCGCTGAGGTCGAGTCACGCAACGCCGGCAAGCCCATCGCCGCCGCCCGGGGCGAGATCGGGGCGGTGGCGGCGGTGTTCGACTTCTACGCAGGCGCCGTCGACAAGATCCACGGCCAGACGATTCCGAGCCAGGCGGAGGGGACGTTGCTCACCTTCCGCGAGCCGCTCGGGGTGTGCGCCGCCATCACCCCGTGGAACTTCCCGATGCTGATCATGGCGTGGAAGGTGGCGCCGGCGCTGGCGATGGGGAACTCGGTGGTGGTGAAGCCGGCGGGGGTGACACCGCTGACTGCGCTCGATCTCGCCGCCCTTGCCGTCGAGGCGGGGCTGCCACCCGGTGTGCTCAACGTCGTCCCCGGGTCCGGTGGTGAGGCGGGGGAGGCGCTTGTCGGTCATCCGATGATCCGCAAGATCTCGTTCACCGGGTCGACCGAGATCGGGGCCAGGGTGATGCGCCAGGGCGCCGACGGTATCAGGCGGGTCTCGCTCGAGCTGGGAGGCAAGTCCGCCAGCCTCGTATTCGCCGACGCCGATCTCGACGTCTGCATCGAGTCGTCCATCTTCGCCGCATACGACAACGCCGGTCAGGACTGCTGCGCCCGTAGCCGCATCCTCGTCGACCGGTCGATCTTCGAAGAGTTCGTCGATCGTTTCACACAACGGGCCGGCTCTCTGCGGGTGGGCGACACCCAGGACGAGACGACCGAGGTGGGGCCGCTCATCAGTGCCGCCCACCGCACTGCGGTAGAGCGTCACGTTGCGTCCGGCGAGGAGGACGGCGCAACCAGGGTGTGCGGCGGCGAGCGCCCCGATCTCCCCGGCAGCTACCTCACCCCAGCGGTTCTCACCGGCGTCCGGTCTGACATGCGCATCATGCGGGAGGAGGTCTTTGGTCCGGTGGTGGCGATCCTCCCCTTTGACAGCGAAACCGAGGCCGTTGCCCTCGCCAACGACTCCATCTACGGGTTGTCCGGCTCGATCTGGACTCGGGACATCGGTCGGGCGCTGCGGGTGGCAAGAGGTGTCGAGACCGGGATGCTCTCGATCAACTCCAGCTCGTCTGTGCACATCGAGGCGCCGTTTGGTGGCGTCAAGCAGTCCGGCATCGGCCGCGAGCAGGGGATGGTGGCGCTCGACCACTACTCCGAGTACAAGTCGGTGTTCATCGCCGCCGACTGAGCGGATCCAGGCGGACCGCAACCCGTAGCGTCACGACGTCGATAGCGTTGGCGCCGTGCTTGTCACTGCGGTTGCCGTGCTGCTTGTGTCCTGGCTCGCCTGGGAGCGCTTCCCCCCGCTGGCCCGGTGGCGCCGGCTCGCCCCGGTGACGGCAGTCCTTGCGGTGGTGTTGGCGGTGGGGGCGGTCCACCCCGGTCCGACCGCGGTCGCCGGCAACGAGCCGGCGTCGGTCGTGGTCCCCGACGTGGCCGGCCGCCCGCTGGGCGAGGCGATGAGCCGTCTCGCCGCAGCCGGCTTGTCGCCCCGCATCGTGCTGTCCTGTGGTGAGGGCCCGATCGACACCGTGGTCAGGGTCGCCACCGTCCGCCGCACCCTGTGGTGGGGCCTGGAACGCGACCTGGTGACGGCGGACGGTGTCCTGGTGGCGCCAGGCGAGGTTGCCTCGGGCGCCGAGGTGCTGGTGTGGGGGATTGGCGGCGAGCCATGTCGTCGGTGACTTCGGGCACCGACCCGCTTCGGCCGGAACCTGCGCCGCCGACGCACTAGCGTTCCGGTGACGAACTGCCGGGAGGAGCAGCCATGAGTGTCGTAGTTGGGTACATCTCCGCCGATCGGGGCAAGGCCGCACTCGAGGCTGCCATCGAGGAGGCCAAGCGGCGGGACACCAGCCTGGTGGTGGTCCACTCGTTCCACGGCGGGGGCCGCGAGGCCGGCGACGACATCCTCGCCGCCGACGAGGAGCTGGCGGACATCGCCGCCAGGCTCGATGCTGAAGGCATCGCCCACTCGATCCATGACTACGTGCGGGGCAACGACCCGGCGCACGACCTGGTGCTGGCGGCCCGCGACTTCGACGCCGAGCTGATCGTCATCGGGATCAGGCGACGCACCGCGGCGGGCAAGTTCCTTCTCGGCTCGAACGCCCACGACATCCTCATGGACGCCGAGTGTCCCGTGCTGACGGTGAAGGCCGGGTCGGACTGAGTGTGACGACCGAGCCCCCGGCTGATCTGAGCATCCAGGAACGCCGCAACCCACACGGCATGTGCTACGGCTGCGGACCCGCCAACCCCGAGGGGTTGCGGCTGCGTAGCTTTGTCGAAGGCGCAGACATCGTGGCCACAGTCATCGTCCCGGCGAAGATGGAGAACGGCTACGGCATCGTCAACGGCGGGATCGTGACGATGGTGCTCGACTGCCACACCGCGGCGGTGGTGCTGGAGACGGTGAAGGGGTTCGACTGGGAGCATCACCCGCCGTTTCTCACCGCCCGTCTCGACGTGTCGCTGCGACGCCCCACCCCCATCGAGACCCCGCTCACCGTTGTCGGGCGGCTCATCGAGCGCCGATCGACTGAGCTCGTCGTCGAGGCGGAGATCCGCCGCCAAGACGGCGAGATCACCGCCTCGCTCATCGCCGGATGGCGGCCGGTGCTGCGCAAGCTGTGAACCGCACGCAAGCGGGGACCGGTCATCCGGTCCCGGCCCGGCATCCTTGGTGGCGGTTCCGGCCGCCGGGCCTTTCGGTGAGCTGCGGGGCAAGGGCGGATCGGGACCACTGGCCGCCGGCGTAGCCTGAGCGCAATGAGCCTGATGGTCAGGATCCTGGTCGGTGTCGTCGCCGGAGGCCTCCTTGGCGGCGCCGGTCTCTGGCTGGGAAACGCAGCGGAGACCTCCGGTGCTGCGCAGCTCGCAGCCGCATCCACGACCTCGGCGGCGGCGGCCGACGAGCCGGAGTGGATCCCCGGTGGGGGTATCCGCTTCGCCTCGACGGTGCTGCACCCGGCTGCGATGGCGCTCGAGGACGGGGTGGCCGAGTTCGCCTACGAGCTCGTCCCGCTCGGCGCCCGCTCCGGTGAGCTCCCGGTGGTGTTGCCGGAAGAGTGGGTGCTGCGCACCCGCTCCGGCGACGCCTACATGGCCGCAACGCCCCCGCCGCAGGCCCGCAGCGACGGAACGGCGGCGCCGGTTGCGGCGGCGGTGCGCTTCACCGACCTGCCCGCCACTGTCGGCCGGGTCGACCTTGTGGAGGTTGCGGTGGTCGGCTGGCGGGTCGCCGTCCCTGTCGAGACGGAGCTGGAGATGCCCTCTCGCACCGGCAGCTCCGTCCGCCTCCACGACGGTACGACGATCACGCTGGCGACGACCATCGAGCAGGACAGCGGCACCATCCTCGACTTCGACGTGACGGTGCCACCGGACGTGTGGCGGGAGACCGAGCAGAACCCGTTTGGCCGGAGCAACACGTTTAGGGGCGGCGGACCAGGGTGGCTCAGCGCGGCGAGCACCATCGCCGGCACCGGTGGCGGCGGGGGATCGACCGGTTTCCAGCTCAGATGGAGCGAGCGCACGGTCCCGGCCAGCATCCGGATCGTCTACACCACCGTGGCATGGGCGCCGCTTGATGCGACGGTCGTTGTCGGCGGAGAGGCGCTCGATGGCTGACGGCACCGGCTTCTCCGAGATCCTCCGCTCGCCGCTCGACGAGCCCGGACGTCCCGGGGTGTGGTGGCCGGTGCTGGCAGGGATGATCGTTGGGGGGCTGGTTGTGGTCGGCGGCTACACCGTTGCCCGCTCCGATGCGGGCGCCGCTGCGTCGACCTCGAGCACTGCAACGGTCGCCGGGCAGTCGGGAGCGACGACCGGGCTCGGCGATGTCCCGTTCCCCCCGGGGTACGAGACGGTGAGCGACGTCGTTGCCGCCAGACCTGAGTACGCCATCAAGGTCGGCGGAGAGCTCTTCGTGGCTGTCGCCACCGTGATCAGACGTGGTTTCGATGCGTCCGGTGTCACGCTCGACGGGGGGTCGTGGACGCTGGAGACCGGCACCGGCGAGTTGCTCACCTCGACCGCGGTGGTGTCTGACCCGCTGCTCCCCGGTGTGGTGTCTGTGGTGTTCCCTGACCCGGGCGACGCCGGGCTGGAGCGGCTGCGACTCATCGAGCGGTGGGAGCCCGATGGGCGAGAGGGCTCGGAGACGGTTGCGGTCGACGGCGCCGCCGGCGAGTGGGACGAGCTGGCGTCCGTCGATCTCGGTGGCGGGGTGACCCTCGAGGTGACACGGCTCGAGCTCACCGAGCGGGGTGGCATTGCCGAGTGGTCGCTGACAGGATCGCCTCTTGGGGGCGACGTCGCGGTGTTCGTCACTGCCCGCAGGGAGGGGCAGGACCTGGGCAGCTACTTCTCATCGACCGGCTTCTTCCTCCAGCGGCGGGTGGTGCGGCCAGCCACGGAGGGTGTTGTCGTCTTGACCCGTGCCGAGGGAGGCGGCGAGCTGGGTGATGTTGCCGTCGCCACCGATCTCCTCGTCGAGGTGAGCGCAACGTTGCTGACCTCGTTCCCCGCCGACGTCGCCTTCGACGTCACCGGGCTTGTGGTGGCGACTCCGTAGATCCGGCCGAGCCGGTTCACGTGAGCCGTTTTGGCCCCTTCTCGGTGCCGAGCGGGGATCGATAGTGTTCATCTCCAGGGAATCCGCCCGTTCAACTCGGGCGACTGGTTCAACAGCCTCGACTTCTCCTACGAGACGACCAACTGGGGCATCGGGCGTCCGGTCGACGAGAAGAACGGCAACGACTGGTATCTGATCGCACCCCGGCTCGCCGACCCGGCGCCGGCGCCGTTGCGGCCCCATGTCGAGGCGGCGGCGCACATGGGCGAGATGCTCGAGGTGCGCAGGAGCACGCCGCTGTTCCGGCTGCCCACCGCGGACGAGATCGTGGCTCGGCTCGCATTCCACAACACCGGCCCCGATCAGATCCCCGGGTCATCGTGATGTCGATCTCCGACACCGTCGGCGCCGATCTCGACCCAGGGGCGGATGCGGTGTGGACCGTGGTCAACCCGACGGACGAGGCGGTTCTGTACGGCGTTGCCGCACTTGTCGGCGAGGACGTGGTCCCGCACCCGGTGCTGGCCGAGTCCGCCGACCCTGTGGTCCAGACCGCCGGCTTCGACGCCGCCACGGGCGTCTTCTCGGTGCCGGCCCGCACCGTGGCCGTCTTCGTCGACCAGGAACCAGACTGACGCCGCCAGTGGCGACGGCGGCGCTGGTGCCGGTGAGCGGCACGGGGATCGGGCGTAGCGAGTACCAGGTGGTGGCGAGCTGCGGCGACGACCGTGACCCGGCGCCGATGACCACCGCCACCGTCAACGGGCGCCCGTGGTCGACGGCCAGGTGATCGTGTTCGTCCCGAGCAGCCGGCCCCGCTGGGAGGTGAAGGACGGCGCACTCACCGTTTACGGGAAGCGGTTCTCCAGCGGCGACGGGAGCGGACGCCACCGCAAGGTGCCGGTTTCTGGAGATTTCTCTGGCGGAGACCGAGGTCGACGACTACGGTCTCTGGTCGGACCGGCCGGGAAGTCGAATGGTGGGAATCGAAGGGTCAGAACTCCGTTCTTCGATTGGTCGCGCCATGGGGCTCGACTTCGACGCGCCCGTGGATGACGGGGCGGCGCTCCTCCGTGCCCAAGAGCTCGGGTGCTTGCCCGAGACGGCACTCGCCCTCGTTGTCTTCACCGACTACCGCCTCGTCGGCAGCGACGCCGATGCAGGCATCCTGCGCACGGAGACCGCCTGGCCCACGGCGTGGCGCATCCACGCCGCCCGCTGCCACCGCGCTCTCGCCACCGGCTGCACGGACGATGTCGACCTGCTCCTGCGCATCCTCTCCGAATGGCAGACATCGCACGATCCGGACGGATGGTGTGCGACGTGGTGGGTCAACCCCGCCACGCTTGCCCGGATCGAGACAGACGTAGCCTCCGTGTTCGCAGGTCTCGCCACTGCGGGGCCCCTCGGCATGCGGCATCCGGTCGACCGAGGGAGGAGTCCTCAGGTCCGCACCGTGCTCGCCGAGTCGTATGAAGGAGCCGAATTCCTCAGGGTCGGCGCCGGCCGCTACCGGCTGGCCGATGATGAGAGCGGCGAGCCCTTCACGCCGAGCCCTGCGGTGCTCGTCTCGCCGGGGGAGCGCTTCATCGCATTCGGGCGGGACCCCGGGGCGCGGGTGGTCGAGCACGTCATCACGCTCGATGCCCACCCGGTCCCTCCCGTCGACGTGCTCGCCGCTGTGCGGGCCATGTGGCCTGTCGGGAGCATCGCCGACATCGACACCCTCGGTTCCGTTGCTGCGGGCCGCATCGTCATCGACATGCTGGCAGTCGAGCGGGGCTTTCCTCTTCCGGGGGGGGCAGTGCCCCTACCCGGTTACCCCCGCAACGACGTGCCGGAGCTCGTAGCTGCCCCGACGTACGCCAGCGCCCCCATCGACACCGCGTCGAAGATGCGGGTGCGGATCACCGGCTACCGCATCTTTGAAGACAACACTGCGGTGCTCGTCGTCGACCCCTTGACACCAGGGGCGCCGCTCGATCCCGCCCACCACCCCGACCTCGGCACGTGGGACGACGTCGAAGTCGTGGTGCGCGGGCTCACCGCCGATCACAGTGAAGCGCTGCTCGAGCTGGGTCGAGCCGACGGGCTCGGCTCGTTCTTCGTAGCACCGGCCGCCGGACTCGGGGCAGACGACGGCGGGTTCGCCGCTCGGCTCCGCGAGGGTGCCCGGCTCACCGTGCGGGTGATCCCCGAACCGTCCCTGGGAGACGCTCTCGCCGTCTCACTGCTTCCCGCAGCCTTGCGCCACCTCCGAGCGACGTTCGGCGCAGACGACCACAAGCCGTTGCCGGCCCGGGTCGTCGAACGCAACCCGGCGCAGGCGACGCTGACGGTGGAGCTGGCGCAGCACGACACGGTCACGGGGATGTCGCATCGTTTCACCTTCGGTTCCGATCGGCTCGCCGACGGTTTCGACCCCGCGGTCGGCACGGAGGTGGAGGCGGTCATCCGCCCCGACCGTAGCGAGCGTCGGCGGCGGATCGCGGTCAACCCCGATCTCGTCCGCTTCGCCGATCGGCATCGCGACACATTCGAGGTGGTCGAAGGACGCTTGCGGATGGCGCCGTCGCCGCCCCAGATCCCGGCCTTCTTTGCCCTGCTGTCGCCGTCCAGCTCCCTGGAGTGGGAGCGCGAACTGGTGTGGATGTACGAGGACAACCTGCATCTCGAGGTGGTGGTGGTTGGCGAGCCAGGGCTTCCGCTGCTCGCCCGCATCGCCGCCGAGTCGCCCGGGTTCCTGCCTCCGCAACCCGTTCGGTCCGAGCTGGCGAGTGCGGTGAAAGACGCGGCACCCGCCACCGCAGCCGCGCTACCAATGATCGTGGCATGGCTCCCGCCCGGGGGACGGGAGCGCGTGCAAGGCGCCGCAGGGAGTGCGCTCACCGAGCTGCGCGTAGGGCCGGGGGTCGTCTCCGTCGACCTAGAGGGCGACACCGTCACAGTCGTCGGCGAGACCGGCGGCGCCGTGCGCTCGGTGATCGCCGAGATCCAGCGACTGATCCTCCCGGCCAAGGGCAAGCTCATCGTGCCGCCCGGCCAGGGCAGGCGGCTGGTCGGCATCGACGGGACCACGTTGCGTGCCATCGAGGCCAACACCGGATGCGTCGCCGCCGAGCCTCCGACAGAGAGCGCGCCCTGGACGGTTGAAGGTCCCAGCTCTCAAGCCGTCAAGGAGTTCATCCGTCTCGCCGCCGAGCAGGTGCCGGGCGTGGTCGGCAGGGTCACCGGCTTCGATGACCTCCAGGTGCTCGACGACCGCACCGGCTCCGTGCCAAGCAGCCCGGCGACAACCCAGCCACGCCCCGCTCCGACGCCGGCGCCTCCGAGCTCCCCGAAGCTCCCCGCTCGACTCGGCGACGATGCCGCCACGCATGCCCCTGCGGCGGCCCCGGCCAAGGGCATCACCGCGGCGCCTGCCGGGCGCACCGCCGAGCTCCCGCTCACGACCGGCGGCGGGGACGTGGAGTCCGCGGTCGATAAACGCAAGGCCAAGCGCCCGAGGAAGGAACGTCAGGAGAAGCCTCCCAAGGTTCGCACCGGTCCGGGGATCCTCACCTGGGTGATGCGAGGGCTGCTCGTTCTCGTTGTAGGCGGCGGTGTCGCCCTCGCCGCGCTCTTCGTCATCCCCCTCGCTCGGGCCTGGCTGGAGTCGGCGACCTCGGCCACCCCGCCGGTAGTCGAGACGACCGTTGTGACGGCCGAAGCGTCACCCTTCGCCACCCTGGTCGACGCCTCATCGGTTACCCCGTCTAGCTGCTGGCTGGCCGTTGTCGCCACCTGGACGGACGAGGAGGCAGCCGCGCGAGGTGTCGAACGCCTTGGCACCATCGGTCTCACGGCATCGGCGCTCGCCTCCGACCTCGTACCCGGGTGGTCGCCAGGCAGGTTCGTCGCGGCCGTGCCCGTCGAGACGCAGGAGCAGGCGAGGGACACCGTCGCCCGCGCCGCCGGGGTGGGCTTCAGCGGTGTCGCCGTCGAGTCGGACATCGACCGATGTGTCGGGCTCGACATCGTCCCTGCCGGGGCTTCGCTCGGGTTCATCGACGTACCCAGCAACCACGCGGCGCACACCGCCATCCGCTGGATGGCCGACACGGGTCTGGCGACGACGTGCGCTGCCGCAGACGGGGACCTGTTCTGCCCGGCGGATCCGGTGACCCGCGGTGAACTGGAGGCGATCCTTCGCGCTGCGCTCACGGCACCCCCTGCGCTCGCCACAGCCGACCCGACAGCACCCGCAACGATGGGTGACCTCGAGAAGGCGATCGGACTGCCGGGAACCGGGTCGACCGATCCGCTCACCCGGGCCGATGTCGCCGTCGCCCTGCTGCTGGCGTACCAGACCCTCGGCGGCTGAGGAGGGGCGGCCGGGCCGCTCGAGGAGAGCCACGCCCGACACCGAAAGGGCGGTCGCAGTGCGGACCGCCCCCCGGCCCTCAAGACCCTTACGGGCTCTGCGTCGGTGGAGTGGGGAGTGGGGTTGGTGGTTGTGTCGTGAGAACCCTTTGGTGAGGTCAGGGGTCTCGCCATCCTTCGGGCTGTTGAACGGCTCCGAGGGATGGGTGACCCCTGATGGCAGTCCACGGTATCGGGATGGCGGAGGCGCTGCTCGGTCTCGACGCCGCCTTCTTCGCCGGGCTCGACTTCGAGGTCTAGAAGTCCTCGGCCATCAGGCGCTCCTCGATGAGCTCGACGATATCCTCAAACCCCTGGTTGCGAGCTTGGTCGCTTGCGGTCAAACCCTGGCTGTCTCGCAGGCT
>Ga0114938_1000561_pt1 | contig 27380 bp, 24 predicted proteins | sample AshMeaBigSpring_FD_88675 | JGI IMG/M metagenome (GOLD analysis project Ga0114938, IMG submission 88675) | Groundwater microbial communities from Big Spring, Nevada to study Microbial Dark Matter (Phase II) - Ash Meadows Big Spring | ecosystem: Environmental > Aquatic > Deep subsurface >... | reverse complement strand
TGGCCCAGCAGCTCGGGGCAACCGTGTTTACCTACAAAGGGGACGATGTCGTTAAGACGATTCTTCAGTTTGCCAAAGAGTATCGGGTGGGGCACATCGTGGTCGGCCGCAGCGGCAGAAATCTGCCCCTGTGGAAGCGGCTCTCCGGGAAAACGACGCTCATCGAGCGATTGATCGAGGAGGCCAGGGGAGCCACCGTTGTCGTGCTGGATACCCGCGAGGTCGGAATCAGCGCGATCGCCCCGCCGGAAAAACCGGCCATGGAAACAAACCAGGCCAGCCGTCATCCGTCTTCCGTGCGGCCGGAGGAATCCCCGCTCAAGGATATCGCCGTTCTCCTCTGGGACGAGCCGCTGGAAAAAGAAACCGCCATGCGCCAGCTGCTCTCCGCATGCTGCCGCCGGGTTAAAATGCTGCCGGAGGAGGACGCCTGGCGGGCGCTGACCCAGCGGGAGCAGCAGGGATCGACGTTTCTGGGTGAAGATGTGGCGCTGCCGCATGCGCGCCTGGCCGGTCTAGCGCGCGCGGCGATCGGCTTGGGCCTTGCCAAACAAGGCGTCAGCGAGCCCGCCACCGGCAGATCCGTGCGGATCGTCTTCATGCTGCTCTCGCCCCTATCTCCGCCGGAGGTCCATGTCCGGAACCTGAACCTCATCAGTCGGTTGAGCCAGCAGCCGCTTCTGCGCCAGAACCTGCTATCGACCGAAACCGCCGATGAAGCCGGCCGTATGCTCAGGGAGCACGTAGCGGATTCTGAACATCAAGCAGCTGCCTCACCGGGAGGGGCCAACGGATGATCATCTCCAAACGGATCTTGATCGTGGATGACGACCCTGGCATTTGCCTGACGCTGTCCCTTGCGCTGAACGATCTGGGTTATGCGCTCGAGACCGTCCACAGCGGAGAAGCCGCTCTGGCTGCCGTCGAGAAGCGCAACTTCGGCATCGCGCTGCTGGACATCCGCATGCCGGGGATCGACGGCATGGAAGCGCTGCGCCTTCTGAGACGCATCGCCCCGCAAATTAGAGTCATCATGATGACCGCTCACGGCGGCATCGAATCGGCCGTGGCGGCAATAAGGCTGGGGGCCGTCGATTTCATCCAAAAGTCGTTCACCCCACCGGAAATCCGCAACCTGGTCGCAGCCGTCATTCAACGCGAAACCCTCGAAGACTCCATGGCGAAGGACTATGCCTCCTGCATCGAGCTGGCCAAGAAATGCATCACCGACCACCGGTTCGAAGCCGCGGGCGCTCACCTCAGAAACGCCGTGTCCATCGACCCGTCGCGAGCCGAAGCGTTCAACCTGCTGGGAGCGGTGCTGGAGATCCAGGGCGCCCACCCGTCGGAGGCTTTGAGGAACTATCATGCCGCGCTGGCGCTGGACGGCTCCTACGCCCCGGCTCGCAGAAACATCGACCGTATCGCCGGAGAAAACAAGTATCGACGCGGCAAAATCGACATCGACCGCGACCAAAGACCCATCAAATAAGTTTGGATTGAGATATGCAGCGGGAAACCCCATTTTGGCGAACAAGCCCATTTTGGCTTCTGATGGCGATCTTGGCCTTGGTCGCCGCACTGATTTACCTCGGCAACCGCTACCGGGACGTCACGGTTGGAATGGAAATCGTTCCGAAGGTGATGTCGCGTAAAGCGGCAGCTCTTTCCGCAATGAAGATGAGCATAGTGAAATCGGTGGAGGCGGAAAAGAGCGCCGTCATGGCCAACACCGACGAGGATTCCATCCGGTTTGCGGAAGAGTCGCGTCGCGCCTTTGAAGCCGCTGAAAAAAGCTTGCGGGAGCTGGCGGAACTTATCGCAACATACCCGTCCGTTCCGGAAAAAGAGCTCCTCCAGGAATTCGATTCGTGTTGGAGCGAGTTCCGGAAAGCCGACCAGCAGGTCTTGGAATTCGCCGTCCAGAACACGAACCTCAAGGCAGCCCGGCTGTCGTTCGGAGCCGCCAGCACGGCCATGAACGAGTTCGGACACGCCCTATCCGGACTGCTAAGCGATTCGACGAGCGGGCCGGTCTGCCGGCTGGTTTACGACGCCCAGACCGCCGCGCTCGGAATCCACCTGCTGCATGCCCCTCACATTGCATCCCCGGATGATCAGGAAATGGATGACATCGAGAAGCTCATTCGGCAAAATGACGCGGTGGTGCGGAAGGCACTGGTCGACATCAGGCGTATGATCGTGCCCGCTAACAGGAAAGTCGCCCGGCAGGCGGAGGCGGCTTACGACGCGTTTATGGAGTTTACCGACCGGGTGCTCGAATGGTCTCGGCAGAATACCAACATCAAGTCATTCGAACTCTCACTGAACCGAAAACGCAAAATCACGGCTCAATGCGAAGAAATCTTGACGAAACTCCAGGAAGCCATACAAAGCAGGGCCTTCAAAGCCACCCGTTAAAAGAACCCGCCTGAGGGATCGTGTCATCGGCGCAAGACCCTGGCAATGCCCCCTTCAAAGCACAGCAGATCTTGCTGCCGGATCGGATCGCGCGGCCCCGGGCCGCGAGCAGCCCGTTCTCGACCGGCAGCCGACAGTTGAGCTTCAGATCGTTGTTCACCCGCCCGTCATCCCCCGGGATCCTCAGATAGACCGACCGGAAAGTCGCCGCATCGATCAGTGTGGCGAGCACCCCGCCGTGCACGATTCCTTAGGCCTGCAGGTGGCAGCGGGCCCTCAGCTCGATGACCGCCCGGCCCACCTCATCGGCCGCCCTTCCCCTCGCGCTTGAGGAAATGGGATGGGACGGATTAATCCTCCTTCATAGCCGATGGCGATCCCTCCGGCGAGCCTCGATACCTGTTTAGCGTTTTACCTCAATCTGGATATCTATGGTTCTTATGCCCTTCGCCGGGTTGAGGCCTATAGCTATTAACCTTCTGATAATATTAATTTATAATTAAACGCTGGTGAGCTTGCACGGGATTTGCTTTCCGGGATGGCGAAGTGGGGGCGAACCGGTAAGAATACCGGCTGTTTTGGATAGACCTTAGAAAAAGGCAACCATGCCGTTTCTAAGGTCTTTTTTTTTACTTGCAAAGATCCAAGCCGCAATAAGGGGTGCGGGAGCGTGGGCAAGGCTGTTTGCATTTTCAGTCAGAAGGGAGGCGCCGGAAAAACCACCACCGTGGTGAACCTGGCTGCTGCCCTGGCGCTTTTGCGCAAACGCACCCTGCTGGTCGACATGAACCCTCATGAGAGCGCAACCTCCATGGTTTCAGTGCTCTCGCATCGCTATCACGCCAGCCTTCGGGATGTCATCGCGCGGAGGGTGCCTGTTGAAAACGTCATCATCCCGAGCTGCCTTCACCACCTTAAGGTGTTGCCCTCACCTGCCGATGCCTCCCTGGAAGATCGCATGCGCCTGAGCCGCCTGGAGCTTCCCTGGTTCATGCGCAACGCATTGGCGCGCGTCAAGGACGATTTCGATTACATTCTCATTGACACGCCGCCATCGGACTGGTCCTACATTTCGCATGCCGCGGCGGCCTCAGACCATCTATTGGTCATTCTTCGTGCCGACCTCCTGAGCTTTCGTTCCTTCGCCAAAAACCTCGACATCATAAAAGCCATAAAAGTGCGGTTCAACCCGCACCTGAAATTGGCAGGGATTGCGCTCACCATGTACGACCCGGAAGAGGAGGGGAGCGCCTTGGCCTTGAGCAACGCGCAACGGGACCTGTCCAAACGGCTGTTCCGAACGTTGATTTTTAAAGACCGCGAGATCGCTGCATCGGCCTTGGCCGGAAAGCCGATCGTCGTCTCCGAGTATGACAGCAACGGCGCCAGACGATTCCGTCTTCTGGCAGATGAGCTCATCGAGCGAATCGGATGATTAAAGCAACGAACGTCAATCGCACCAAACAGGGGGAGCATTGCAATGAGCAACATCACCGTCCATGAAAACCTCGTCCAGGATGCGCTGCGGGAGGCCATCGAAAAAATCAAGGCCGGAATCGATCTGGAAAAAACGAAACGGATCGTCCAGGAGCGCTGCGGCGTGGGCAGCATCGAAAAAATCGATCTGCAGGAAATGCGGGCCGTTGCCCACGAAGGACAGATCGCCTTCCGGTGTGGGATGACCATCAGCAGCGACATTGCAATACTCCTTGATTCGCACGGCAAGCTGATAGAGGCCTTTCCTGAAAAAGGCGACCCCAGCGGGTCCGGAGATTAGGGGCTTGAAACAATAGGCCCAAAGGCGTTAAAGTCCTTCATCCAGCTCTGAAGCCAGTGGCACAGCAACTCATCGAGTGGAGTCGAAAAAATGGACCACCATGTTGCCGGCAATGAAGACGCACCGGGCAGTCTCTACAACGTCGCTGTCGATGCGCACCTGATCCAGGATGCGCTGCGCGAAGCCATCGAAAAAATCAAGGCCGGAATCGATCTGGAATCAACGAAACGGATCGTCCAGGAGCGCTTCGGGCTGCGCGGCATTGAAGCGATGGACCTCCGGGAAATGCGCCTCGTTGCCCACGAGGGCCAGCTGGCTTTCCGCTGCAGGATGACCGTGCGCTGGGAAACGGCGTTGCTTGTCGATTCCAGCGGCAGGTGCTTGCTGGATTTCGCCGAAAAAAGCGAGCCCCCGGCCCTGCCGGAGACGCGTGCCGCCGCCGCGAGAAAGCCGCTCATTTTCGTAGCCGATGACGATGAGGGGTGTTTGGATGTGCTCATCAAAATGATCAAAATGCTGGGCTATGACGTATTCGGGGTTCGGAGCGGAAGAGAAGCATTCGAGGTCTATAGCTCCATGCAGTACAAGATCGACCTCGTCATTCTCGATATGAACATGCCCTTTAACGGCGAAAAAACCTACGCAAAATTGCGCAAAATGGATGCGAACGCCAGAATTCTTCTCATCAGCGGCTACACGGAAGAAGAAAAGATCAAACGGCTCCTGGGCCAGAAGCACAGCTGGTTCCTAACCAAACCCTTTAATCTGGCGGATCTCAAGGCCAAAATGGAAAGCATTCTCGAATAGGGATAGCCGGAATCGTGCGATGAAACGGCTGCGGATGCACGCTCCCGTCTTGCGTCCCGTGCCCCTCCCGACACCTGCCCGCTTTCAGCGCGCCGCGGCCGTCGCCGGCCTGAATTTGGGTGATCTCAACTTCAAGCCTTTGCCGGGGAGGATCATGAGCGTAGAGGTGCCGTGGGCGACCAGCTGCCGTTCGGCGTTCCACACCTCGCATTCGGCGTAGCAGATTTTTTTCCCGGATCGGATCGCATTGCCCCGGGCCGTGAGCAGCCCGTTTTCGACCGGCAGCAGATAGTTGAGCTTCAGATCGATGTTCACCAGCCCGGCATCCTCCGGGATCCTCAGATAGACCGACCAGAAGGTCGCCGTATCGATCAGCGTGGCCAGCACCCCGCCGTGCACGATTCCATAGGCCTGCAGGTGGCAGCGGCCCGTCCTCAGCTCGATGACCGCTCGGTCCACGTCGATGGCCGCTAGCCGCATGGCCATGTGCTCCGGAAAGGGGCTCGTGTTGATGATCTCGCACAGCTCGCGGACGTGCTCCGGATTCGGCTCCAGCGCGTGCTCGCCTTTTGGTTTCATCTGGGGTCCTCCCGCGGGATCCCGGCGCCGGGGGCCGGACGCAGCCCCGCTGCGCGACGCTCCCTCATCCGCCGATGTCCACTTCGAGGCCCTTCCCCGCCAGGATTTCAGCCGCCCGCGCCACCGGCCCGCTGTCGAGGGGCGGCTCGCCCTCCAGGGCGTAGGCTTTCCCCAGGCGTCGGTATTTGGGCTCTCCCAGGCGGTGGTAGGGCAACAGGTCCAGGCGTCTCACGCCCGGCAGCGATAGGATGAAGTCGGCTGCAGCTTCGAGCTGCTCGCGGCGGTCGTTGACGCCGGCGATCAGCGGCAGCCGCATCACCAGGGCGTGTCCTGCCGCGGCCAGGCGCCGGGCGTTTTCCAGAACCAACTCGTTGCCCTGCCCGGTGAATTGCCGGTGCTCCTCCGGGTCCAGGTGCTTCAGGTCGTAGAGAAAAAGGTCGACGTCCGGCGCGACGCGCTCAATCACGGGCCAGTCAACGAAGCCGCAGGTCTCCACGGCCGTGTGGCCGCCCTTCTCCTCGCGCTTGAAGCGCCGCAGCAGCTCGGCGGCGAACTCGGGCTGGGCCAGCGGCTCTCCGCCCGAGAGCGTCAGGCCGCCGCCCGAGGCCTCGTAGTAAAGGGCGTCCCGGGCCGCTTCGGAGAGGACCTCGTCCACCGTGACCCATCGGCCGATGAGATTCAGCGCATCGCCCGGACAGCGCTGCGCACAGTCGCCGCAGCCGTCGCAGCGCTCCCGGTCGATCGCTTTGCCGCCGGCCGCCGCGCTGCTCAGCGCCGCCTTTTCGCAGATGCTCAGGCACAGGTCGCATCCCAGGCAACGCTCGCCGATCCACACCAGCTCGGGCCGGCCCGCCTGCGATTCGGGGTTGCAGCACCACCGGCATCGGAGCGGGCAGCCCTTGAAGAACACGGTCGTGCGCACCCCCGGGCCGTCGTGGATGCTGTACTTGCGGACATCAAAAATCAGCCCCTGCGGTCCTGATGGTTGGCAGATGGTTTTCAAACCGCTTTAGACGCCGTGTTCCGCGCGCGAGAGGATTTCCAGCTGAATCTCGCGGCTCAACAGCGTGAAGTAATCCGAGTACCCCGCCACCCGGATGAGCAGGTTGCGGTGCCGCTCGGGCTGGTCCATGGCCTCCAGCAGCAGGTCGCGGTCGACGATGTTGAACTGCATGTGGTGGCCGCCCTGGCTGAAGTAAGTGCGGATCAGGGCCGCCAGCTTGTGCAGGTCGCGGTCGTTCTTGACCGTCTGGGGGTTGATCTTGACGTTGAGCAGCGTGCCGTTGGTGCGCGCGTGGTCGAGCTTGGCCACCGAGCGCGTGGCGGCCGTCGGACCCTTCCGGTCGTGGCCCTGCACCGGGCTGACGCCCTCGGAGAGCCAGCCGCCGGCCTTGCGGCCGTCCGGCGTGGCGCCGGTGACCTCGCCCAGCGCGATATGGCTGGTCGTCGGCAGCAGGTCCACCCAGTACTTCGCGCCCTGGCAATCGGTGTGCCGCTCCACGGCCGTGCAGAAGATGTCCTGGACCAGAACCGCCAGCTCGTCGGCCCGATCATCGTCGTTGCCGTAATGCGGGGTTTTGTTGATCAGGGTCTGGCGCATGACCTCCCGGCCTTCCCAGTTCCGGTCCAGCGCCTCGATCAGCTCGGCCATGCCGAAGCGCCGGTCCTCGAAAACGTGCGTGCGGATGGCGGAGAGCGCGTCGGTCACCGTCCCGACGGCAACCCCGCTCATGGTCGCGATCTTGTAGCGCGAGCCGCCGGCGTGCCAGTCGGTGGCGGTCGCGACGCAGTCGTCGATCACGGCCGATGTGAAAGGCACCGGACAGTGGCGCGCGTAGATCTCGCGCACGGTGTTGTCGTAGCGCACCTTCATGTCCACAAAGTGCTCCACCTGGGCCGTGAAGGCCGCCAGCACCTCCGCGAGGTCTGCGAAGCGGCGCGGGTCGCCGGTGCGCGGGCCGAGCGGCTCGCCGGTCAGGCGGTCGACCCCGTCGTTCAGCGCCAGCTCCAGCGCCTTGGCCAGGTTGAAGTAGCCGGTCGAGGCCATGCGGTCCTTGCCGTCGCAGAAGGCCGCGACGCAGCCGTTCAGGCTGCTGGCGCGCGCATCGCCCAGGGTCTTGCCGCGGTTGACCATGCCGAGCACCATGACATCGGCGTTGAACATGGCTGGCATGCCGGTCCCCAGGCGCAGCACCTCGCAGCAGCGCAGCAGAAACTTCGGCTGGGTGATCGAGCTGATCTGGGCCGAGAGCCCCGGCTGGGGCAGCAGGGTGCGTTCGAGCGCGTCCAGGCACATGAAGGACAGCTCGTTGACCGCATCGCGGCCGCCGCGCGTGAGCCCCCCGATGTTCAGGTTCTGGAAGTCCGGGTAGGAGCTCGAGGTCTGGGACTCGCCCGAGTCCTTGGCGAGCGTGATCTCGTCGAACTTGACCCACAGGCAGTCGATCAGCTCCTGGGCCTGCTGGCGCGCGATCTCGCCGGAGTCGATGCTGCGCCGGTAGTAAGGATACAGGTACTGGTCGAAGCGACCCGGGCCGAAGGCGTGGCCGCTGGTCTCCAGGTTGATCACCAGGTGGGTGATCCAGAAGGACTGCAGCGCTTCCTGGAAGGTTTCCGCCGGCCGCGCCGGGACCCGCGTCAGGACCGCCGCCGTCCGCTCCAGCTCGGCCCGGCGCACAGGGTCGGCTTCCGCCGCGGCCAGACGCCGCGCTTCGGCGGCGTAGCGGCCGGCGAACAGGATCGCGCCCCGGCAGGCCAGGACCACCGACTCCAGGAACTGCCTCTTGGAGAGAAAGTCCGCCGCGCCCGCGTCCAGCCCTGCGAGCGAACGCTCAACGTCGAGGATGATCCCCTCCAGGCCCTTGGCGAGGACCTTGTCGTAGGCGGCCTGGAAGTGCCCGATCGTGCGCGACCGGAAGTAGTTGTAGATCACCCCGCGCTCGTCGGCCTTCCAGATCTCGGGCGGCACGGCGGCGTCGATGCGGTCGGCGATCTGGCGGCCGCGCCAGTAGGGAAAGACCTCCTCCCTCAGGATGCGCTTGGTCTCGTCGCTGACGAAGAACGGCGTGTCGCGGCGCGTGGCCAGCCGGTCGAGGTCGCGTTCGATCCAGGCGCAGTTGATCTCAGGATAAACCGGCGAGCCCCGAGAAGTGAGGGTTTTCATGCCGACGATCAGCTCGCCTTCCTGGATGGTGACGGGCTGTTCTGCCAGCACGCGCTGGAGCATCTTGCCGCGGCGGATCGCGATCGGCTCGCCCTCGGTTTCCTGAAAGCTGCGCGTGACCGCCACGGCCCGATGCGGATGGACCTCGGGACGGGTGTTGCGGTTGCGCTCGATTCCGAGACGCACCCGGCCGGAGGGAAGGGTTTCGGCGGCGGCGCCGGCAGCGGGACGGTTCAGCGTAAGGACGGTCATGGTCGACTCCTGCGATGATGTCTTGTTTTCTTGACGGCAGATCCGGGTTTCGACGGTTTCGACGCGCTCCGGCCCGCGGCCAGCCGCATGGCCTGCGTGGCGCGCCGCACATGTTCCCGCGCCAGGCACTCCGCCCGCTCGGCCTCCCCGCGGGACACGGCCGTTGCGATGGCCTGCAGCTCCGCGAGGGTGGTGCGGATGGTTTCGTCGTCGCGGGGCAGATAGGCGTTGATATGGTAGCGGTGAAAATGGGCGTGCACGGTTTCGAGAAAGAAACGGTGCAGGGGATTGCCCGCCAGCCGCGCCAGCGCCAGATGGATGTCCCTGTCCGCCTGCATGAAGGCATCCCATTGGGCAGGCCCTTGCCCCGCCAGGGCTTCGGCCCTCCGGAGCAGCCGGTCGATCTCGGCCATGCCGCCGGGTGCGACCTGCCGGGCGGCCCGGCGGGTGACCAGCCCTTCCAGATCCTGCCGGAACTCGGAGATCTGTTCCAGGGTGATGCGCTGGGACTGTACGAAGAGCCCGAGGCTCTCGGCCATGCAGTCCGCGTTGAGCTGTTTGACGAAGATCCCTCCGCGGTTGCCCTTGCGGATCTCGACCAGCCCCTTCTGCTCCAGGACCCGCAGCGACTCCCGCAGCGTGTTGCGGCTGACGTCCAGCACCGCCTGCAGTTCGCGCTCGGAAGGCAGCCGGTCTCCGGCCGCAAGGCTGCCCTGAAGGATCGCCTCCTCCACCTGTTGGATGACGCTCTCGAACGCGCGTACCTGGCGGACCTTCGTGAACATATCAATGGTTCAACCATACCGAAAAAGGACCCCGGCTGTCAAGCGCCATATCGGCATCGATCCGACGGCGCCGGGCGCAGCCCCCTTGCACCGACAAGGGCGAACCAATATAGTGGCCGCAGTCGCGAACGGGAAGGAGAGCGGCCATGCGCCAGTCTCAACACTTCGGAATCACCCTCAAGGAGGCCCCGCGGGAGGCTCAGACCGCCGCGCACCGGCTCCTGATGCGCGCCGGGTACCTGCGGTCGGTTTCAGCCGGCATCCCCGTGGCCATGCCTTACCTGCTGCGCGTGCTGAACCGGCTCGGGCGCATGCTGCGGGAGGAGCTGGACGCGCGCCAATTCGAAGAACTGTCCCTGCCGCTGCTTCAGCCCGCTGCGAGCCGGCAAACCCCGGACCCGGCCGGGGTGGGGTCGACCGAGGAGCCGGAGTTTGCCTTCCAGGACCGCCGCGGGGCCACTCTCGGCATCGGCGCCAGCCTCGCCACGATGATGGCGGCGGTGGCCGGCCGGGAGATCCGCTCTTACAAGGACCTGCCGCGACGGGTCTTCCAGATCGCCAGGCAGGTCCGCGACAAGCCCGGCCCCCGGACCGCGCTGATCAACGATCACGAGTTCCTGGCCCTGGACGCGTTCGGCTTCGATGCCGACGAGGCCGGCATCGCGCGCTCGTGCCAATCCCTGCAGGCGTCGTTCGAAGCAGTCTGCCGGCAGGCGGCATTGCCTTGCCGCTGGGTGGAGGACGACCTCGCCGCCGAGGACGCCTGCACCCGGCACGCACTGGCGGTGCCGCTCGAAACCAGCGACGAAACCGTTGCGGGCTGCGAGGCCTGCGCCTACGCCGCCAGCCGGAGGGCCGCCCGCTCGCGCCTCGAGGTTTTCCCCCAGGACCGGGAGATGCGGCCAATGCAGGCGATCCACGGCCCGGGCCTCATCGGCGTCGGTCGGCTGGCGGAGTTCATCGGCATTCCGGTGTGGAAGACCACCAAGACGCTGCTCTTCCGGGCCGACGACCGGGTCGTGGCCGTGATGGTTCGCGGCGACTGCGACGTGAACGAGGCCAAGGTCAAACACCACCTGAAATGCCGCGAGCTGGCGCTGGCCTCCCCCCAGACCATCCGCGAGCTGACCGGCGCGGAGGTCGGATATGCCGGCGGCGTCGGCCTGCCGCCGGGCCTTCTCGTATTGGCGGACCACTTCACGCGAGAGCGCGTCAACTTCGAGTGCGGCGCCAACCGCACCGACTACCACAACATCAACGTCAACTGGGGACGCGATCTTCCGCTGCCGGCCTTCGGCGACTTCAAAATGGCCAGGGCGGGGGAGCGGTGCCCGCGCTGCGAAATCGGTTCGATCCGCGAGACCCCTGCGCTCGCACTGGGGTCGGTCGCCAAGCTGGGCATCGCCGCTGCAGGCCGGTCCGCGCTCGCCCATCAAGGCAGGGACGGCCGTCCGCAGCCGGTGTCCATGGTCGCCGGCCGGCTGGACCTCAGCCGGGTCGTTGCGGCCGTCGTCGAACAGCACCACGACCCGGCCGGCCTGCGCTGGCCGCCCTGTCTGGCGCCGTTCGACGTCCACCTGGTCGGTCTCAACCTGGAGGATGAAGGCGTGCGCAGCGAGGCGGAGTCGATTTACCGCCGCCTGCGCGCGGAAGGGTTCGAAGTGCTGTTGGACGACCGCGACGCCCGCGCCGGCGAAAAATTCTCCGACTCGGACCTCATCGGCATTCCCGTGCGCTTGACCGTCAGCAAACGCACCTTGGCGGAAGGCCGGCTCGAGCTCAAGCTGCGCAGCGCCGCTCAAGGCGGGAGGGTGCGCGTGGAGGAAGCGCTGGTCGCCATCCGGCGGCGCAGCCGGCAGCCCATCGATCCTCCGTGATTCGGACATCCATTGCGGAAGTAAAATGCACCCCGGCAGCCCCTCGTTCCTGCGTGCCGCCAGGCCATCTGGCGCTTGACAGTTCGATAAATTCCAACTAAAAAGCTAACGATTTATGAAGGGGACCGGTCCGTTCCATAGCATCCATCAAACCGCAGGAGGGATTCCATGGCAGACTATTTGATCAACGTGTTTCTGGACGATGCAAAGATGAAGATCATCGAAGGCGCCGGGCTTGCCGGTCAGGTGAAGGACATCGACGGCAAGAAGGCGGTTCAGGTGCCGGTCAACGAGAAAGAGCAGAAGAAGTTGGTGAAGGGCTTCCCGAATCTCACGTTCGATGCCAACAACGCCTGCGTGCTCCCGCCCGAGGCCGAGAACAAACTGGTGGACATCATCGGCCAGATGAAAGTTCTGGATGTCATGAAAGTGGCCATCATGAAGCTCTACAGCCCGCTGGCCGGAAAGGCGCCGCGGTCCGCCCAACGATAGTCTTTTGGCGGCCTCGCTTTTACTTCCTACCCCACCAGACGCTTCGCCGTTTCAGGCGGCGAGGCGTCTGGCCCTTGCGAACCTTCGCGCGTAGCGCCCGTAACATCCTTAACTGATTAAAATTTCAGCTTAAATCGATTCCGACCGGGAATTGACATGCCCTCTGGTTGCCCCTATGATTGTTGATAGATGCATTTTCGGTGCGCCGGCAGGCGACCCGTTCCGGATTGGCCACGCCAGGTGAGGAGGCTTGGGAAAAACCGAGATGACCGGCTCGCGCGTCAGGGTTTTCCTGTTCATTGCGGTCGTGGCGGCCGTTGCCGCGGTCTGGTTCTTCTGGATCAGAAACGGCCGCAGTGATTCCGTGAGCTTCCGCACGGCATCGGTGGAGCGCGGCCCCGTCGTAAGTGCCGTGGGCACCAGCGGAACGCTGAACGCCGTCATCACGGTTCAGGTAGGCTCGCAGGTGTCCGGACAGATCAAAGAGCTGTTGGCGGACTTCAACTCCGAGGTCAAAGCCGGCCAGGTGATCGCGCGCATCGACCCGGAAACCTTCGCGGCCAAAGTGCGCCAGGCCCAGGCCGAGCTCGATGTCGCGCGGGCCAACGTCCAGATCCATCGGGCGGGCATCGAACGCGCCGACAAGGAGCTGGCCAACTCGGCCGCCGCGCGCAGCAGCGCCAGGGCCGACACCGAAAAAGCGCGGGTCACGCTCGTCAACGCCAAGCGCAACCTGGAACGGCGCCGCGCCCTCTTCCAGAGCGGTGCGGTCTCCGAAAGCCAGATCGACGACGCCCAGACCGCGCACGACCAGGCCCTCGCGCAGCTCAAGAGCACCGATGCCGATGAGCGCGCCGCCGAATCCCAGGTCGCCAGCCGCGAGGCGGCGCTCAAGACGGCCCGCGCGCAGGTGGAGTATGCGGTTCAGCAGGTGCGCGAGAAGGAAGCCGCCCTCAGGCAGGCCGAGGTCGACCTGGAAAACACCTACATCCGCTCGCCGGTGGACGGCGTCGTGATCGAACGCGCCGTGGACATCGGCCAGACCGTGGCGGCAAGCTTCCAGGCGCCCAAGCTGTTCGTGATCGCTCAGGATCTCAGGCGCATGCAGGTCGAGGCCGACGTCGACGAAGCCGACATCGGCCGGGTGCACCTGGGCCAGCAGGCCATCTTCAGCGTGGACGCCTTCGCCGGCCGCGAGTTTTACGGCCAGGTGCAGCAGATCCGCAAGGCCCCGCGGGTCGTGCAGAACGTGGTCACCTACATCGTGCTGGTCTCGGCCGACAACACCGACCTGCGCCTGCTGCCGGGGATGACGGCCAACATCCAGATCATCGTCGACGAGCGGCAGGACGTCCTGAAGGTGCCCAACTCCGCCCTGCGGTTCAAGCCGAACGGCGAAGACGGCCCGCGCGGCGGCGACTCGCGCGGCGCGACGTCGCCCAGGGCGGACACGCCCCCGCCGGAAGAGCATTTGAAACAGCTCACCGCGGCGCTGGGACTGACCGAGTCCCAGCAGAACCAGGTGCGGGTCATCCTCTCCGACGCGAACGAGAAACTCGACGCCTTGCGGCGGCAGGACGCCACCCCCGACGAGATCCGCCGCGAGACCCGGGCTCAGCTCGATCGCACCCGCAACGCCGTCGCGACGGTGCTCTCCGTCGAACAGCGCGAGCGCTACGTCCGGTTCGCGGCCGCCCAGGAGGGCACGGCCGGCCAAAGAGGCCGGGTCTACGTCGCGGACAAGGAGGGCCGGCCGCAGCCGGTGGACCTGGTGCTCGGGATCAGCGACGGCACGTTCACCGAGGTGGTCGGCGGCGAGCTCAGCCCGGGTCAGCCGGTCATTGTCGGCGTCGAGGTGAACGCCTCGAAGACCGCCGGCCGCCCGGCCAAGCGGTTCGCGTTTTAGCCGGCATGACGGACATTCTGCTCAAAACCGAAGATCTCGCCAAGGACTATCCGCTGGGCAGCGAGACGGTGCATGCGCTGCGCGGGGTGTCGGTGGACATCGCCCGCGGCGACTTCGTGGCGGTGACGGGACCTTCGGGTTCGGGCAAATCGACGTTCATGAACCTTCTGGGGTGCCTGGACACGCCCACGGCTGGACGCTATGTCCTCGACGGACAAGACGTCTCCCGCCTGGCGGCGGACGAGTTGGCCGCCGTGCGCAACCGGAAGATCGGATTTGTGTTTCAGAACTTTAACCTGCTGCCGCGCACGCCCGCCATCGAAAACGTCGAGCTCCCCTTGCGCTACGCCGGCATGCAGCGGATGCAGCGCCACGCGCGCGCCCGGGAGGTGCTGGCGGCCGTGGGACTTCAGGATCGCGCCCGGCACTTTCCCTCGCAGCTCTCCGGCGGGCAGCAGCAGCGCGTGGCCATCGCCCGGGCCCTGGCCAACCACCCGGTCCTGGTGCTGGCCGACGAGCCCACCGGGGCGCTAGACACCGAGACCAGCGTGGACATCATGCGCCTGCTGCAGCGGCTGAACCGGGAGGGCATCACCATCCTCCTGGTCACCCACGAGCCGGACATCGCCGCCCACGCCCGGCGCATTCTGCGGTTCCGCGACGGCCGCCTCGTAGATGCCGCCGCCCGGCCGGATGCCCCGTCGGCGGCGGTGACCCATGCCGCCTCTTCCGCCGAGGAGCGCCCATGATGCTTTTCGAATCGGTGCGCGACGCCTTCCGCGCCCTGCGGGTCAACATCATGCGCAGCGCGCTGACGACCCTCGGCATCATCATCGGCGTGGGCGCGGTGATCGTGATGGTGGCCGTCGGTGTCGGCGCCCAGGCCCAGGTGGCCGAGATCATCGACAGCATGGGAGCGGATCTGCTTTACGTCTTCCCGGGCTCCAGCACCACCGCCAGGGTCCGGCTGGGAGCCGGCACCGTGCCCACCCTGAACGTGGAAGACGCCCATGCCATCCGGAGGGAGGTGTCCGAGGTTCAGGTGGCGGCGCCCTACCTTTATGGCCGCGGGCAGGTGGTTTCCGGCAACCAGAACTGGTCCACCGGCATCGTCGGAGTGACCCCGGAATACTTCGAAGCGCGCGAATGGCTGCTTCAGGGCGGGGAGCCCATTGCCGCGGAGGAGTTCCGCGGCCCCGCCAGGGTGGTGCTCATCGGCCACACGGCGGCCCAGAAGCTCTTTCCCGGCCAGGACCCTTCCGGTTCGATCGTGCGCGTCAACCGGGTGCCTTTCAAGGTGGGCGGATTGTTGCAAGCCAAGGGATACTCCATGGGGGGCTGGGATCAGGACGATCTGGTCTTGATTCCGATGACGGCGGCCCGCAAAAAGGTCCTGGGCGCGCGCGCCCCTCGCGGCCAGCTGGTCAGCGGGATCGCGGTGAAGGTCAAATCACCGGAGCTCGTCGAGAGCGCGGTGAAGGAGATCCGCGAATTGCTGCGCCAGCGCCATCGCCTGCGCCCGAGCCAGGATAACGATTTCTGGATCCGCAACCAGGTCGAGGCGCTGGAAAGCCGCGCGGAATCCTCGCGGACCATGTCCCTCCTGCTGGCGGCGGTGGCGTCCGTTTCGCTCATCGTGGGCGGCATCGGCATCATGAACATCATGATTGTATCGGTCACCGAGCGCACCCGCGAAATCGGGCTGCGGATGGCCGTGGGCGCCCGGCGGCAAGACATCCTCATGCAGTTTCTGACCGAGGCGGTGGCGCTCTCCATGATCGGGGGTCTCATCGGCATTCTGCTCGGCGTCGCGGGGTCGCTGGCCTTTACCGCTTTCGGGGACTGGCCGGCCAGCCTTCAGCCGGAGGCCGTCGCGATCGCCTTCAGCGTGTCGGCGGCGGTGGGGATCTTCTTCGGGTTTTACCCGGCGCGCAAGGCCTCGCGCCTGAACCCGATCGAAGCGTTGAGGCGGGAATAGAGATGAATGCCGTTTTTTTGTGGATCGTTCTGATCGCCGTGGCCGCCGCCGGCTGGGGCCAGCTGACAGGGCTCCCGGAACCGGGGACCCCAGCGCCCATGGAGGCGCTTTCCAAGGCCATGGTGGATTCGGCCGCCGGGGCGGTAGACCTGGCCCTGGGACTGGTCGGCGTCATGACCCTCTTCCTGGGCCTCATGAAAGTGGCCGAGGCCGGCGGCCTGCTGAAGATCATCGCCCGCCTGATCCGGCCCCTGATGGTGCGGCTTTTTCCGGACGTGCCGGCCGGCCACCCCGCCATGGGCGCGATGATCCTGAACCTTTCGGCCAATGTCATGGGGCTCGGCAACGCCGCGACCCCCTTCGGCATCCGCGCCATGCAGGAGTTGAACCGGTTGAACCCGAGCCCGGGCACCGCCACCGACTCCATGGCGCTGTTCCTGGCAATCAACACCTCCAGCGTGACGCTGCTGCCCACCGGAGTGATCGCGCTGCGCGCCGCGGCCGGCTCCGCCGACCCGGCCGCGATTCTTCCCTCGACCCTGTTCGCCACCCTCTGCTCCACCCTGACCGCCGTTCTCGCCTGCAAGCTGCTCGGCCGCTGCTGCCGCCGCCGATTGCGACCCGAGCCCCCCGCTCCCGCGCCCGACCCGCTGGATCCGGCGCCCGGCGCGGACGCACCCCCAGAGGAAACCCCTGCCTACCCTGCCGGGGTCTACGCCGCGGTCCTGGCCGCGGCGGCGGCCCTCGTGTTCCTGGCCGTCGTCTGCGGCAAAGCCCTGTCGCCCTGGATCCTGCCGGGGTTGATGGCCGGTTTTCTCATCTTCGGGGCCGTCCGCGGGGTGCGCGTATACGAGGTCTTCGTGGACGGGGCCAAGGAGGGGTTCCAGGTGGCGATCAAGATCATCCCTTACCTCGTGGCCATTCTGGGGGCGGTCGGCATGCTCAGGGCGAGCGGCGCCCTGGAGGCCATGGTAAAGGCCCTCGGGCCCTGGACCGCCGGGGTCGGTCTTCCGGCCGAGGCGCTGCCCATGGCGCTGATGCGCCCGCTTTCCGGTTCCGGCGCGTTTGCCGTTCTCGCCTCGATCATCAACGACCCGGCCATCGGCCCCGACAGCTACACCGGCTACCTGGTATCGACCCTGCAGGGGTGCACCGAAACCACCTTCTACGTGTTGGCCGTCTATTTCGGCGCCGTGCAGGTGCGCCGCATCCGTTACAGTCTGGCCGCCGGTCTGGCGGCGGACATCGCCGGCATCGCCGGGGCGGTGACGGCCTGCCTGTATTTGTTCGGCTGAGTTGATCATCGGCCGCCTAAGGGTGTATGGTTTCCGCCGAGGAGAAAAATGCCATGACACGAACCCTCCAATGGGCGGCCATCGTTGTGGCGGCGACGGGGCTTGGGATGGCCCCGGCCGCCTGGCCGGCCGGCCTTTTTGCTCCCGGCGGCGGGACGGATGCCAAGGCTCCCATCGAAATCGTCTCCGACCGGATGGTGGCCAACACCGCCGAAAAATGGGCCGACTTCTTGGGAGCGGTGGTGGCCACCCAGGGCAAGTTTTCCATGACCGCGGACGCCTTGCGCATCCATTACGAAGGCGATCTCGCAAACGCCCCCAAGGGCGGATCCGCTCAGGAGCGGATCCAGAAGATCGTCGCCACCGGCCGGGTGCATATCGTCAGCGACCAGTACACGGCGGATGCCGATCGTGCCGAATACGTTCCGTCGGCCGATCTGCTGACCCTCAGCGGGAAACCCTCACGAGTGGTGAGCGGCAAGAACACGCTGACCGGAGCAAAGATCGTATTGAACCGTTCCGAAGGCAAGGCGCTGGTGGAGGGCGGGGACGCCGAGCGGGTCAAGGCGGTTTTTTTTCAGGAGGAGAAAGGCGGCGGTCAGCGCACGGAAGGGCCGAAGCCGTGACGGCCTAGCGGCCGGCGGGTTCCTGAGGAGCGGCCCTCCGGGACAGCCCGCTACAGCCGGGCTTTGAGCCGGCGCAGCTTGCACACCCGGTCGTAGGCGAACAGCAGATCGATCCATTTCTGCAGAAGCGGCGCCAGCGCCTGGGGGGAGGCCGGCCCGGCGGCCCGCATGGCGGCTTCCGCTTCGGCCAAAGCCTGCGCCAGATCCTGCCGGTCGGGGTTCTCCCGCAGCAGGTTTCGGTAGATTTCGGCGGACTGGTCCCAATGCCCTTGGGCGGCGAAGAGCCTGGCGAGCGTCACCGTTCCCTGCCGGTGGTCCGTGGCCATGATCCGCGTCCTCATCGCTTCGGCGGCCGCTGGGGCTTCACCACGATCTCGTCCTGGCCGATCATGCCGAAATCCCTGCGGGCCACGCTTTCAATGTACTTGGGGTCGTTTTTGAGACGATCGATTTCCACGCCGAGGTTCAGGTTCTCCTGGATGATTTGACGGTTCTGATCGTGGATCCGGTCGCGTTCCTTCTTCATCAGGTTGTAATCGGCGAGCCCGCGCTCGCTGAAAACGATGAAAAACAACAAGGCGACGATGAGGGCGGCGGTGGCTCCCAGCAGGAGGCTCTGCTTTCTGGTCATCGCACGCGAACCCTTGCCTTCAGCGCGTTCAGAAGCATCTGCAACTCCGGGCTTTTCAGCACCAGGCCGGCGAACAGGTAGATGATCACCCCGGCGGCCATGCTGGCGGCAACCCCCAGTGCCAGTTCGGCGCTAGTTTGGCCCGCACCGTGAATCATGAGCCCCGAAACCCCCAGCACCGCCGGCGCCATCAGCCCCGTCCCGACCAGCGAGCGGGCGAGACAAACCCCCACGGCGCGTCCGCCGATCCCGCCGAGCTTGCGGCGCAGGGCCGTCACGAGCAGGACCAGATTCAGAACCGCGGCCAGCGAGGTCGCCAGGGCCATTCCCCCGTGGGCGAGCGGCCGCATAAGCGCGAGCCCCAGCAGCAGATTGGCCAGCATCGAGGCAAGCGCCGCACGGACCGGGGTTTGGGAATCCTGCAGGGCGAAGAAGGCGGCCACGACGATCCGCACCATGGAGAACGCCCACAGACCGAAAGCATAATATGAAACCGCCTGCACCGTCAACCGCGCGTCCGCGGCGTTGAACTCGCCCCTCGCAAAAAGCAGCCTGACGATCGGCTCGCCCAGAAGGGCCAGGCCGGCCGCGGCCGGGATGATGGCGAAGGACACCAGCCGCAGGGCGTATCCGAAGGTCGTGCGCAGCGCCTGCATGTCCCCGGCCGCGGCGTCGCCCGCCAGGCTCGGCAGCACGGCGGTGGCCGCCGCCATGGCGACCACCCCCAGCGGGAATTCCACCAGGCGCTCGGCGTAGTAAAGGTAGCTGACGCTGCCTTCCGGCAAGAGCGAGGCGAGCATCGTGCCCACCAGGATGTTGAAGTGGTAGGCCGCGCCGCCCACCACGGCCGGCACCATGAAGCGCGCCATACGCGCCAGGGCCGGATGACCGCCTCGCGCCGCCCTCCAGAGAGGCAGCCCGCAGCGCCTGAGCAGCGGGATCTGCATGCCCATCTGGGCCGCCCCGCCGACGAGCAGGCCCACCGCGAGAGCGAGCACCGGCCGGTCCAGGAAGGGCGCGACCGCCGGCAGGGAGGCGATCATGGTCAGGTTCAGCAGCGCGGGCGTCAGAGCGGGCGCCGCAAACCGGCCATACACGTTGAGCGCCCCCATGAACAGGGCCACGAGGCCGCCCGCGATCAGATAGGGCAGCATCAGCCGCACGAGGGTGAGGGTGAGATCCAGCTTGGCCGCTGAAAAACCGGGCGCCAGCGCCCGCACGATCCAAGGCGCCGCCAGCACCCCCGCCGCGCAGACCGCCAGCAGCAGCCCGGCCATTGCACGACTGGCGGAGGCGAAGAGCGCGCCGGCCTCCGCATCGCCCCCTTTCCAGCGCACCTCGGCCAAGACGGGGACAAAACCCGATGTCACGGTTCCCTCGGCGACCAGGCGGCGAAACAGGTTGGGAATTCGGAATGCGGCTAAAAATGCGTCCGAGCTGAACCCCGCGCCGAAATACCAGGCGATCGCGGCATCCCGCACAAACCCGAGGACCCGGCTGAGCAGGGTGGCCAGCGCCACGGCGGCGGTGGCGCGGGTCAGTTGGGCGGCACCGGAAGCGCTGGAGGACGCTTTGGCGGGGTCCGCGGGCGAAAGGTGGCAACGGGTCGATATCAACAGAAATATCTTGACAGGTTGGTCTAGATTCTCTATTTATACAATTTTTAAAAAAGTTAAGGATCGATCCTTAACGACGACTTCGCAAATCAAGGAGCATTCCACGTGGCTAACCACGCATCGGCACTCAAGCGCGCGCGCCAGAACGAAGACCGCAAGCTGCGCAACCGCATGGTCAAGACCCGCATCAAGAACGTCGTGAAGTCCGTACGTCAGGCCGTGGAGGCCTCTTCGGACCAGACCGCGGCCGCGCTCAATCAGGCCAAATCCATGATCGCCAAGGCGGCGAAGAAAGGCGTGATCCACAAGAAAAGCGCCTCGCGCAAGATCGCCCGCCTGTCCAAACTGGCCCAGCGGCCGAAAGCCTGATCAGAAGTCGTCGGTAAACCGGTTGAAGATCCGCTCCGCGATCCGGGTCGCCGCCAGCGCGGCGGTCCGGCGCTCCCGCTGCTCGTTTTCGAACTTGTCGTCCGTGACCGGATAGGCGTCGTTGTCGGAAAGGCCCTTCGCTTCCCAGACCACCTGACCATCGGCCCGCACCAGCTGCACATCCAGCCGCAACGTGACCCGGCGTTCCCCGGCCGCATCTTTTCCTCTTGAGGAAATCGTCTGGGAATCCAGCGATCGGATCACACCCCTCATCAGCAGGTCGGCCGCCGCGGGATCGGCGGCGACGATGGTGTCGCTGCGCTTGGTGAATTCGAACACGATGGCGTTGACGACCAGCACATCGAGTCCGTCCTGATTCGTCCGGTTCTGAAAGGCTTCGACGTAGAGGCTGCGCGCGTTTCCGGGCAGCTCGACCGGCCCCTGGAACCGGTATCCGCAGGCCGCCAGCCAGGCGGCTCCCGCAACGAGCGCCGCGGCGACCCAGCAGGTGCCGGCCGCGGCGGCCGCGCTCTTTCGCTTCGCGTGCACGCTCACTTCCCGTTCGCTCGCCGATTTCCGTCAAACCACCAGGTTGACCAGCTTGTTCTTCACCACAACGGCCTTCCGGATCGACCGGCCCTGCAGAAACTTGCGCACGTTCTCGTCGGCCAGGGCCATCCGGGTGACGGCCTCCTCGTCGGCGTCGACTCCCGCCGTGATCCGGCTGCGCAGTTTGCCGTTGACCTGGACGACGATCAGGACCGAATCGCGCTCGATGGCGTCCTCGCGCCATTCCGGCCAGGAAGCGAGCAGGATGCTCTGCGGATGCCCGAGGGCCGCCCAGAGCTCCTCGCCGACGTGCGGGACGATGGGCGCCAGCATCAGCGTCAGGGATTCGAGCGCCAGACGCATCACGCCGGCCTTCGCAGGGCCGGCAGCCTCGATGTCGAGCAGGGCCATGGCGTTAAAGAGTTCCATGACGGCGCTGATGGCCGTATTGAAATGAAAGCGCTCCTCGATGTCGCGCGTCACCTTGCGGATCGTCTCGTGGGTCTTGCGCATCAGCCCCTGCAGCGGCCCGTCGAGCTCGCGCAAGCCGCCCGCATACGGGTGCGCCGCCGCCACCGTCGGCATCCAGTCCGCTGCCAGCCGCCAGACCCGGTTCAGGAACCGGGAGCCGCCCTCGACCCCCTGTTCGCTCCATTCGAGATCCTTCTCGGGCGGCGCGGCAAAGAGGCAGAACAGGCGCGTGGTGTCGGCGCCGTAGCGCTCCAGAAGGGTGTTGGGGTCGATCACGTTCTTCTTGGACTTGGACATCTTCTCCACGCGGCCGACCGCCACCGGCCGGCGGCAGGCGGCGCAGGAACGCGCCCCGCCTTCGGAGCGCACCTGCGCGGGAAAAAGAAAGCCGTGCTCCGGGCAGGCGACCGTCTCCTTGCACACCATGCCCTGAGTCAGCAGGCGCGTGAAGGGCTCCTTGAAGGCCACCAGTCCCTCGTCCCGCAGCACCCGGGTGTAGAACCGCGAGTAAAGCAGGTGCAGGATGGCGTGCTCCACCCCGCCGATGTACTGATCGACCGGCATCCAGTAATCGACCGCTGCCGGGTCGAACATGCCCGTGTGGCAGTCCGGGCTGCAGAACCGCTCGAAGTACCAGGAGGACTCGACGAAGGTGTCCATCGTGTCGGTCTCGCGCCGCGCCCGGGCGCTTCCGCACTGCGGGCAGACCGCCTGCACGAAGCGCTCCAGGGCCGGCAGAGGCGACCGGCCGCCCTCCAGGAGGTCGGCGTCCTCGGGCAGCACGACCGGCAGGTCCGCTTCCGGCACCGGGACGATGCCGCAGCGCTCGCAGTGGATGATCGGGATCGGCGCCCCCCAGTAGCGCTGGCGCGAGATGCCCCAGTCCCGCAGGCGAAAGCTGACCGTGCGCCGGCCGAGGTGACGGGTCTCCAGGTGGGCGGCGATGGCGTCCTGCGCCTCGCGGTTCGGCAGGCCGTTGAAGTCGCCGGAGTTGACCAGGGTCCCCTCGCCGGCATAGGCCTCGGTCATGGCGGCGGGGTCCAGGTCGCGGTCGGTCGGCCGCACCACCACGACGATCGGCAGACCGTATTTGCGGGCGAACTCGAAATCGCGCTGGTCGTGGGCGGGCACCGACATGACCGCCCCGGTGCCGTACTCCATCAGGGCGAAGTTGGCGGTGTAGATCGGCATGCGGCGGCCGGTCAGCGGATTGAGGCAGTGGGCGCCGGTGAACACGCCCTCCTTCTCATAGCTCTCGAGGGCCTTGGCCGAACGATCCTGGTGCGATATGCGCTCGATGAACGCGAGCACCTCCGCCTCCTGGGTCGTCCCCTGACAGAGCTGGGACACCAGGGGATGCTCGGGGGCCAGGCACATGAAGGTCGCCCCGAACACCGTGTCGTGGCGCGTGGTGAAGACCGGGATCGCGCCGCCGCCGTTTTCGAGCGGGAAGCGGATCTCCGCCCCCAGGCTCTTGCCGATCCAGTTCTTCTGCATGGTGAGGACTTTCTCGGGCCATCCCGGCAGCCGATCGCAATGGAGCAGCAGGTCCTCGGCATAGTGCGTGATGCGGAAGAACCATTGCCAGAGCTTCTTCTGGCGCACGGGCTTGCCGCAGCGCCAGCACATGCCGGCCTCCACCTGCTCGTTGGCCAGCACCGTTTGGCAGGGATCGCACCAGTTGACGTAGGACTCCCTGCGAAAGGCCAGCCCCTTCCGGTACATGCGCAGGAAAAGCCACTGCTCCCAGCGATAATATTCCGGCCGGCAGGTGGCGACCTCCCGCCGCCAGTCGTAGCTGAAACCCAGCCGTTTCAGCTGGCCGCGCATGGTGTCGATGTTGGCGTAGGTCCAACGCGCCGGGTGGGTCTGGTTGGCGATGGCGGCGTTTTCGGCCGGCATGCCGAACGCGTCCCAGCCCATGGGGTGCAGCACGTTGAAGCCGCGCATGCGCTTGTAACGCGCCACCACGTCGCCGATGGTGTAGTTCCGCACATGGCCCATGTGGATGTTTCCCGAAGGGTAGGGGAACATCTCCAGCAGGTAGTATTTGGGCCGTCCGGGGGCTTCCGCGACCCGGAACAGGTTTTCGGCGTCCCAGCGCGCCTGCCATTTGCGCTCCAGGACCTGCGCATCATATCGGTCGTCCATGCGTGGATGCGTCCCTTCCGTCCAATCCGGCCCCTTGCGGTCTGGCGGCCGCCGGCAGGCGCCCGCGGCCCCGGAAAGGTTCACCGAATGCGGCGATCTGGATTGTTAAATTTTTTTTAATGCCATATAATACTCGGAACTGCAAGCCGCGCCGATAGAATTTCGTTTGACTTGTTTTCGGCAATTTCATATGGAGACAGGGATTTTTTACGGCCATCGACCCCAGGGGCCGATGGAATCTCATACACCGATACGCAAGGGGCTCATGAGCGCCAAAATTCTCATCAACGCCAGCGACCCTGAGGAGGTCCGGGTCGCCACCGTGAAAGACGGCCGGCTGGAGGAATTTCGCATCGAAAGCGCGGCGCGGGAGATCACCCAGGGCAACATCTACAAGGGGGTCATCGCCCGCATCGAACCTAGCCTGCAGGCGGTGTTCGTCGACTATGGCGCCGACCGCAACGGATTCCTCCAGAAACACGATATCCACGACGACTATTTCCACGAGGACGACGGCCACGACGTCCCCCTGCACCGGCTGGTCAAGCGCGGGCAGGGCGTGATGGTGCAGATCGCCAAGGACCCCATCGGCACCAAGGGGGCCATGCTGACCACCTTAATCTCGCTGCCGGGCCGGCATGTCGTCCTCATGCCGGGGCACACGGTCCGGGGGGTGTCGCGCAAAATCGAGGACGAGGCCGAGCGCGCCCGCCTGAAAGAAATCGTCGGTGAGCTGGAGATCCCCGAGAACTTCGGCGTCATCGTGCGCACCGCCGGCCAGGGCTGTTCCAAGACCATGATTTCCAAGGACCTGAAGGATCTCCTGCGCCTGTGGAAGACCATCCGCGGAAAGGTCGTGAAGGAGCCGACCACGGCCCTGCTCTACAAGGAAAGCGCGCTGGTGAGCCGCTCGATCCGCGATTCCTTCAGCCCGGAGGTTTCCGAGATCCTGATCGACGAGGCCAACGTGTTCCGCGAAGCCCAGGAGTTGATCAGCATCTTCTCCAGCAAGCACAACCAGGTGGTCAGGCTCTACGAGGGCGACAAACCGCTTTTTTCCAAGTTTCAGCTAGAGGACCAGATCGCCTCCATCTACGAAAACCGCGTGCGGCTCAAATCCGGCGGCTCGATCGTGATCGCCCCCACCGAGGCCCTGGTGGCCGTCGACGTCAACTCGGGCAAGTCCACCCACGAAAAATCGGTCGAACAGACGGCGTTTCAGACCAACTTGGAGGCGGCCGAAGAGATCGCCCGCCAGCTGCGCCTGCGGGACCTGGGGGGGCTGATCGTGATCGACTTCATCGACATGAAGGAATCCAAGCACCGCTCCGAGGTCGAGCGCGCGCTGAAGAACCACGTCAAGCTCGACCGGGCGCGCTCCAAGGTGGGACGGATCTCGAAGTTCGGCCTGCTGGAGATGTCCCGCCAGCGCATCCATCCGTCCATCGAGTTCGGCAGCCACGTGACCTGCCGCTGCTGTCAGGGCAAGGGCATGGTCCCGGGCACCGAAGCGCTGGGGATCGGCTTTCTGCGCAAGCTCGGCCTGGAGGTCAGCAAGACGGAGGCCGGCCGCATCAAGGGCATCGTGCCTCCGGCCGTCGCCGATTATCTGCTCAATCGCAAGCGCCGGGACATCGTGGAGCTGGAAAAGCGCCGCAACATCGTCATCGACATCGAGGGCGACGCCTCCCTGCTGCCGTTCGAAAGCCGGATCGAGTCTGCGGCCTGAGCCCGGCGCCTTGGGCGGCCGCCACGAAGGGTTTGACGCCGAAACCAATTTCAAGTATATCAGCGCCACTTTCACTCTCTTAAGGAGGCTTCATTTTGGTCAGCATCGCCTATGCCATGGGACAAGGAGGCGCGCCCGAAGGAGGCGCCGCTGGGTTCGCCAGTTTCATCCCCCTCATCTTGATGTTCGTTATCTTCTACTTCCTGCTCATCCGCCCCCAGCAGAAACGCAACAAAGAGCACCGCGGCATGATCGCCAATTTGAAAAAGGGCGACCGCATCGTCACCTCCGGAGGTCTTCACGGCCGCGTCACCGGGTTGGACGAAACCACCCTGACGGTGGAAATCGCCGACAAGGTACGGGTGAAGATCAGCCGCGGCAACGTGGCCGCCATCGTCCAGTCGGCCCCTCCCGCCGCGGCCGAAACCAAAGAGAACTGAATCGCCGCTGCTTGATACCCGCATCGCCGGCTGCACGCGCCGCATGGTTGGGACCGGCGCGGCCGGCGCGCGGTCCGCTGAATCTCCGTTGAAGCGTTCCGAAGGGAATACGATGTGAAACGATTTTCGGTTCGATTGATCCTGGTGCTGGCGGTGATCGTCGCCGCCCTCATCTATTGCATCCCGACGTTTAGGCCCGACATCTGGCCCCACAGGAAAATCAACCTGGGGCTGGACCTGCAGGGGGGCATGCACCTGGTGCTGGAGGTCGACACCGCCAAGGCCGTCGAGAGCGCCTTGGAGCGCAGCTATCAGGACCTGCGGGAGCTGGTGCGCAAGAACCAGATCCAGTCCGTCAGCACGGAACGTCCGGCGCCCAACCGCATCCAGGTGCGGGTCCAGGGCAAGGACAACATCGAAAAATTCAAAGGGGTCCTGGAGAAGGAGCTCCGCGAACTTAAGATCAGCACCCAGACCCCCGACCCCGACACCCACGTGGCGACGCTGGAGATGCCCGGCGCCGAGGCCGACCAGATCAAGAAGCTGGCCGTGGACCAGGCCCTGGAGACGATCCGCAACCGCATCGACCAGTTCGGGGTGTCCGAGCCGGACATCCGCCGCCAGGGCGCCGACCGCATCCTGATCCAGCTGCCCGGCATCCAGGACACCCAGCGCGCCAAGGACCTCATCGGCCGCACGGCGCTATTGGAGTTCAAGCTGGTCGATGAATCCCGCGACGTGAACGCCGCGCTGCAGGGCAGCGTGCCGCCGGGCAGCGAGGTGCTCTACAAGGTCGACGAGGACCCGGCCACCAAACGCACCTCGCGCACGCCGTTCCTGCTCAAGAAGACGACCCTGCTCACCGGCGACTCCCTCACGGACGCGCGCGTGCAGATCGACTCCCAGTACGGCGAGCCCTACGTGTCCATCGAATTCGACCGCAAGGGCGCGCGCGCCTTCGAGCGCGTCACCGGTGAGAACGTCGGCAAGCGCCTGGCGATCGTGCTCGACAACAAGGTCTACTCGGCGCCGACGATCCAGGAGAAGATCGGCGGCGGCAAGGCCCGCATCACCGGCCGCTTCACAATGGAGGAGGCCCGCGACCTGGCCATCGCGCTGCGCGCCGGCGCGCTGCCCGCACCGGTGACGGTGCTGGAAGAGCGCACGGTGGGCCCGTCCCTCGGCTCCGACTCGATCCGCCAGGGCATGGTGGCCATGGCGGTCGGCGGCGCCCTGCTGCTGCTCTTCATGGCGATTTACTACAAGCTGTCCGGCATCCTGGCGGACTTCGAGGTCCTGCTCAACATCGTCCTTACCGCGGCCGGTCTGGCGGCCTTCGGCGCGACCCTCACCCGGCCGGGCATCGCCGGGACGATCCTCTCGGTGGGCATGGCGCTCGACAACAACATCCTGATCTACGAACGCATCCGCGAGGAGCTGCGCCTCGGCAAGACGCCGCGCGGCGC
>Ga0114938_1000559_pt1 | contig 27473 bp, 51 predicted proteins | sample AshMeaBigSpring_FD_88675 | JGI IMG/M metagenome (GOLD analysis project Ga0114938, IMG submission 88675) | Groundwater microbial communities from Big Spring, Nevada to study Microbial Dark Matter (Phase II) - Ash Meadows Big Spring | ecosystem: Environmental > Aquatic > Deep subsurface >... | reverse complement strand
TTATTACAAAGAAAAAATTTTTTTTTTGGATATGTAGCTCAGTTGGTTAGAGCAAATAGCTTATACCTATTAGGTCTTTGGTTCAAGTCCAAACTTATCCACCGTTCTATCCGCTATCTACTTTCAATATAGGTAAAAGATAAGCAAATAAAAATTTGCTTATCTTTTTTTTCTTAGGGCAATAATATAAGCAAAAAATTTAGAAATAAAATTTGTTTTGTAACATTTTATCACTTATATTTGTGGTATGAAATAAAATTTAAAATAATTAAACGTATGATACAAATAAAAATAAAACAAACAAATCCTAAATTTGAGGAAGCTGTTAAAAAAGAAAAAGAATTAGCTAAAAAAAGATTTGAAAAGTATTTTAATAATATTAAAAATATGAATAATTAATTATTCATATTTCTTTTTGATAATGGCTGCCCTTTAAGGGGCAGCCTATTTTCTTCAATAAGGTAGCCTACCTCTGATTTCTTCACACGTTTAATAGTGCGCCTGTCTTAATTGACATAACAAAGATAAGGGTTTATAAGTTATTAAACAAATATTTTTTAAGAAAATTAAATTTGGTTGATAAGTTACAATGATGTATATTTGTGTTATGAAATTTAACAAAGTTAGAGTTGATACAGATGATATGTATTATGATTTATTTGAAGGGGGATATATTGAACCTGAAAAAATGCTAACTAATTCGGATGATATTAAAAAAGTTAGGGATGCGATTGAAGTAGTAAAACAATTTCTAAAAGAAGGAGAAGAAAAAGGTAAAATAATTATTATATGAAAACTTTAATATCTATTTTTAATTATATAAGGTGTTGTTGGTATAATAAAGTAACTTTATTAGGTTATACAATGTTATTAATTTCATTGATAATTCAAAAAGATTATTCATTTTATTTTTTATTATTAGGTTGTATATTATTAGTTATTACTTCTTTCGGTAAAGATACATTAGATTCCTATTTTATTGCTTCATATATCTTAAAAAAAGATAAGAAGTCATTTATGCCAAAATATGATTATTATTGTAATATTGTTGGTGTTAAAATGGCTAAACGTGAATTAGAAGGAAAATACTTTTAAATAAATTTGGTTATTAAATTCAAACACATTATATTTGCAGTATGATAAAAGAAATAAACTATAAAGGATTTACAATTGTAACTGAATTGTTATTTAAACAAAATGTATCTCTAGCTAAACATTGTTTTTCTAATATGTCAGGAATAAGGCATAAAATAACAGTAAGTATAAAAGGAACTAAATTTTGTAGTAGTAGTCTTGAAGAAATAAATTTATCTAATGAGGAAATTTTACAAAAGTGTAATAATTTAGAAGATGAAGCAAAAAAATTTATTGATACAAAAGAAAATAAATCAGAAATTGAACAATTTTTTATCAATAATGGCTTTGTAAAATAGTTTTGGTTATTAAATTCTAAAACCTTATATTTGCAGTATGAAAATAAAAGAGTTTTTTACAAATGGGTTTAAGGAAATAAAAATACTTCTTATATTAGAGTTAATCGTTTTTTTATTAGGGTGGTTATTACTACATACACCACCTAATAATAAACTACACATACATTTCAATCTTAATGCTTTAAATGTATCTATATTTATTGTATTACTTTCTGCTATAATAGACCCTAAAAAGTATTTTAGTTTTTGGACTATTATAGCAATACTAAATCTAACATATTGGTGTTTTTGGTTTTTATTTTTGGTTATGAAGTTCTAAAACTTTTTATTTACATCAACAAACAGAATATCAATATAAAATATTGATATATAAATAAAACTACGCTCATGAAAATAAGTACAATTTTTTGGAATATTATTTTTACGATACTATCGTATTATATTATAATTTTATTATGTTATCCTATTTATCAATATCATTTTAACAAAGAATACATAGATAATATGTATTATTTGAATAATTCTGTATATATTCCATCTTTATGTGAAAGTATATTTTCTTTTTTAAGAAAAGAATATTTTATAGTAACATTAATTTTATTATTTGTGTTTTTTATACAAAATTTTTTAATAATATTATATTTATTTATTTTTGAAAAAAATCCTACTAATTATTTACTTGATGAAAATACTAATTATAGATTATTTAATATAAAATCAAAAAAAGATTTATCGTTTTATAATGATTATTTCTGTATTTATACAAACCCTATTTTTTATCTAATGATAGTATTAGGTTATATAGTAAATAATTTTGTAAAAGGTGTAAAAGCATTTAATGACATATTAGATAATGGTTTTAAAAAATAATTTGTTTAGTAACTATTTTCATCTTATATTTGTGGTACTTAAATTAAATCACTATTTAGATAGATAAGTATGGAAACAATAAAAGACCTTTTAGTTGGGCTAACTATTGAACAATTAAAATCTATTAAGTTTTGGATAGAAAGAAGAATTGAAGATTTAGAAAAATAATTTGTTTAGTAACTATTTTCATCTTATATTTGCTGTATAAATAAACACACATATTATGTGAGCATCAACACAAAAAAGTTTATATCTACTTTCAAAGAAGTTGGTACATTTGCTAATGATATTTCAAATCAAGCAATTAAAAATGAACCAATGTTTTTTAATTCTGATTTTAATTTTGCAATGGAAAAAGGTGGTGAAATTACAAAATCATTTTTAAATGCTTTACCTGAAGATTGGAAAAACCAACCTTTAGCATTTGATAGTAGAGTCCATATGCTTATGCCGGGATGGTATCCCGCAATTCCGGGATTTCATCATGATGATGTACCAAGAGCCGATATTCCAGCAGGACAACATTTTATTACAGCAGGTCAACCTGACTATGACAATCCTCGTTATTTATCTTAACATATTTTAGGTTTAGTAAATGCAGATGTATGTCCGACTAATTTTGCAGTAGGTGAATGTGTAATGCCACAAATTCCAGAAGGTGAATTAATATATAGAAAGTGGCATGAAGAAGTTGTATCTTTGATTCAAAAAGGCGAATTAAAAGAAGTAGCTGCTAAAGATAGAACTTTAAATTATTCAGTTTTGAAACTGATTAATCAGTTTCATGCAAGATTGTGAAAAATCCCAATCAAATCAAGAAAAAACATGATTTTTTTATATTTTTGTTATATTTTTATCATCCGTAATCTTAAATCCTTACGCAATAAATTTTAATTCATGCAAGATCATGATATATATATAATATATAATTTAATATAATTTCTTGATTTTCCTACCTTTTTAAACTACCAAAAAAAATTATTTTTTTTAACTTAAAATTTAACTTTATATCATGAATTTAAGTAGATATATAACAACTCAAGGAGTGTTATTAACTGATAATACTATCATCCCTATTTGGGATTCTCGCATTACTTTTTCAACATCAGAAATGTATGGTAATGAAATTAATGTTAAAGGTGAACGCAAAAGATATTTCAATTTAATTGATTGTATTTTTGATTTAGTTACAAAAAAAGTTTCAATGGGTGTTGAGTTAGTAGTTTACCCTGACTTAACTAAGTTAGAACATAAAGTTGGAACAATTGTTTTATTTGAAGACCGTCAAACAAATACTTTAACAAAAATTATTGATATAGTTTATGAACGATTTAATTTAGAAATCAAAAAAGGTAAAGATATTGAAGAATGGGAATTAAAAAAATTCGATAAAGATACTATTATTGATGCAAATATTTTATATGCTATCAAAACTTGGAAACCTACATACATTTTAGAAAATGGTAAAAAAACTGATTATGAAATGTATTTAAGAAAAATAAGTAATTTAGATTATTTAACGAAATAAATTTTTTTATTTCGTTAAATAAACTTATCTTTATTTCATAAATAAAAATTATGGCATTAGCAATATCCTTCGTATCCGAAGAAAAAAATACTTTTGTAGTAGCATTTGATGGCAAACCACAAATTAGCGAAGTTGTAGAAACTATAAAAGACAAAATGAATGAAGAAGGTGTTATGAGTATAACCGATTGGCATATTGGTGTAAATATAACATTAGACCATGAATATGTTAAAGAATTAACAAAAGCAATTAGTCGTATTGATTAATAAATTTGTTTAGTAACTTTAATTCCCTTATCTTTGTGTTATGAATAAAGGACATCAAATAGTAACTGATTATCTTATTGAATATCTAAATAATAAAAATTTAGATAAACTTTCTTCTGTTCTTGGAGAAGGCGCGCCACTCGCTCGCTATGAAAAGTATGTTTTAAGTATTGAAAAACAGATTGCTGAAATTAAAGAAAATATTTGTATAGCAGTTTGGTACATACAAGATTTTCTTCAAACGTTTGAAGAAGAACTTTATAATAAAATTTTCGTAGGTAGATACGATTTTGATGAAGAAGATAAAGAAGAATTTGTAGTTATTTGTATCAATAACCAATTTATCAAATGTATCTATAATAGAGATGTATGTGATTTAATATTAGTTGAACCAAAAACTATTGAATATGGTAAAATTGATATTAATTGGTTTAAAACCCAAATGGAAAAAAACTTTCATTCAGATGTTGCAGAAGTATTGAATGAAATAAAAAATCATATTGAACCCCTTAACTGGAGGCAATCCATAAAACAATCATGGGTTGAATTAGAAAGCACCCCCTAAAGGGTGCTTTCTTTTTATATTTTATTAAAATATAATAAATAAGCTGCTTGTGATTCCTTCACACGTTTAATGGTGCGCCTATCTAAATTGATGTTGTAAAGATAAGGTATTATAAGTTACTGACAAAATTTATTTTATAAAAAATGATTTGTTTAATAACTTTTATTAGTGTATATTTGTGGTATAAATAAATAATTATGAAAATTTTTGCTATTGAAATTCTTGCTATTGAAATTGTTTTTTTTCTTATCGTATTTCTACTTTATATTGTAGGTTGTGGAATAATTAATGCTTTATTTAAAGAAACGTTAAAATTATCATTTAAGATAAATCAAAAGTTCCCTAAAAATTTTGAAAATAAAGTATCACCTATTTATAGAATAGATTTAATTACAAATGATAAATGTATTATTACTAAAAAGGAATTAAAACTTTTTTTAAATAAAAAAATAAGTTTATATATTTCTTTAATTTGCCCTATACCTATTAACTATTATTCATATCAGTATATTTATGTACACTCGGTTAGTGATGTAGATATAAATAAACCTTACCTACCATTTCAAAACTATATAAAAAAAACTTATGAGGAGTTTGTTGAAATATGTGAAAAAGATATTTTAAAAAATAATAAGATTAAAGATAAACAAAAAATCTTATTAGAAGAAAAAAATTCATTTAATGAAGAAATTAATAAAGTTTATAATGAAAACTATTTTGAATAGTAAATATTATACTTTACGAAGTAGGTTTTTTTATTTGGTAGATAACTTTAAATACCTTATCTTTGTATAAATAAATAAATAATAAACAATGGTACTATCACACAACCTTATTACATATGATTATTCAAAAATAATAAAAGATAAAAATATTATACTTTTAATAATCATTCATTTACACATTGAGAAAAAAATCAATTATGTTAATTTGAAAGCACTTTTCAAAAATTATCGTAATGGTATTTTAGAAAGAAATGTAAAAACTTATCATTGCCATATTAATGATGAATGGTATTATGGAGAACCTATGAGAGATGTTTATTTGAATCTTTATGAAGATATGCCGAAAAAAGATTTAACAATAGAACAAGTTTTACCTTACCTTAATTTATTATTAAATAAAAATAGAAATTATTGTATTGATTTTATATTTAAACAATATGTAGAACCTATTGCAAATTCTATATATTATTCATATAGAGCAGACCTTATTGAATCTTTTAAATTATTTAAAATAGATGAAACATCGTTTTATATAAAAGATTTAGGGGATGGTTATTGTTGTGAAGATTGTGATGGAAGTTATGCAGAATATAAAAGTAATAAGTATGAGATTGAAGTTGCTAATATTGTTAAAAATAATTTAATTGAAAAGGCAAAATCTTTTTTACAAAGTAAAAAGACTGTAAGTAGTTACAAAAATCCAGATAATATTTTGTTGTAAACTTTAAATACCTTATCTTTGTTTAAATAAATAATATGGAAAAAAGAAGTATTTTTTTGGGAATTGTTTTAATTATAATCGTTACTTCATTAGTATTACTTTTCGTATCTTTTAAAGTTACACCTAATAAATACAAAATAAAGCAAGGTTCAAATACCTATTATACTAACTACTTTACTAAAGATGCAAATGGGTGTATCAACTTTCAAAGTGGTTGTGGTTGTGGTAATAAAAAACAGAATATAACTATTTGTGGTGATTATATAATTATTGATAATTTTGGTAAATAACTTTTTTATCCGTATATTTGTATTAACAAAATAACACACAATGAACACAATAGGTAAAAGAGCTAAAAAAATACTAAACTTAAAACAATTTAGTAAAAAAATAAAGCAGAATTTGTAAATAATTTTTTCTTAGATACACCTGCTGAAAGGCAGTATGTTCTTAGAATGTTAATTAAAAAACCTTTTACTGAATTTTTAATTCCCGACAATTTAAAATGGTGTGAACCTGCTATAAATTATGCCAATGCTTATCAAAAAATAAATGGTATTAAACAACCTTTTTGCTATCTAACTGTTAGAAGTGGGATAGTAGATTCATCAAAAGATGATGAATGGCACGCTGATGGTTTCAGTATGAATATTACACATATTCCCGAACAAAATTATATTTGGGCTGATTGTTTTCCTACTGAAGTAGTTTATGATAAGTTTAAAATACCTAATGATTTTAACCCTTTTAAGCATAATATACATTTGTTCTTTCAAGATAGTATAGGTGAAGATAGTAAAATAAAGGTATTAAAGCCTAATACCCTTTATTGTTTAGACCCTTATGTAGTGCATAGAAGACCACCAATTTCGCAAGGTACTCAACGAACATTTGTAAGAGTAAGTTTTACTCCTATTGAAATTGATGATAAAAATAATACTATAAATCCTTTATTACCTACTTTTTATAGTAGGGATGGGGTTGGATATAGAAATACTTTAAGTAGGTATATTCATTCTTTGTAAATAACTTTAAATAACGTATCTTTGTTTTATGAATGAAAAACAATATTCTCCAGAACTAATTGCTGAATTAGAAGAATTATTTCCAGATTATACAAAAGCTATTGAATTAGCAAAGCAACATAGTTTATTATTTAAAGAATATATAGAAGGTTCTTTTTATAATGCAATTTCAGTTGAAACGGTATTATGTGCCACTTCATTAGAGGAACTTCAAAAAGAAGCAGGTTTAATACAACGTAAAAATGCTTTTATAAGCAAAGTTTATAAAGAGTGGGATAGAATTAAAACTGCTACTTTAAAAGAAAAATTTGATAATTAATTTTTTTATTCGTATCTTTGATATATGATATACACAAACGAATTAATAGAGGGAGTAAAAAAATTATATCCCGAACAAAAAGACATGATTGAATTAGCAGAAAAAGGAGACCCTTATTTGCTAATGTATTTGAAAAATTCTTGGCAGCAAATTAGCCATAAAGAAATCCTTTCTGCATCTTCTTTGGAAGAATTAAAGGAAAAGGCAAAAATAATTCAAGAAAAAGAAGAATTATATAATCTTTGTATTACACAAAATTATAATTAAAATGCCATTAGAACAAAAAACTTTAAGAAAAAGCGACCAACTTCTTTTAGATTTTGAAGTAAATAAACTTCTTAAAGAAGGATGGTCGTTAAGTAGTGATGTAAAATGTGTAATTTCACATTCCAATTATTCAGACCCTTCATCAAATACCGAAATTTGGTATCAAACATTGACAAAATATTTTGAATAAAGTTTTTTATAGTGTGTGATAGCCCTGCCCCGTTTCTACGGGGTGGGCTTTAATTTTTTTTATAATATATTTTTTTAAATGACCTACTTCTGATTCCTTCACACGTTTTATAGTGCGCCTGCCTTTATTGACTATGTAAAGATACGATAATTAAAGTTATTAAACAAATCTTTTTTAGAAAATTAAATTTGTTTATTAACTCATTTCACCTTATATTTGCTTTATAAAAATAATAATTATTGGAAATAGCAATTAGTCTTTTAGTTTTAGTAGTATTAGAATTAATACTTGGTATTGATAATCTAATTTTTGTTAGTATTATCATATCCCGAACAAAAAATAATCTTAAAGAAAAATTAAGAAAGTATTGGATTGTATGCGGTTTAATTATTCGTTCAATTTTGTTATGTGGGTTGTCTTGGTTATTAGCACAAAAAGGACATACAATTATAACAATTTTTGGCAATGGTTTAGATTTAGCAAGTATTGTAATGATTTCGGGCGGTATATTTTTAATATGGAAAACTGTTAAAGAAATACACGAAAAATTTGAAAAAGATGAACACCACAATACAAAAACACACCCATTAGATTTTAAACAAGCAGTTACACAAATAATCTTAATTGATACTATATTTAGTTTTGATAGTGTAATTACAGCAGGTGGTACAGCTAAAGTATTATGGGTAATGATTACAGCCGTTAGTATAGCAATGGTAGCAATGTTTTTCTTTAGTGAATATATAGCTACATTTATACAACAACACCCAACTATTAAAATATTAGCATTATCATTTTTAGTAATGATTGGTTTTACATTAGTAGTTGAAGGTTGGAACTCACATGAAGCAGAACATTTACACTTAAAGAATTATGTATATTTTTCAATGGGTTTTGCCTTAATTGTAGAAATGATTAATTTGAAATTAAGTAGAAAATAAATTTGGTTAATAACTTAAAAAGTATTATCTTTGTTAAAACAATAAAAATATGTTTAGTAGTAATTTTGAAAAAGAACTTAATTGGATTGTAAAATTAGCAATTTTTGGTGTAATTACTATTTTAGTTTTAATTCTTTATTCTTTATATAGTGGTTTTAAACGTTTCTTTCCTGATGAAGAAGAAAAAATAATTGAAACAAAAACTGCATTGATACCTACATATAAAGTAAGTATAAATGGTAATAAAAGAGATACTACTTTTATTTACAAATTACCACAATAAACTTTGGTTAATAACTTAAAAAGTATTTACTGAATCATAATTAAAAGAAAAAATAAATTTGGTAATTAAGAAAAATTTTTGTATATTTGTAAAACAAAAAGCATATCAAGTTCCTTTAAAAATAACAATTAAAGAAAAGAAACTACTTGTCGCTTTTTTTATAAACAAACTTTTTTATTAATTATCATATAAAAGTATTGAAAAGTTAAAATCGTTCTACCCGCAAAAACTTTTCAATGCTTTAAACTTAAAGCAAAGAGTGTTCCTTTCAAAAAACAATTTTTAGCAGTTCTTACACTCCGCTTTAAATCTTTGTAGCATAAAACGTTCCTTTTTAATTATTTGGAAATTTTACGTTTCGCTACAACTTTCAAAGAAAGACATAAATAGTTCCTTTTTAATTATTTGGAAATTTTACTATTCGTCTTTCTTTTTCTTTTTAATTTGTTTAATAAGTCAAATAGTTGTATATTTGCAACACACAAAAACAACAGCGTATGAATCATTTAGTAATCGACTTTTTTAATAAGGCAATCCCAACAACCGAAGAAATTAGCTTTGGTGAAGTTAATAAAGTAGCGACAAAATTAGGGTATATTGTACACCCCGATATTTGTAATTTTGATGTACTAAATTGGTTAAACTCAAAAAGATTTAACCCAAACTCAACTTTCTATAAAAGTTGGAAAGATATTATTGTAAAAAGTCGTTGGGAATTATTTCTTGACCAAATTAGGCACTATGCTTCAACGTATGGTACTGATTTTGAAGGTGAAGTTTATTTGCCGGAAGGTGAAATAGAAGTTCCTAAATTTACTGACTTTAAAGTTATTACTCCAATAACTAATGAAGAAGTTATTACTCGTTGTGAAAATATGTTGTTTAGTGGTATCGCTTTAAAAGAAGATACTATGAAAAACATTTTGGATATTCTTAATTGGCTCAATCATAAGATTGATGTTGATAAAGTGAAAAACAAAGAAGCCAAAATGATTTTGTGTAAAAACTATAATCTTTTACCTTCGGATGCTACTGAATTGGTAAGGTATTTAGTATATTTACATACTGATTCTACATTATTGATTAAGAGTAAAGAAGTTATTAAAGCTATTGGTGCAAAAAACATTGATATTACTAAAATAGTAAAATCATTTGGCGAAGATAAATTAGCTTCGGTATTTTTCCGATTCAAACCAATTTTCTTGGCTTTCAAGAAAAATCAAATTAATAGAAAACTTATTAACAAACTTAGACGTTTGGCAAATAAGTTTCATAAGCCTATGGCAGATGGATTTTTTGAAACTTTACTTTCTAATAAAGAAAATGTCTATCAATTAGAAAGTCGCTTGAAAACAATTACTAATTTCAAAAAAATTAGTTTGTTACAAACAATCAATGTAAGATTGAAGGAGTTGGGTGATAGAGTTTATTTGGTTCGTAACCAAAAAATCTTTATCAAAACCGACCAAAATTATAAATACACTGATACTGAATACTTGAAAATAGTTTATAGTATTATATATAATGATTTGGTTGAAACTTTGAAAGAAAAGGCTTGTAAAGTAAAATTACCGCAAGGTATTAACTTAACTCTACCAACTTCCGAAAAATCTTTTATTGGTAATTATCCAATTGGTTCATCATTTGATTTTAATGATTCCGATAATATTATCGGTATTAATTGGAGAAATAAAGATGGGGCTAGAGATTTGGATTTACACAGAATTGATATTGATGGTAAACAATATGGTTGGAATACTGCTTATACAAATGAAAACAAATCAGTTGTTTATAGTGGTGATATGACAAGTGCAAATCCAGAAGCAACAGAATTATTTTATTGCAAAGCAGGTGTTAAGCCTTCTATCTTTAAGGTAAATATGTATAATGGTAATATTGGTAGCAAATTTAAGTTTTTCCTTGCAAAAGAAAAAATTGATAATGCTAAGGAGCGTGGTTTTCCTAACTATATGGTAAATCCTAACAATATACTAATTTCAGTAGATTGTGAAATGGATTCACAAGAAAAAACTTTGGGTGTTGCCGGAGATAATAAATTTATCTTGGCACACTTTAGAAGTGGTAAAGGTAGGGTTGCTGGTGATTCTATTACTAATAGATATACCAACTACGCAATGAATACTTTAGATACTTATGTAGATATGCGTAAAGTTTTAACTGATGCAGGATTTACATTTGTTGAAAAAGAAAGTGAAGCAGATATTGACTTTACAAAGTTAAGCAAGGATTCACTTATAGACCTTTTTAATAAAGATAAAAAGGTTGAATTAAAAAAGGTAGCAGAAGTTGCCTAATTATAAAGGGAGTGTTCAATTAGAACACTCCCTTTACAAAAAAGATTTGATTAGTAACTTTTATTATTGTATATTTGCTGTATAAAATAAAAGGTAATGAAAAAAAAATTACAATTCTTTGTTGTTTATTCTTTAAATAGAGGTGATGCTTATGCTTTACTTAGTGTTGGAGTTGATGTTGAAGTACCCATTAATGCTAATGCAGTCTTAAAAAGCAAACTTATTTTAGAAGAAATAGCAAGAACACATAATAATCTCCCATCTTTTTATAAACAATATGGTTATGTTATTTATGAAGATGTGATTGTAAGAAGTATTACAAGATTAGATTAAAATAAATTTTGTCAATAACTTAAAATATCTTATCTTTGAATAAATAAAAAATCCGTTGGTAGCTCAGTTGGTTAGAGTGCTATTCTGATGTGCAAACTTTATAATGATTGAATTACAAAAGAATTTGAGTAGGGAACGGATAGTGATTCGAAGCACTATCTTAGTACACCAAAAAGTTTGAATAGTTAAGAGAGATTTGTAAAGATTCAATAATAGAGGTCGGTGGTTCGAACCCATCACGACTGACATTTTTCTAAGTTCTTTGAGATTATATCATTTATGATTGTAATAAATTTTAGAGATTTAGTAGGACTAAAAGTTTTTAGTTCTGTTACATCTATAATATGAAGATTTATATTATTACTAATACAATTTTGTAATTTATTTTTATCATTATTTTGTATTTGTTCTAATTTATTTTCTCCATATATAGGGGTATAGTGAAATATCCCTTGTATTTCAAAAGCAATTTTTAAAGATGGAATATAAATATCTAATTCTGACCCTATTGTATCTTTTTTATTAAAGTCAATTTGTAAGTTAGGATATAATATAGATAATTGTTCTTCAATAAATAATTCAAGTTTTGACCTTCTTGTTCCTTTTGTTTTATTTTTATTATTAAATTTAGCAGAACAAGACCTAGAACAAAAATTATTTTTATTTATTTCACATGGTTTTTTTTCAAAAGTAATTTGACAGTTTGTACAAATTACTTCTTGTCTATTCCTTAAAGATGTTTTATAACATTGTTTTGAACAAAATTTACTCCAATCATTATTACCTTTTATTGTTTGTTGTATTAAATTTTTTCTTTTATGATAAATTTTATTACAATAGTAACATTCTAAAGATAATAAATCTCTAGCTTTTGCTTCATTAAATTCTTTTTATGTATATTTTATTTTCATAAATTAAAATATGTTTATATTATATATTAAAAATATTGTCTTAAACTTATAAAAACCTTTATATTAGTTAAAAATTCGTACCATTTACAGCCCGACTCCATTGGGCATGACGTAGAGGAATAATATGGATAAAAACTAATATAGAGGTTTTTTTAATCAAAAATATACACAATGAGAGATACTACTGATTTTGTTGCTGAAAGTTTATTAACATCTAATTTTTTAGATTATCATTATTTTAAAGATTATGATGTTTTAGAGCCATCTGCCGGCAAAGGATTTTTAGCAAATTATATTAAATATTTCTTTAAAGAAAGAATTTGTCATTCAAGTACAAAAAAATTAAATATTGATTGTATTGAATTAAATAAAGAAAAATTTGATATTTTATTAAAAGATTTTCCTAATGCTATACATGGCGATTTTCTTAAATTAGATATTCAAAAACAATATGATTTAGTCATTGCCGCCCCTCCATTCAAAGCTAATACCGATTTAGAACATATAATGAAAATGTATGATTTGTTAAAAGTCGGTGGTGAAATATTATCTTTAACCTCCCCTTATTGGCTTACAAATAACGAACCTTTACAAATTAAATTTCGGGAATGGTTAAATGAAAAACCACACAAAATTATGATGTTGCCTGATATGACATTTTCTGAAAGGAATAAAAATGTTCCAACAGCAATAATAAATATTTATAAATGGAAACTGTAACTAAATATGCACCTAAACAAAAAACAACAAATTTTCAATTTAGGTGGAATGAACCTTTAGGAGAATTACATTGCCCTTATGCTTATAGATGAGTATTTATATTTTTTGGTTTTTCTATTCGTATTCATAAATGGTTACGAAGTGATGATAAAAGATATATGCACAATCATGGGTGGTGGTTCTTAACATTTGTGTTAAAAGGTAGTTATACTGATGTATCTTTACAAAAAATATATCAAAATGATGAAGTTGATAAAGCCATTAAAGAAGGTAGAATTTCTCGTAATGATGTTGAGAATAGAGAAGTATTAAAAATGTTTACATTAAAATATAGACCTGCTAATCACTTACATTATGTTGAAGTTCCAAAAGAAGGCTGTTTAACAATTATATTTACTGGTAGACCATTACAAAAATGGGGATTTTGGGTTGATGGTAAAATTAAAAGACCATTAAAATATTTTCATAAATTTGGGCATCCCCCTTGCTCGGAACAATAATTTTTTTTTATTAACTTAATTTAAGTTATCTTTAAAGTATGAAATTACTTACAAAACTATATAAAGAATTATTTTTTGATAAAAATGATATTTTTGATAAAAAATTTACTTATTTCTTTATAATTATTATTCTTACTATCATAATTCTATATAATTTCTTTGTTTAAGAACTTTTATTGTCGTATATTTGCTTTATAAATAACACAATATGAAATACTACAATTTACTATTTAAAGGTGTTGAAGTAAATAGAAAGCCTTTACAACTAACTGATGCCGAATTTGAAGATTTTAATAAAAGAAATTTCGGCACACAATTTGAGTTAAAATTACACCCTAATTTAACTGAAATTGAATGGTTTTGTAATTTATCTACCGAACAAGCAGTAAGTATGTGTGAACAATATAATATAAATCCGAGCAAAGTTTCCATAGGAAATATGATACTTCTATATAATATGAGAAAATAATTCATTAAAAATTATCCACCAAATAATAAATTTGGTGGATAACTTATAAACCCTTATCTTTGTATTCAATTAAACCCCACATATTATGAGTAGCAAATTAAACGCTAAAATCAATTTACTTCAAGCATTTGAAGGTAGTGTAGTATCATTAGATGAAACCTTTAAAGGTTCAGTAATGACAGCAAAAAATGGTAACGACTATGTACCATTAGAAGCATTAAAAGGCAAACGATGGATTTGTATTGATGATTTGGCTGGAGACCATTTCTACCACAAAACAAGTGGCGATGTTCAACTTCAAGTAGAAATTATACAAAAACGTGAAGTTGATAAATTTGAAAATACACATAGTATTTCACTCCAACAAAGCAAAGCAACTCGTGAAAGCGGTGCTACAAGAAAATATTGTGGCGATGCAAGAGAGTTTACTTTTGGTGTAAAAGCAGCAATAAATACTACTTTAAGTGCTGAAAAAATTATCGCTGAATCAAATTTACAAAAAGTTGAAGAAGTACCTCAATTAGACTTCTAAAAATAATTTATAAAATGCCCCCTTTGTGGGGCATTTTATTTGATTAATAACTTAAAAATCCATACATTTGTTTTATGATTACTAAAATTATACTTTGGTATTTAATCGGTGTTATTTTTTCCTATCTACTCCTATGTATAGGAAATACGATTGCCTATAAAACTAAAAAAGGAAAAGCAAAACTAATTGGGATATTATCTTCATGGGTAATAGTAATTGTCTATATAATGATGATTATTGATATGATAATGGATATATATAACCCTTTTGAAAAAATTAAAAAATTCTTTAATCAAGAACCCGATTTTGTTAAAAATAAAAATAAATAATATATGGTTAGTAAAATTATACTTTGGTATTTAATCGGTGTTTTTTTATCATATCCCCTCCTTTTAATAGCAAATACTTTATGTACTAAATACAAAAGATATGATGATAAAGCACCTATAAAATTTATATTTTATAGTTTTATATTAGCTATTATAACTATAATTTATATATGCGCAATGTTATATAATCATTCAAAAGCATTTGAAAAATTCAAAGATTATATGAATAGTGAACCCGACCTTAATAAATAAAATTAAACCTCTTGAAAAAAAATTTTTTTTTTTCATAGTAAATAAAAAATCTACCTTGAAAAAAAAAATTTTTTTTTCATAGTTAAAATAACCCTTGAAAAAAAATTTTTTTTTCATAAAGTTTTAACAAAGCATAGCCCTTGAAAAAAAAATTTTTTTTTTCATGCTAATACTAATAAAATTTAGGCAATAAAATACTATTCTAATAACTTTTAAAGTCATTAGTAAAGTTGTGGCAAAGCATAGCCATTAAAAAATATGTATCTATTTTTTTTAAATATAAATTTGGATTTGTCAAGCAATAATATAGGGAAAAAAGTTAGAAAACAAAAATAAAAATACCCTACTAAATTAGTAGAGTATTATGCCAGCCTACCTCTGATTCCTCCAGTTGTTTTATTAACCGCCCGCCCCCTTTGGCACTACAAAGATAAGGTATTATAATTTACTAAACAAATAAAAAACAATCTTAAAAAAAAAATTGGTGGTATTGATTTGTTTGTTAATTTTGCAGTATTAAATTAAAAACTATGGCAAAAAATATTTTTAACAGCGAAGTAAATAAGATTAGAAAAATGGCATCTTTATTTAGCTTTAATCTTAAATCTAATGGCAAACAAGTAATTTTAAATGCTGAAAATCAAACAAAATTAAAGCAAGCTACTCAAATTCTTGAAGATGCAGCAAGAATTTTAATAGAAATAAAATAAAATTTTGGTTGTATTGAAACAACTATTATCTTTGTAGTATTAAATAACAATTTAAAACCTTACACATTATGTTTATTAATGATGAAATTGAAGTATTAGAAACTGAAAGCGAAGCAATTAAAAACTTTAATTGCGAACTACCAAAAGAAAAAGCATCCGTTGCTAAAAAGGCTGCTAAAATGGCTGAAAATAACATTTTAGAGGGTTTAGACCTTGACAATGTTACAATCTTTGGCTCAAATAGAAAAAAAATTGAAGATGAAGAAGATATTTTACCAAACCTTGAGTTTGGAGTGGGGCTTACAAAGGGTTTAGATTTCTACAATCTACACAAACAAAATCCAGAATGGTTGGGCGAACCAATCCAATTAGCCACCGATGAAGATTTGTTACATAGTCATTTTTTCATAGATGGTGAACAAAATGAAAAATTGCGTGAATACCGCAAAAATGCAAAAACGCAATGCGATGAAGATGATGACGATGAAGATGATGAATAATTTTTATATAAAAAAAGAATGTTCCATTTGGAACATTCTTTTTTAAAAAATTTATTTGGTGATTAAAAGTATTTTACTTACTTTTGCTAAAGCAAATAAAGCAAGGCGTACTATTAAATGTGTGGAGAAATCAGAAGTAGGTTATTTAATATACTTCCTTTAGGGAGTCCTGCTTTGTAGATATTATAATTTTTTATATATGTTAAAAAATACAGCCTATTTCCTTTGGAAAAGTTTGCCCTTTAAAGGGCAAACTACCTCTGATTCCTTCATACTTTTTATTGTACGCCTTTCTTAATTGACAATACAAAGATAAGGGAAAAAACAATACAAAGTGCAATAAAAATAAAAAAAGATTTTTTTAAAAAATATTTTGTGATGTTAATTAAATTAGTATATTTGCAATAGAATTAATCACACATAAAAAACACACTATGCCAAATTTAGTAACTTTTGAACCTGCTACAAAAAAACAAACATTTGCTTTATATGCTTGCTACAAAAAAGATTTTCGTAGATTAAAAACGCAAATAAGCAAAACTGAAGCATCTATATTAACTCAGAATTTTAATTTAGGCAATCCTTTACCTAACAAATATAAAATTCTTTTTGATGAATTAGATACTACAAGCCCTGCTAAAAATAAGTATTCCGAAATTGTTAAAACAGCAGAAAAAATAGTTAATAAAGCTAATAAAGCAGCTAATAAAAGTGTAAATTCACCTTTATATCAGTATTTAACATCAGATGAAATTGCACAAGAATTAATCGGTGTTTTAGGGGCTGAATTTAAGATTGGGGGTGTTATTACCAATGATGTAGATAAAACCGATAAAAAGGCTTATTTGATGCTTGGGGGTGGTTGTGGCTTTGCACACTTAAAATGGGATAAGCGAAATAAAAAGGTTGGAGAAATTATAAAAGAAAGTAATATGATTCGGGATAAGGTTGAAAAATATTATATGAGTTTAATAGATAAAAATTATCTATTAAAATTACAAAAAAGCGGCAACCCTATTCAAGCTCATTTTATGCAAAATTTAGCTTATAATACGGCTTGGAATTATAAAATTATTCGTTATTTGAATAATTTAGGATATAAAAATATCACTACTACAAGTAATTACGATTAAAAATATTTAAGAAAAAAAAGAAAAGTTTTGGTAGTTCCAAAACTTTTCTTTAATTTTGTACCGTAAAAAAATATAACTATATGGCTAAATCAGCAAGGAAACCTTATGAGAAAAAAACAGTATTCAAAAACAAAACAGAAGTTATTGAATGTTTAGAAAAAACATTTGATAATGTTACAGCTAAAGCAGTTATTGATAAAAAACGTAACATAATTCATGAGTTTTTTTCAAATGAAACTAAAATTGCCCATACTGAATACTTATATACGGATAAAAAAGATGAAGACCAAATTAATTATAAACATAAATTAGTTTTGGAAGTTAATAACTAATTCCTTATATTTGCAATAGTAAATAAAAATTATGAATAACGAAAAAATACAAATTTCTTTTGAATTTGATTTATCTTTTAATGAAGATATTGAAACAGAAAAACAAAAAAAAGTAGATATTGATGCTATTAAAGACTATATAATCAACCATTTGAAAGAAATAGAAGGTCATAGAAATTTCGGAACTAAAATAGATAGTATTTCAATTTTGAAAAAATAAATAATAAAAAGTAATGTTCCACGTGGAACATTACTTTTTTGTCTTATATAAAAAATAAAGGGCAGCCTGCCTCTGATTTCTTCACACGTTTTATAGTGAGTCTGTCTTTATTGACTGTGTAAAGATAAGTAGTTTATAGTTATTCACCAAATAATTTTTAAAATAAAAAAAGATTTGTTTAATAAATTTTTAGACCTTATCTTTGTGTAACAAATAAAAAACATACTATGACAGCAACTTACTACGCAATTTACGAATTTAACGAATTAACCCAAAAAAGAGGTGAGATTGTGTTAGATGGAATTGTATCAGATAGCGAATCAACTATTTGCCCACGTCAAGAAACAGGTATAGAACATTTACCATTTGAATGTGAGTTGCATAAGTTTTGGTCTGATAAAGATTATTTAGGTAATACATATCGTATAGAAACTTGTAATTTTACAATTACTCGTGAAGTAGTAAAACAATTTAGAACAACTGGAGATAAAATTAATTAATATGTTTGATATTACAGTTAAAGGTGATGAATGTATTATCCCAATAGAACAAATGATAGAACTTTTGAAATGTCGCTTAGATGCTTTAAAAGAAGCAAGGGATAAAGATAGTAGTTGGAATTACGGTATTGATGAATTGGAACAACAAATTAAAGAAATTAAAGAAAAAGTTTAAAATATTTGGTTGTTAAATAAAAAGACCTTATCTTTGTTAAACAAAAAAATCATAGTTTATGAACATTGTTACTCGGTATAGAAACCAAAATACTAAGGGGTTAAATGGTATTAAAAAGGTAATTTCAGAAGAAATAACAATTGTTAAATATAAAATCAAAATCATATTATACAATTGGTATTATTTGATTTTATATTAAAATAAATTTGTTTAGTAAGTTTAAATATCTTATCTTTGTGTAACAAATAAAAAAAAGTTTATGAGTTTAAAAGTTTTTAACGTAATTGAAAGTGTTGATGGTGAAATACTTAACACTAATCCTTTTATCGTAAAAGATAGCGATAATGAAATTGAAGTAAAAAAAGAAGCCGAAAAACTTTTTATTGCTTTGATAAACTAACATACCATACCCGTTACTTTAGATGAAAAAAGTGAAAAGTATTGGTTGGATAAAAAAGTTTATACGAACCATAACTACAAACTACAAATTGTTTTTGGTTTTTCTAAAAATTAATTTGGTAGATAAGTTTAAATCACTTATCTTTGTTAAAACAAAAGTAAAAAAGTTCTTTGAAAATATTAGTAAGGGTTCTGCAATTATCGCACCAATAACCCTTACTAATTTGGGTAGCAAAGGTTGGTGCTTTCCAAATTATAGTTTGTTATTTAATAATAGGTAGTGAGTATGCTGCCGAAAAGTATGAGTTATTATCAACAAATTATATAAATTGGGTCTGAGGTTTGGTTTTTATGCGGCAATTATGCGGCAATGATATTGTTACCACCTTGCTTTTTTTCCACCTTTGTTACCCAATTATTAACCGCTGCCCCGAATTGGGGTCTATGATCGAATGCCATACCAATAAAGGTATGGAAAAATCCTTACCGACAACCCCGAAATAATGTCGTTAAGGTATAAACTAAGCAACAAACCTGCTGCTATTATGCTGCGCCTAATGGTTGCTTAGTTTATTATTATGTATCGTTAGGGTGGAATTTTAACCACACTAACAAAACCCTAAAGCGTTATGTGTGCGGTCGAACACAAACGCAAACTAAATCCCGAAAACTGCGAAGCAGCAGAAATGAGAGTTTTCTTTTTAATTAAAGTTTTTATCATTTCATTATGTAAAAAATCGGTTGGGCTTAATTAACTACCAATCGAATGCGACAAACCAACGTTCCACGTGGAACGTTGGTTTTTTATTTAAAAATAATTTGTTTGTTAATTTAAAACATCTTATCTTTGTATAGTCAAAATGACAGACGCACTATAAAACGTGTGAAGGAATCAGAAGTAGGCTGCCTTTTATTTTTTTTCTAATCTAAGAAAAATGTTCCACGTGGAACATAAAAAATATTTGGTGGTATTGAAATAAAAAACTAATTTTACACTATCAATAACAAATTAAAAAACACCCACTATGGAATCAATTAATTTATCTAATGATTACGTTATTTTCAATCCAAAAACAAAAGAAGTTTGTAGATTTTCAAATAAAGAAATCGTAATATATGGCGATATAAGCGAAGCAGAAGAAGATTGTTGCATCGAAGGAGAAATAGTAATTTCTGTTAATGAATTACCAAATGACTTAAAACAAGCAGTCATTAATCAAATAAAATCAAATGATTAAAAACATTTGGTAGTATTGGAATAAATCTTATCTTTGCTGTAAACAAAAACAAAAACTATGTTTGGAATAATTTGTGGTATAGGTTTAGGAATTTGTCTATGTATTATATTTATTTGGTATGTAGATAATTCAAATAATAACCAAAATTTTTTTTAAAAAACATTTGGCAGTATCAAAATAAAAAACTAATTTTACACTATCAATAACAAATTAAAACACACACACACTATGGCTACTACTATTAATGTTGTAGAATTAAAAGCAAACAACTTAGCAAAAGCAAAAAACATTTTAGCTGAAAAAGGTCTAACATTCGCAAATGTTGGTATATCCGACAAAATTAAAATCAATACTTTAGTAATTGATTATACTCCCGAATTGAAAGCAAAAGTTACTGATATTACAACAAATATCGGTATTTCTGAAAGGGCTGCAATCACTTTGCTACTTGAAGCAGAAATTACAAAAATCAAAATTGATACTACGATTGAAGCAGCCGAAAAAACAATTTCCGATGCAAAAGAAACAATCGGTAAATCAAATGTAGAAAAAATTGTTGAAGCAACAAAAGTAAAAGCAGCAGAACCAAAAGCAGTTGCAGAACCAAAAGTACCAAAAAAAGTTGTAATTGATAATGACTTAAAAGAAGAAGTTAATACAATTGCAAAAGATATTTGCCATACCAAAGGCTTAATTTATCCACAAATTATAATTTCTGATATATCAATTAAATTTGCTGAATTTTATGAAATTACAGGTATCTTGGCAGTAGCAGATGCAAAAGCCAAAGCAAAAAAATTGATGGAAAAAACAGGTATAACTTCAGAACGTATTGCATTACTTTACTTATACGAAAAAGAAATTACATTTGTGCCAGTAGTTCGTACAACTGAAAAAACCTTTTCAATCAATTTTGACCCTAGTTCGTTAATAATTCTTTTGGATGAAAAAGGTAAATTTAACTTTATCCAAAAAGCCGAATACACTGGCGTTTCTAAAGTTTTAATGACTTTACAAGCTACATTAAACAAAATTAACAGATTGCCAAACCCAATGCAAGTATTAAAAGACCTTGCTGAATACTTAAACAATGCAAAAGTAAAATCGTTTAAGGAGTGTATCACTCATACCGAAAATTTCTTAAACAAATAATCTATTCACAAAAAAGGAATGTTCCACGTGGAACATTCCTTTTAAAAAAAGTTTATGAAAAATTCATTAAAATTTTTGTTTGTATTGTTTTTTAGTGTATCTTTGATTAGTTGTTCCGATAACAATGAAAATAAATATCAGTATGATTATAGAAACTATACCAAACATACCCGAAATGGATACGATGTTTATTGCTTCAAATATATTAAAAAAGTTAGGGGTATGGATAGCATATATTATACTTTAGATAGCGTTAAACATAATGACCCTCCACCTATTTTTAATAAAAAATAATTTGAAATAAATTTTAGAAAAGGTTTTGAATATTCAAAACCTTTTCTTATTTTTGTGTAGTCAATACAGACAGACGCACTATAAAACGTGTGAAGGAATCAGAAGTAGATTATTCAATATATTATAATAATAAAAATTTGTTTTTTAAAGGACAACCCACCTCTGATTCCTTCAGATGTTTTATTATCCGCCTGCCCTTTGGCACTACAAAGATAGTGCTTTATAATTTACTAAACAAATTTATTTTTCACTTTCTTCAACTAATTGTGAAATATATTTATCGTATTCATTTGGGTCTTCATTGATGTATTTTTTACATTTAGTACATTTTTCAGTTTTTGATGTGTCAATTGTTTTACCACAATAATCACATTCAACTAAATTATCATTAATCATTTTTATTAGCTTTATGCAGCAAATATAAATAAAAGATTTTAAAACAAAAAAGATTTTTTAAAAAAATAATTTGTTTAATAAAATATTTTCCCTTATCTTTGTAAAACAAAACAACAAAATGTATATCACTTATCATAGAAACATTATTAAACCTACCGAAATTAAGAATACTATCCCACATATTATTCTTAATAAAGAAGTCCAAGACAAATTAAAAGAAGTTAATGCAGTACAAACTGAATACTTTTTTTTAAATAACGAATTTTATTGTTTTTTGTATTTGAATAATGGGAATAGACTTGATATTGAGTTAAAATAAGCACGCTAATTGAAAGTATTTTACTTGATATAGGTAACAATTTTCGTTTTATAATAAAAAAAATGGAAAAATAAAAAGAAAAAGTTGTTTCATAAAATATTTTCCCCTATCTTTGTTGGAACAAAATATGGAAAAATTGTACCTAATGGCAGAAACAAAGTTGATAATGAATGAAATTAACTTTGGAGTATATCAGTCAATTTAGCTATTGGCAAGGAGGTTTTTATATTAAAGAACAAAAGAAATTAAGTACGCTAATACTTGAAAGTATTTTACTTGATATAGGTAACAATTTTCGTTTTATATTAAAAAAAATTGGATAAGGTGGTATTACACGAAGAAAAGAAAGTCTTTGCAGATAACATAAAAAATACGTGCTGCATGGGGGTAAACAATCCCTCTATCCAAATAAAAATATCAATCCGTTAAAGGGTTAAAAATTCATAGTGTGATAGACTGAATGTTTCTACATTTGGTAAAAAGTGTTCCACGTGGAACACTTTTTTATTTTAAAAAAATAATTTGTTTAGCAACTCAATATCCCTTATCTTTGTATAGTCAATATGACAGACGCACTATTAAACGTGTGAAGGAATCAGAGGTAGTTTGCCCTTTAAAGGGCAAACTTTTCCAAAGGAAATAGTTTGCCATTTAAAGGGCAAACTTTCCTAAAGGGAATAGGCTGCCCTTTAAAAAATATGTTTAATAAAAATGTTCCACGTGGAACATAAAAAAATTAAAAAAATAAAAAAAGATTTGTTTAGTAACTTAATATACCTTATCTTTGTTCTACAAACATACCCACTATGTCAGTAAAAGATGAATTAGTTATAAGTGAATTATCTCAACCACATTTAGGTTTCAAAATTGGTGCAAAAGAAATTAAGGAATTTTTAAATAAACCAAATACAACTCCATTAATGGCATCTGCTGAATATGCAAGGCAAAAAAATAAAATTGCTAAAGATTGTTGGAGTAGGTTTTGTCAAATAGACCAAATGTGGTTTTTAAAAATGGTTGAAGCCCATAACTTATATTAAACATAGACAAAGTTTTTAAAAAATAATTTTGGTAGTTAAATAAAAACATCTTATCTTTACAACCTAATAATTAATCACACACACAAAAATTACACACTCATGGCAAAGAAAATTGGTAACAAAATTGATTGGAGTTTTGAAGTAAAAAACACCGAAACAGAAACAGTAGAAACCGATAAAAGCGGTATCAAAAAATTATCCGATATGATTAACCTTATCGGGGCTAGAGACCTAAATGAGGTCATTTTCAAAGATAACAACGACAAAGTAGTTGGTAACTTTACCCTAATGAGCCTTTTTAAAGAAGGTACAGAAAATAGCGAAACCATTAAACACATCAAACAACAAATGAAATTGAACGAAGCCATTACCACCGTTCAAATCATCAACTAAAAGAAATCACGCAATTGTGATTCGCCTTGCCCCCTTAAAGGGCAAGGTTTTTTATTTAAAAAGAGTGTTTAGCTTAAAAAATTTGTATTTATTTTTACCTATTTTTTGTTAATTTAACACTTATTACATACATTTGTATTAGTTACAAACACAAAAAAAATATCACAAAAAAATAGTTAATACACTTTCCTGCTATTTTATAATTATATTATAGTAATTATTATAATTACTTAAAGATAAATCTTTGATAAAATGTATCTTGATTCAATCAATAATATAAAAATAAATAAAAATAAATTTGTTTGGTAAAAATAAAATACTTATCTTTGTATCACAAAAGTAAAACACTATGAGTAAAGAAACATTAAAAATCAACAAAAAAGAAATCAATAGGCTTACAAAAAAAGCTAATAGGGATATTGAATTGGAGCAAGGTAGACAATCTTTTAACCGAGTACATAAAAGTAAAGTTGCCTACAAGCGAGAAAAATATAAAAAAATTATGGTTGATGATTTTTATTAATCATCAACCATAATTTTTTCAAAGCCCCGAAAAAAAATTTTTTTTCATACTATTTATAATTCTACTTCGGTATGATAAAAAATAATATATCAAAAAGTTTAGACAATAAATATCTATTAACAATTTTAGTAAATTGTTTTAATTTAGTTTAGGCACATAGATAGCCCATAAAAAAATGCTAATTTTTTTAGTAAAAAAGGTTGGGTATATTCTGCAAATATAATGTTAAAAACAATAATAAAATATATCATTTTTTATAATATATTTAGTCCACCAATTTAATAGACTATATAGCCAGCCTACCTCTGATTTCTTCAGATTTGTCATCCGCCTGTCTTAATTGACAATACAAATATACAGCTTTATAATTTACTAAACAAACTTTTTTTGTTAAAAATAAAAATAAATTTTTAACAAAAAAAGTTTTGCCAATATCAAAACAATATACTACCTTTACAAAAAAATATTACACTATGGTACTACACACTAACCCTACATTAAGAAATCATTTCATAGAAATGATTTTAAATAAATTCCCAAAAGTAGGTAAAAAAAACCTTAATGCTTTGGCAACTGATAGGCTTGAATATTTGAGCAATTTAGTTGCTGAAAGCAACCCTAATTCAAAAAGTGAAATTAATAGAGTGCTATCAATTAAATCCAAATTTAACCGAGTTAATGACGATAGAAAATATACATTCACTGATAAACATAGTATAAAAACACAATTTGTATAATAAAAAGTTATCCACATAAAAAATGTGGATAACTTTTATTTGTTTATTCAAATATAAATACTTATCTTTGTAATGCCAAAGGAGGCAGGCGCACTATTAAATGTGTGAAGAAATCAGAAGTAGGTCATTTAACATATTACGATTTTTTATATATGTAAAAAAAGACAAACCACCTCTGATTCCTTCATACTTTTTATTGTACGCCTGCCCCCTTCGGCACTACAAAGATACAACAAAAAACAATACAAAGTGCAATAAAAATAAAAAATAAAAAAAATAATTTTTGCACTTTGCATTGCTTTTTTATTTACCTTTGTTAAAAGTTATTAAAATGAGTATCAATAAATTAAAATACCAAAATAACCAAGAATTAAAAAATATTATCTTTAAGTCATTCAATGCCAAAAAAGAATTAAAAGATGCTATTTTTACCATACTTTGTACTATCCAAGAAAGATACCCCAAATTAAGATTAAAAGATATAAAATTTATATCTGATAATGACGCTCAAAGCAAATTTTTTTATATTGAATTTTTTTATAAAAGTATTCTAATTAAAAAAACAATACCAAAAGCAGAAATAAAAAATCTCGAAACTATTTTTATAGATTTATTAAAATGATTTTGCCAAATCAAATAATTTCCCTACCTTTACAATACCTAAATATTCACACTATGACACTACACATTAACGAAAAACAACAAGTTGAAAACTATCCTTATGGTAGATTAAAATGTACCGCTTTTTTCAGCGTTGAATTTAAAAAAAATAAAGGCTTTAGGTCTATTTTTCAAACAATTAACCCTAAAACGGGTCGCCTAAATGCCGAGAAAAAAGGCACTTATGACGATATTTTATATATGAAAAATGATAATGGGTTTATCAGTTTTCATTCACTATCATTCTATGACGAAAAATCGTTAAATAAAATCAAATCTTTCATGAGTGAAAATTTTGAACTATTTACCCCCGAACAAATAGAACATATTTATATATGTTTACTCACATATTTGAAAGCTACATTACATTCAAATATTGTGTATTGTGGTGCAAAATTGGAAGATATAAAAGATTTTTTTACTGAACCGATTTGTTTGGCTACAAAAGGTATTAGCGAAAAAACTAATTTATTTGCAGAAATAAACCTTGATTATGAAGGTATTAAAAGTAAGTCCGACCCGAACTACCAACCTTTTAAGGTTAGGCAAATAGCATAAATGTTCCACGTGGAACATAAAAAACTTTCCCTATATATAGGGAAAGTTTTTTTTTGTTTATCTAAATAGTATTCGTATATTTGTGTTTCAAATTCACACTATATGACTCACCTACTCCCAAAAATTTTTCAATCAAACCCCTATCCATTTAATAGTGGGTATAAAACTACAAAAGTAATTCAAAAAAAATACGGTTATATCCTTCACCGATTTTCTAACTATGTTAGTTTGCAAAATGTTAAAATTGTTTATAATGAAAATGGCTTTTCAAAAGCTACTGTAAAAGTCAATAAAAATTATGCCGCCCCTTATCAATATACAATTTATTTTGATAATGAAGGTAATGAAATTAAAGTAAATAACAATACTAATTTGGAGCGCAAAAAATGGCTTGAAATGCAAAAATAATTAATATAAAGTTATCCACATTTTTTGATGTGGATAACTTTTATTTGTTTATTCAAGTATAAATACCTATCTTTGTATTGTCAATTAAGACAGACGCACCATAATACGTGTGAAGAAATAAAAAGTAGGTTATTTAACATAGTACGATTTTTTTATATATGTTAAAAAAGACAAACTATTTCCTTTAGAAAAGTTTGCCCTTTAAAGGGCAAACTATTTCCTTTAGAAAAGTTTGCCCTTTAAAGGGCAAACTATTTCCTTTAGAAAAGTTTGCCCTTTAAAGGGCAAACTA
>Ga0114938_1000558_pt1 | contig 27475 bp, 19 predicted proteins | sample AshMeaBigSpring_FD_88675 | JGI IMG/M metagenome (GOLD analysis project Ga0114938, IMG submission 88675) | Groundwater microbial communities from Big Spring, Nevada to study Microbial Dark Matter (Phase II) - Ash Meadows Big Spring | ecosystem: Environmental > Aquatic > Deep subsurface >... | reverse complement strand
TACAACAGAACCTCAAACTTCTGATTGTTGCCATCATCTTGATTTCCATCGTCCCGGGAGTTGTGGAGATTCTCCGTGCCCGATTGAAAAAGGGACGCGTAGCATAAAAGGAACCCTTAAGTAAGAACAATATCATTCAAAATAGTTTAATGCATTTAAATTTATGAACAACTCATTTTTCAACAGGTTCACTCCAAAAGAGCCTAAATTTTTCCCTTTGCTGAAGCAATTGTCTGAAGTTATCATCACTTCATCAGAACTTTTAATCGAAAGTTTAGAACATGATACCTCAGCAGAAAGACTGGATTACTACAAACAGATCAAAGAACAAGAACGTAAAGGTGACAAACTCACTCACCGTATTCTTGATGAACTAGGAACAACGTTTATCACTCCTTTCGATCGTGAAGATATCCACGATCTTGCCTCAGTGATGGATGATGTGATCGACGGAATCAACAGCTGCTCCAAACGCATCGCTATTTACAATCCTCGTCCCATTGGAGAGAGCGGAAAAGAACTTTGCCAATTGATCCAACAGGAAGCAATGTACATCTCCAAAGCAATGGATGAACTTGAAAACTTCCGCAAAAGTCCGACTACACTACGCGATTATTGTAGAAAACTGCACGATATAGAAAATCAGGCTGACGATGTATACGAATTCTTTATTATCAAGCTTTTTGAAGAAGAAAAAGACTGTATTGAGATCATCAAGATCAAAGAGATCATGCAGGAACTTGAAAAAACAACCGATTCTGCTGAACAAGTAGGTAAGATATTGAAGAACCTCATCGTGAAATACGCATAAAAACTAGGTAATACAGATGGAATTATTAGTGATTATTATTGTGTTGGCTCTGATATTCGACTATATCAACGGCTTTCATGATGCAGCAAACTCAATAGCTACTATCGTCTCGACGAAAGTGCTCACGCCTTTTCAGGCAGTTTTATGGGCAGCTTTCTTCAACTTTGTAGCTTTCTTTATTTCTAAATACATCATCGGTGGATTTGGAATTGCCAACACTGTATCGAAAACGGTTATAGCAGATTATATCACCCTGCCGATCATCTTAGCGGGAGTGATAGCAGCCATCATATGGAACCTCATCACCTGGTGGAAAGGTATCCCTTCGTCTTCATCCCATACCCTTATCGGTGGGTTTGCAGGCGCTGCCATTATGGTTCACGGTTTTGATGCTATCCAGACAAGTGTGATCCTCAAGATTGCAGCATTCATCTTTTTAGCTCCCCTCATCGGTATGGCTATTGCCTTTGGTTTTACCTTATTAGTTCTTCATATCTGCAGACGCACACATCCTCACACTGCCGAGACTTGGTTCAAAAAGTTGCAGTTGGCATCGTCTGCTTTATTTAGTATTGGACACGGACTAAACGACTCACAGAAAGTGATGGGTATTATTGCGGCAGCCATGATTGCGGCACACTCCGATGGTATTGGTCTGGGAATAAAAAGCATTGATGATCTCCCTGATTGGGTAGCCTTCTCTTGCTTTGCGGCCATCTCCCTCGGAACGATGTCGGGAGGATGGAAAATCGTTCAGACTATGGGTACTAAAATAACCAAAGTGACTCCCCTGGAAGGAGTGGTTGCTGAGACAGCGGGTGCTTTTACCCTTTATATCACAGAAATGCTGAAGATCCCTGTAAGTACGACGCACACCATCACCGGTGCGATCATCGGAGTAGGTGCAACTAAGCGGCTATCTGCTGTACGTTGGGGAGTAACTAAAAGTCTGATGACTGCTTGGGTTCTTACCATCCCGGTCAGTGGTCTTTTAGCTGCTGGTGTATATTATATTCTTTCTCTTTTCATCGTCTGATATAGAGTCTATATCTTATATATAATAAAGCATCTGTGCAGCTACCCCAGAGATGGCTATCTGTGCAGATGCTTTCTTTATAATTTATTTTATTAGGTCATTCTTTATTCATCATGTAACCAAAAACCAGAATAGACATGTCGAAAGTTCTCCCGATCTATCTCGCCCCTTTGCAAGGGTATACAGAAGCTCCGTATCGCAACGCTCATTCAGTGTGCTTCGGAGGAGTAGATGCTTATTATTCCCCATTCGTTCGCCTGGAACATGGCAACTTCCGCTCCAAAGATCTTCGCGATATCGCACCTGCCAATAACCAAGTCGACCGACTCATCCCACAGTTGATTGCATCGGATCCCACTAAAGCAGAGGTCATTTTAGCCCTTTTCATCGAGAAAGGCTACCACGAAGTGGATATTAACCTAGGCTGTCCCTTTCCACTATTGGCTAAACGGCACAATGGATCGGGTATCCTCCCTTATCCGGAAGAAGTTCGCTCTCTGCTCAGTGTGATCACTCAACATCCGGATATCCATTTCTCTGTAAAGATGCGTCTGGGTTGGGAAAAGGCGGAAGAGAGTTTGGTGCTGCTTCCTATGCTGAATGATCTGCCGATCAAACAAATAACGATGCATCCACGCTTAGGGAAGCAACAGTACAAAGGAAAGGTAGACATGGAAGGTTTTGCTGCATTTTACGAAGGATGCCGACATCCGCTGGTCTATAACGGAGATATTCGGACGGCAAACGATCTGTATCTCTTGACCGATCAGTTTCCCGAACTGAGTGGGGTCATGATTGGAAGAGGACTATTAGCTAACCCAGCTCTCGCCTATGAGTATAAGGAAAACAGAAGTCTTTCACCCAACGAGATGAGAGAAAAGCTAACCGAGCTGCATAGTCGTTTGTTGAAACATTATGAAGTTAAGTTGGAGGGTGGTGAGATGCAAGTTCTTAATAAGATGAAGACTTTTTGGGAATATCTGTTACCAGAAGCCGATAAAAAGCTATTAAAAATGATCCATAAGAGCAGCGATTTGAACAAATACAAGATAGCAGTGAACTCCCTATTGGTAAATTTTGTGTAGTTTTGCAAAAGTTTTATCAAACACACAAAAATTATGAAGAATTATTTCATGCTACTAGTATGCTTAGTACTAGCCAACTATCTATCTGCCCAAGAGAAGAATTTTAACTATAAGTTTTACGGTCAGGTACGGACAGATCTATTCTACAATAGTCGTGCGAATGAAGAAGCAGTAGACGGTATATTCTATTTATATCCGAAAGACCGCTCACTAGATGCTTATGGCAAAGACCTCAACGCAAATTCGAATGGCAGTTTTGCCGCTTTATTCACCCGCTTGGGACTCGATGTTACGGGACCGCAGATCAACGGCAAAATCAAAACATCAGCTAAAATAGAGATCGACTTTCACGGTTCGGCCAACTCTTATACCATTGCCCGTATCCGTCATGCCTATTTCAATTTAAACTGGAACAATTCTAATTTATTAGTGGGACAAACTTGGCATCCTTTATTCGGCGATGTGGCTCCACATATTCTCAATCAGTCGGTTGGCGCTCCTTACCAACCCTTCAGTCGTTCGCCGCAAATAAGATACCAATTCGCTCACAAAGCAATTCGCCTGACCGGTGCAGCAATCTGGCAAGCACAGTTCATGTCACAAGGTCCCAACGGTAAAAGCGTGGATTATCTGAAATATAGCAAGGTTCCCGAACTGTATATGGGTATAGATTATATCAAAAACAACTTCCAAGCAGGTGTAGGCATTGAAATGCTCTCCATGACACCTAGAACGAAAAGCGTGATCAACAATCAAACCTATAAAGTCAGCGAACGACTCACCACTCTCTCGTACGAAGCGCATGCACAATACACCAAGAACAACTGGTATATCGGCGCTAAGAGTGTGCTAGGATCGAACCTTACACAGACTTGTATGCTAGGAGGCTTTGGCGTTAAATCGATCGACTCTGTAACTGGAGAAAAAGAGTATACACCGATCCGTGTATCCAGCAACTGGTTGAACATTGAATACGGAAAGAAATGGAAACCGGCTTTGTTTATCGGTTATTCTAAAAACCTCGGAACCACTGATGCTTTAGCTTCTAAAGAACTTTATGGAACAGGAACCAATATCGACTACACAACAACCATCGGAGGAGAACTTTCGTACAACATTTCTCATTGGAAGTTTGGCGTCGAATATTTCTACAGCACAGCTGCTTACGGAAACATTAACATGGATAACGGTAAAGTGATCGACACTCATACCGTAAGTAACCACCGAATCCTAACAGCGGCATCGTTCACTTTCTAATCAGTACGGTTCTTGCTCTGCTCGATCCTCCCTACTCTATCCAATTCAATCTCAATAGAGAAGGAAAGAATGAGCAGGACGAGTCTGCTCAACTATAACAAAAAGGCTTCCCGATAACGAATCAGGAAGCCTTTTTTGCTTGATATAAAACCCCGTAGGAAAGTAGGTTTGTATATCGATCTATCTATTGATACCTATTTGAATTTCTACTGCGCCCTATTGACTTATTTCATTCGGACCAGTTCTACCTGATAACTTGCAGCATCTTTGCACGAGAAGCGTATCACTGTCTGTTTCTTATCGGAAGAGAGCACTTTACAGTTCGGTGTTTCGTTCACCTTCCAACAACCACTGAGAGTGAGCGTCACCGGAATCACCCCACTTTCATTCTTAATCCATGGACGAGAATAAATACTCCGCTCGATCCGTTTGCCGTTTGCATCGAAAGCCTCATCGCTCGCTCCCCGATAGAGCGCCAAATCAGGTTGCGCAACAGTCAGCACTGCCTTATCCGCTGCCGTACGATGAATCATCACCAGACAAGAGGTATCTGCTTTCTGAAGGAGTTCTCCTGGATGGATACTTTGCGGCTTTTCGAAAAGCACATAAGAGGTCGTCTGCTCCACCAATGACTTCACGATATGAGCGTTTCGGTCTTTCTGAAGAACCATATAAGTAGGTTTCTGCGCAAAATCTCTCAGGCTCTGCATAGTGGTCTGCGGCACAACCGCATATTCATAACTCCCCCCTTGAGGCGCTTTACCATGATCAAGTACCAGCGATGCCCAAGCGCCACAAGTCACCTGATCGTTTTTCTGCATAGGTGAGCATTGTTGGTCGCACACCGCCAGACGAGCGTTCTCCGAGTTTGGCAGATAATAGCCATTTCCCAGATGATCGAGGTACAAGCCCTTCACTCCCGATTCGTTGGTTTTCCAAAACTCCTGTTGATCCTTATTCACCAAAGCAAGTTGGAAAACCGTTGTTTCAGTCGGAAACTCACGGTTAGAGTTTTCTATATCCGAACCGAGGCAGACAATGGTCCCTCCGAAAAAGTGGAACGATTTACGGGCACGAAGCGAACCGTTATACTTATCATGTTCATGAAGTTTCATACCAAAATTACCATTGGTCTGAAGCTGCGACAAGCCACCGGCAAAAGCCTCATCGGAGTAAAGCATCTCTTCCACCCCTGAGCAAGTATCCACATTGAGAATGTTCGCACGCAGTTGTTCGTAAGGCAGATGAATAGAAGTAACACCGGGAATACGGTTCCAGTCGAACCCTTCCTGTTTCCATCCTCCGGTGAGAGGAGTCACGGTCTGTCCCGGTTGAGCGGTAAGGATCTGCATGCTTCCATGAGCCAGGTAACGACCGTACAAGTTTGCCCCTTCGTAATGCTCCGCCGCCCAGAAATAACGCGAATGTCCGCGCACAACAGCCGACCAGTTGCTCCGTCGCTGTACCGACACACAGCCATAACCCAAAGCAAGGTTTCCTTGCGGATCGGCTTCAGCAACCAACCCTTTCGCCAGAAGTTTCTTGGCCAGACTTTGTTCCTCAGCATTCGAGACCTGAGGCATATATTCAGGATCATTCTTTTTCACTAACGGTCCCGCTACCAGACGAAGGTAAGCACTCGCCATCTCCGAATCGATCTCCTGCTTGCCGTCGGCTGTACCGGCTATAGCCATTCTACCAAACTGAATAGGGATCAGTTTACCTTCCCCATTGGGGTGACGTCCCGACATAGCGATGGGGAAGTGTAATTTATTGCAATAAAAGCGCATGGTGAGCAGAGCTTTTTTCACAGTCTCGTGAGCCAGAGGAGATACGGCAAACTCCGTGCGGCTCAACAGATAGATCATGTTCGTAGCTCCGTCGAGCCCGCCAACAGCATAAGCAGGGTAATTATTACAATGATGAAAAGAAGCCCCATCCGTTTTAAAAGCTCCCATCAATCCCAGAGCCGGTCGGCATCCCCGATCGATCCATCGCGCAAAAGAGCGAAGAAGTTGCAGTTTTTCCGGAGTATCCTGCATAATCAGGATGCTGGCAATTCGTCCGGCAGTCTGTGTATTGAAAGAATCCATATCTATCCCGTCGACCGTTGGCATGGGATAAACCTCGTTGGTGATAGCGTACCAGTTGAGTGTTTTCTCGGCTTCCTGAAGTTTGCCCTCTTCCGCCAACACCTCTTTCATGAGGAAATAGGCGGGATAAAGACTTCTCATGCTATATCCGTAATGATGGATATTTCCCCAACAACTGCCGTACACTACCCCTTGATCGGTGATATGATCGTACATTGCCAGGAACTTCTGACGCATCTCATCCTTCACCGGCCCGGGTTTGCTATTGTGATAAGCCACAGCAATCTGTTTCATCAGATCCAGATAGTCGCGTATCTCCACTCCCATCTTTGTGAACATATCTTTGTTCCAGTCGGGTATCATCCGTTCGTATGCCTCAGCAGCCCGTACCATGAAGATTGAAGTGCCGCTTACCCATTTTCCTTTCTTATAAGTGATGTGATAAAAGTCGTATTTCCCACGAATATTTTCGAGAGCTTTCTCCGAAAGTTTCCCCGGAGTATAGATCATCTTACGGAAACGTTCCTCAATAAGTTTCATCTCTTTCTTCTGTTGTGCGCTCACAGGAGTCAGCGCAATATCCGGTTTGAGCAGAGAATGAGGATAGATCACCAACCAGTGATTGGTGGTTCCGGCATTTACAAAAGGTACTTGCAGATCGGCGGTTTGCTGACGGGCATCCACCTTTACACTCGTGATGAGATGATCGAAGAACAGTTTTCCTTTCACATCCGGTGCAACCACCCTCAGTTCGTTCATCCCTTCCTCGGCGATCCCTCTCATGTCGCGTTCATAGCATACCCAAGCAGCTCTCCAACCGGTAAAGTTGATGCCGAAAGGGAAAGAGGTACATTTCTTGCCATCCTTGAGAAACTCGAACTCAATGGTTTTATCTTCTGCTTTCTCGTTGTATACCCACACGATGAAAGCCGATAGATAGAGATCCTTACCGGTAGGATCTTTTTTCTCGAACAAGAGATCTTTTTTCAGACTCAGTACCGCACCCGGTTTGAAGTTCCATTCCAACGAACGACTGCCATCTTTAAAATGGAGATCAGAAATTGAAAGTTTCGATCGGGTACAACTAAAAGATGCGGGTGCTTTCTTCTCTTCGAAAGAAAACATACGCTCATTTTTCACAACCTGTGCCTTCGTTAGGAACGTACTGCCCAAGAAGAATAAAGCAACAGCCATACAGTGGTTCATCACACTCTGTTTAGTCATAGAATATAGTATTTATCGATTCTTATTTTACGTATTTACTTTTGTACCTTCGTACTCAATACAAAGAAACCCCTCTTTTAGGATAAAGAGGGGCTTAAATCGTACATAAAATAAGGAATAAAGTTCACGGTTACACAACCGCTATCGATCCCTATCTCGCCATTAAGGATGAAGTTCCTTAAAAGCTGCGTTTTCTTCTTGTACTTGTTGGATGGTTTGCTTCAGTTCGTTGATGGGAAGATCGTATCCGTACCAACCGGTATAGCAATCGGTCACGTACCATTTACCATCAGCCATCAGTTCAAATTCTACGCGAAGATCGATCTCCGACTCTTCGTAACCGGCTTCGAACACTCTCTTTGCGGGTTCGTTCACGGTAAACTTAGAGACATAAACCCCACCCTCTTCTTGAGTGATCCGTTCTTCTGTCAGCGTTTCTTTATCCAACAACGCCCATTTCTCTTTCGTAAAAGGAAACTTCTTTTCGCTATTCCCATCATCAGACATTAAAATGATAGGTGTTTTTAGAGGAAATTTAATACGGGTATACTGAAAAGCAGCACTGGAAGTAAACTTATCAAGGAAGGTCTTGAAGTCTTCTTTCACATCGGCAGATTCACTTTCTGCCTTAACTTTGGAACTGTTGCCACAAGAAATAAGCGAAATACTCACAAGCAGCATCATAATAAACGAACAGAATACAAACCTTTTTGCTTTCATATAAATATTTATTAATAAGTGGTTTATTTGCGCTACAAAGATAATGACAAGTTTAACATCTTTACACGATATCAGCAAAATTATTATTCATCATTTAACAAAATCAGTCCAGGTAGACCATCGTAATTAGGAATAGAATAGAGACATAATCCTCTTCACAGAGTTTTTTCCTCAACAGTTGTTTGGCTCTTCTCTTGTAGGCTTTAATCGTATCCTCAGTTGTCTGCATTGCGCAGGCTATTTCGGCAATCGTACTCCCTTCAAGAGTCTTCATCATTGTTTGCTTATAATGTTCGGGTAAGTTTTCCAAAGCCTGATAAAGTTGGGAGAAGAGATCCTCATCCAGAATATACTCTTCGAAAAGCTCCTCTTTCGACTCCTCCTGATACTTTTCCAACAATGAATCTTTGCGAATCACATTCAGACATTTGTGATGAACCGTACTATACAGATAAGCTTTCAATGAAATGACATTTTCGAATTTAGCTTTCTGATGCCAGATCATCATAAAAGTATCTTGGACAACATCTTCGGCAAAGTCAGCTCCAATCATCTTTTGTGCAATTCGTATCAAAGGTTTGTAATAAGCAACAAAAAGAGAGTGAAAACCCTCTTCAAAGTTTATTGCCATTACCGATATAATATGTTCATCTTGATTAAGAATACTCATTTACCAATACTAATGATTGTTTTCCTAGATATAAAATTGCATGAATTACCGTTTTTTTGCAAATATAATTAATCTTTTATAAAATAATCAGATCAGGCGATTCTTTTGCTAAATCTTGATAAATAACCGGTATAACGGACCTTATAAATGCCCGTTTGATAAAAAAGGAAAAAAGATTTAAGCGTATTTATGAAAGATTCAGTTCGTTGTCCTTCACTCTTTGATCACTTATTTCATAGGAGCGAACAAGCCTGTACGATTCCGAATATGAAACTTGTATTGAGAGAAAGTAATCCAGATTACCACCCACCGAACTCATCTCTATGGCACATCGATCGAATTTCTATGGCTTTATAATGGCAATTGATAAAGGATCGAAAAGCTTACTACGTAGAAACAAGTAGTTCCCATAGTGGAAACGAGTAGTTCCCATAGTGGGAACAAGTAGTTCCCTATAGTGGATACGAGTGGTTACTAAATTGGGTACGGGTGGTTACTACTATAGACAAAGATTATTCCTACGCTCGTTCTAGAATTTAGGTACAGTCAGATTGAAAACAGATGACAGTACAATTGAAAGGAGGGACTATAGAATGGATCCTTCTACCTGTTAAAGGTAATCATAAAATAAGATATATTGGGGTAAAATACCTTTTATTTTTGAGTCCGATAAGGTAATCATATCTCTCTATTTGGGGGTGTTGCAGATGTTGCAGTAAAATGTGAAAAAACAAACTTTATGGTGGTGTGCGAAAGTAAAAGGAAAAAGGAATTTCCCTGAATGATGGAGGTAAAAAGTCGAATTTATCACAGAAAAAAAGATTTTTTGAATATTTTTTTGATTTATGCGCCACTTTTCTTCTAGTTAAGTGTCTTTAAGATATAACAAAACTATTATGGATAGTATAAGGATCGTTTATATTTCTACAATAATCAAGAAGAAGATTTTAGGAGAGATTTCAGAAAAAGAACAAGAAGTCTTGAATAAATGGCTGGAGGATTCACCTCGGCATCGGGAGCTCTATGAAAAATATCAATCTTCCGATTTCTTATCATCAATCAATCGACCAAACGACCTCCATGAAGCGGAAGCTGCCTATTCACGCTTCAAGAGAAAACTCAATAAAAGTTCGAAGCGCCTTCCTTGGTTTGCCAATCGATACGTATCTGCTGCTTGCCTCGTTCTTTTTGTTTCAGTAGCATCGGTATTTCTTTACTGGGGCATCAGCGAAAATGTGAATGAGACTGCTACTTATCGGAAGGTGGCTAATCAGAATCAACAGGAAATGGTTGGCGACTCAGCCGACATGGTACTGATCACCGCTAACGGCAAAAAGATCATGATCAATAACTCACAAGAGTTGATGACAGTCAGTTCTCAAGCCATTCAAGTAGGCAATGAATCTATCTTAAAAGATCCAACCACAGGACAACTTCCGGAGGTAACTTATAATACACTTAAGATCTTACGAGGAAAAAGATTTAAAATGCAACTGAGCGACGGTACCATCGTCTGGTTGAATGCAGACTCGGAAATCACTTTCCCCAACTACTTCAAAGGCGGCAACCGAGTGGTGTCGGTAAAGGGAGAGCTGTTTTTCGATGTTACGGAGAACAAAGAGCAACCTTTTATAGTAAAGACAGATGCCGGAAATATCAGAGTTTTGGGAACAGCTTTCAATGTGAACTGCTATCAAGGGGAGATACCGACAACGACTTTGGTAAAAGGAAAGATCGTCTATTCGTTAGGCGATAAATCGACTGTACTCACACCCGGACAACAATGTCGCGTCAGCAACAATCGGCTCATAGTAGAAGAGGTAGATACCTACGACTATATCTCTTGGATTGATGAAATCATCACCTTCAAAGATAAAAAGCTGGAAGAGATCATGAATACACTCAGTCGTCTATACAACGTCAATATAGTTTACGAAGATCAATCGTTGAAAAGCCTTCCTTTCACAGGGGCATTTAAGCAGTACGAGCATCTCGACGATATCATTCAAATGATTCAAGATTGTGGATTGATCGATATTGACAAACAAAATAATGAGATAGTCATCCGCAAACAATTATCGCAAAGAAATCATTAGCTACGACCTTTTTCTAAATCACTCACATAAATTAACTCTAACAAAAGGGGCATAAGTAAGGGAATTTGATCAGTTCTCTTACGCCCACTTTTACTCTCGAAAGAAACAGGACCTATTAAATAAAGTTGAATATGAACAAAACATTTATCTATTCCTTCAAATGTTTAGTATCGGCATTGTTCCTGTTGTGCACCCTCCATCCGGCGATGGCACAACAAGCGAACCTGATCACACTAAACATGGAGAAAGCTACGATTCAAAGCTTTTTCCAAGCAGTCGAGAAACAGTCGAAGTACACTTTTCTCTATCGAAAAGATTTAATCGACTCATCCAAACGTATTAGTTATGTTTGTAAAGCAAAGCCATTGAACGAAGTGCTCAGTGAGGTCTTACCTCAAGCAAATCTCACTTACCGGATTAAAGATCTGACGATTGTCCTATCACCGATCAATCAGACAAGCAAAAAAGCTAAGACGGCCATCAAAGGAAATATTGTGGATGAACAAAACATCCCCATTATTGGTGCAACGGTAAAGATTAAAGGGACCACGCAAGGCGCTATCACCGATATCGATGGTAATTTCAACCTCGAAGCATCACTCGACGATCATCTCATCATCTCATACGTGGGTTTGGAAACCATCGAACGCAAAGTGGGAGAGAAAAACATCAAGGTGGTGATGAAGGATAATTCTGTCAGCTTAGGTGATGTCGTAGTAACCGGTTATCAGAAGATCAACCGTAAGATGTTTACCGGTTCTGCCAGCAAGGTAAATGCAGAAGAGACTCTTTTGAAAGGAAATCCCGACCTGACGAATTCTTTGCAAGGTAAAGTTTCCGGTGTACAGATCAGTAATGTCTCCAGCACCTTCGGAGCAAGTCCGGTTCTTACCATTCGTGGTAACTCATCCATCAACGGTACCAATAAACCTTTGTGGGTGGTGGACGGTGTAGTCCTAGAAGACTTGACAACGGTTAGTGCAGAAGAACTGACTTCCGGAAACCTCTCTACCCTACTGAGCTCGGGTGTAGCCGGTTTGAACCCCGAAGATATCAGCAGCTTCGAGATCTTAAAGGATGTCTCTGCTACCTCTCTTTATGGTGCAAGAGCCATGAATGGGGTCATTGTCATCACAACCAAACAAGGAAAGAAAGACAATCTGTCGATCAACTATACCGGTAGTTTGGCGATCAAAAGCAAACCGAACTACAATGAGTTCAACATCATGAATTCTGTTGATGAGATGTCTATTTACAAGGAACTGGAACGTAAAGGATGGATCGACATCACAACGGTAGCCAGAAGTGAAAACTTCGGTGCTTTCGGTAAGATGTTTGATGAGATCACTAGAAAAAATATCAACTGGGGACCTAACGGGGGACTGAATGAGCAGTTCTTATCGAAATATGCCAATAGCAATACCGACTGGTTCAATACTCTTTTCCATAACTCAATTGTCAACCAGCACTCCTTGAGTCTGTCGGGCGGTGGAAAAAGCACTACTTACTATGCTTCATTGAGCTATTACAACGACAACGGTATGGCGGTTGCTTCCGATAAGGTCGACCGCTACACAGCTTCTTTACGGGGAAACTTCAACATCTCGAAAAGTCTGAATGTAGGCATTAAACTATCGGCAAACATTCGTGACCAGAGAGTTCCGGGTACTAAAGACCGTAGCTTCGACGCGATCACCGGAGAGTTTAGACGTGACTTCGATATCAACCCTTTCAACTACGCGCTGAACACTAGCCGTAGCATGAGAGCCTACGACTCGAACGGGAACTTAGAGTTCTTCCGTAGAAGTTATGCGGATTTCAATATCCTACACGAATTAAATCACAACTTCGTCGATTTAACCGTTAAAGACCTCTCTTCTCAGATGGATCTGGAATACAAACCGATGAAAGAACTGACTTTGAGAGGTTCGTTCCAATACCGTGCAGCTAACACTCTTAAAGAACATAAAATTCATGAGTTCTCTAATCAGGCAGAAGCTTATCGCGCCGATTATTCTCAACCGATCATCGACTCCAACCGGTTCTTATTCAGAAACCCGGCTATGCCTACTTCCAATCCGTATAGTATCTTACCGGAAGGTGGTTTCTATAATACCGATGAATCGGACTTACGTCACACGTATTTCAGAGCAACAGCCGACTACTCACCTAAACTGAGTATGGATCATGTGGTCAACGTGTTTGCCGGATTTGAATTGAATAAGGTAGAACGTAAATATAGAGCCAACGATGGTTGGGGATACCTTTGGAATAAAGGAGGCGTGGTGGTTACTCACCCGGACGTGATGAACTATCTATCTCAACAGGATGAGGTTTATTACTATTACAATGAGATGCGCGACAGACGAATCTCTAGCTTCATCAATACGGCTTACTCTTATAAGGGAAAATATATCTTGAATGCCGGCTTCCGCTACGACGGATCGAACCAATTGGGAAGTTCGAGAGATGCCCGTTACTTACCTTCATGGAATGTAAGTGGTGCATGGAACATGCACGAAGAGGCTTTCATGAAAGACCTCACTTTCATCAATATGCTGAAACCTAAAATTTCTTACGGATACAATGGTATTATGGGACCGTCTACCAGTGCGGAACTGACGATCTATGCCCGTCAAGCGTTGCGTCCTACCGATAAAGAGGTATACAATAACATCACAAGTTTGGAGAATAAAGACTTGACTTGGGAGAAGATGTACGAACTCAACTTGGGCTTCGAAGCAGCTTTCTTCAACAATCGTTTGATGGTGGATTTTGCTCATTATCGTCGTAAATCAATCGACTTGATCGATTATGTCAATACACCGGGTGTAGGTGGAGAAGCCATCAAACTGGGTAATATCGGTAACATGAAATCTTCGGGCTTCGAGTTCGCTATCAACACAGTCAATATCAGCACGAAAGATTTCGACTGGAAAACAAGTCTGAACCTAAACTTCCACAAAAGTGAGATCACGAAGTTAAACAACTTCTCGAAGTTCTCAACAGCTATTTCGAACACCGGAACAGCTTTGCTGGGCTATCCACAAAGAGGACTCTTCTCTGTACGTTTTGCAGGACTCGATAAGGAAGGAATTCCTACTTTCTACGGAGCAAACAACGAGATCGTATACAACATGAACCTACAATCGCGTGAAGATCTGGACAAGATATTAAAGTACGAAGGTCCGATAGAACCGAAAAGCTACGGCGGTTTGAACAACTCGTTCCGCTACAAAGACTGGACACTCTCTTTCGGATTGGTTTATAAGTTCGGTAGCGTGATCCGCTTAGACGATAAGTTCTATCCTACGTATAATGACTATTCGGCCTTTCCTAAGGAACTGAAAAACCGTTGGATGATGCCGGGTGATGAGAAAAAAACCAATATTCCTGCCATCCTCGACAAGAGAGTATACGACCGGATCGAAGGGATGCAAACATACCAGATGTATAATAAGAGTACCGAACGGGTAGCTAAAGGTGATTTTATCCGTTTGAAAGATCTGAGCATCGGATACCGATTGCCTAAAAAATGTTTGAAACAGACCTTTATCAATAGTGCCAACCTTTCATTCCAGGCAACCAACTTGCTCTTGTTGTACTCAGACAGCAAATTAAACGGTATCGATCCGGAATTCTATCTGGCAGGAGGTGTTTCTTCTCCGATCTCTAAGATGTATACATTTACAGTGAACCTAAATTTCTAAACGAACGAATTATGAAGTATCAAAATATAATTATAGCAGGTGCATTAAGCTTAGGCTTATTTTCCTCTTGCGACCGTTTTTTGGATGAAACACCCGACAACCGTCTACGACTAGACAGTTACGAAAAAGTAGCCGAATTGGTTACCAATGCTTATGCCGATGGTAGTGGAGTGTTTATGGAATGGATGAGCGACAATGTAGGGGCTGATCCTAAAAACATGTCTCGTTTGGAGATGACTCAACCTTATCTTTGGCAAAATGTAGAAATTGAAGGGCAAGATACGCCTTCTTATTATTGGAGCTCCAACTACAACGCGATTGCTCATGCCAACCAAGCGCTCGAAGCTTTGGAGCAGATCAAAGAGAATAATCCTGCTTATAAAAAAGCAATCCGTGGAGAAGCTCTCGCCTGCAGAGCGTTCGCACATTTCATGCTGGTAAATGTCTTCGCCAAAACATATGATGAACAGACAGCCGGCACCGATCTAGGAGTGGTTATCATGGAGAAACCGGAAGTCAGACTCCTCGTCAACTACAAAAGAAGTTCGGTGAAAGAGGTATACGACTTTATCGAAAAAGACCTGAACGAAGCACTCGAGCTGGTGACCGACGAATATTATAAGAATTCGGGAAAATATCACTTCAACAAAAATGCCCTCTTAGCTTTTGCTACTAAATTCTTCCTGTTCAAGAAAGATTATGAGAAAGCAGAGAAGTATGCTCTCGAACTCTTTGGGGGCAGTTATAACTCACAAATGATTCGCAATTATCAAGAGGTATATACCGGAACATCCGACGAGGTGATGGCACGTAAATTTACCAATCCTACTTTTGCCGGTAATCTTTTGTTGATTCGTAAAGATGTGCTTTATGGATATAAAGCATATGCGGGCTATCGATTCACTGAGGATGTCTACAAATCAATAATACTTTCTAAAAAGGATCAACGTTTCATTGCTTCTTACGGTTTTGGAGGAGCAACCTCTTTCTTCCCTAAGTTCCAAAGAAGCTTGGTCAAAAGAACATCTATAACATCCTCAACCGGTTATCCATATACTATCGAGGTTGCTTTAAGAGCAGAAGAAGTTCTTTTCAACTTATTGGAAGCTTTGACTATGCAAGGAGATACGAAACTAGCAACTTTCAAACTATTCTTCGACAAATACCTCAAAAATGTATATGCTAACTCGATCGATTATAATGTACTGGAAAGCAATTACAAACGGTTCTTCCCAACTCTGACTCCACAAGAACTTCGCTTGAAGATCGTACTCGATGAAAAAAGAAGAGAGTTCATTGAAGAGGGAGTACGTTGGTTCGATATATGCAGACATCACTTAAGAGTGGTTCATACGGATGTAACCGGTACTACCTCTATCTTAACTGAAAACGATGCAAGAAAAGTGTTACAGATCCCCGAAACGGCCATTTTATATGGCGGACTTCAACCTAACCAACGGGAAAATTCTAAAGAACCAACTGCCAGTTTAGTTATTCGTAAATAAAATCATTATGAAAAAAAATATACTATTTGCCTTATTGCTATCTGTCTGCTTTGCTTCGTGTGAAAAGACAGAAGAAATAAACTATGTACCGGAAACGACCTCACAATCGACCGATCCCATCGATCAATATCTACAAGAAAACTTTCAGGATAAGTATGGTTGTGCTATCCGTTGGAAATGGGTGGATAAATATGTTGATATCAACTATGTGGTAGCTCCTACCATCCGCCAATATGTGATCCCTACGGGTGAGATGATCCGTAAGTTCTGGATCGAGCCTTTCATCCTCGAATCGAAAGCAAGCGGTGATTTTATCCGTAAACACTTCCCACCAGAGATCGTTTTTGTGGGGTCGGAATTGAGAAATGCAGATGGTACCCGCACACTTGGTTATGCGGATGCTGGTGTTCGTATCACACTCACGGAGTTGAACAACTTCGACTTGACCAAGAAAGAGTGGGTCATCCAACAACTTCACACCATCCATCACGAGTTCTCGCATATCATTCATCAGACTTACAAGATGCCGAACGGCTTCAACGAGATTACTCAGAACAATTATACCGGTCAAGCTTGGGATGATATCTATGTACATGCCGAAACAGAACTCAATAAAAATGGGGTACAAAACCCAAGCCGCCAACAGGTTGACTCTGTATCAAAAAATATAGCAATTCAAAAAGGAATGTTGACTCCTTACGGTACTTCATCCGAGTTTGAGGACTTTGCAGAGATCGTTTCACTTTATTTACTGACTAATGCAGCAGAGTTCGATCAGACTTATATTCTGCCCGACCCCAAAAGACCTTTCTTGGATAATGGAAAGAGCTTAATTACGAAGAAAGTCAATATGGTGAAAGAGTATTATGAAACTAATTTCTCCATCGATCTAACTCATCTCCGGGATATTATTCTTCAACGGTTGAACACTATAAATATGAAATAATACAATGAATACATTCAAAATATTAATCGGTATCTTTTTCTTATCGTTGTGCGTTGCATGCACTGATAATGAGCCCAAAGATCTATTCAATCAAACACCCGAACAGCGGATTGCAGAGGTGAAAGATGAATACAAGAAAATATTACTTGATGCACCAAATGGATGGAAAACCTACTTCGGGACAAGCAATCATTTGGGACGTTGGCTTATCTTAATGAAATTCGATGAGAACGGACAGGTTACAATGAAATGCGACTCGGTAGATTACTATTTCAAGAAAGGGGTCGCTATTGAAAAGCCGATCACTTATCGCATCGATTATTCGCACTTCCCCGAATTGATCTTCGAATCGTTCTCACAATTCTCCGCTTGGAATGAGTTTCGGGTAGATACTGATCGCGATGGACAAGCCGACAAATACGCTGGTCCTGAAACTCAGTTCATCTTCGAGAAATATGAAAATGGGAAACTTTACATGAAAGGGAAAAGCAATATAGGAATCGGCAAAAAAAAGTCGGAGGTCATCACTTTCATCTTCGAAAAAGCAGAAACAGCCGACTGGGATCTGGCTCCTATCCTACAAATGAAAAAGACAATTGCTTACGAAGAGTCGAAAGGAAAATATCAGCAGTTGGCTTATAAAGGTAATTTGCTGGGTAATGTCTTCATGATCGATGCTTATTCACGAGTTGTAATCTATTCTTATTCGGAAGGTGACAACCAAAAAGTGACTTCACTGCCTTTCTATATCACAGCCAATGGCTTCACACTAGTCACACCTCTTACCATCAAAGGAGTAGGAACAGTGCAGAACTTTAGCATCAACGCTACAGATAAGAGCATTGAAGCAACCAATATCAAAGATTTGAAAGTGGTCTACTCCGACAAAGAACCTTCACTAAAAAGAATGGTATTCAACACTTTCAATAATGTATACCTAGGTATTGAGGTCTATCACGCTACCGGTGAACCAATTGGACGCAATTTGAAAAAAGTATTCGACGATCTTCGTCCGCCTTATGCTCCGGAAAAACAACACTTAAATGTGATCTACTTCGCAAAGAACATCACGAAAGACATGGGCGGAGTAGCATTCCAATACCCGGAAGAACTAACGTTGATCTATGCAGATACTGATCCGAGCTATTCGGGAAAAGACCTATATGGAAGCAATCCAACCTTTGTACGGATACCGGTATCGTTTGAAACAACAGCCGACCGTATGTGGGTGATCTCTTCCAACGGTTCCATCGAGGCGGCCTTTTTAGCTGCCTATCCTAATGAGCCGGAATATGCTAAACAGAAAGCGAAAGAAGCGATGCCTATGCTTTACAAATTACTCCACGAAAAAGGATGGGGATTATATGCTCAAGGAACCGATACGAACAATCCAACCATTCAAGTGATCGATGAAAGCGATGTAAAGGGAAGTTTCTTCACGCTTTATCCTTATACGCAGCAAGATGTGGATAAAAAAAGTAATCACTAAAAACTCTTGAAAAAAATGAGAACAAAAATATATTACCTATGGATCTTAATTTTCATGTTTGCTTGTAGCAAATCCGAAAGCTTTGATTACTCTTCACTGAGTATGGACTTTTCTAAAAACAAGATTGAAGTAGGAGAAAACACGAAACTACTTGAAATACCTGTTATTTTATCTGGATGTAGGAACGATATGCCCTTATCTGTACGTGCAGAAGTACAGGCAACCGATCACTCTGCCATTGCAGGAGTAGATTATGAGTTGATCAGCAAAGAAGTGACGTTCGATGCTTGCGGAACAGGCAAACTGCTGGTTCGCATTCTCGATAATAAAGAAGTAACTGAAGGAACACAAGATTTCACTATCGATCTGAAGATCCAAACGGAAGGGGTGCAAACCAGCATGGGATCAGTCAAAGTAATCATCATAAACGATGACGTTGAAGAAGAGGGGCTGACAGGATTCTATACGCTCACCTTGCAAACATTCCTCGATGGAACGAAGTTCAGTTCGGAAGTCGGTGGTGTGGAAGTGGTAAAAGATGAGGATATACCGGGCATGTACTATATGCGCAAACTTGCGCTGATAAACGGCGATCAAGCTTTTCCACTGACAGCCGGTGACGATCTTTATTTTACGGTAGATGATAATGGAAATATCAGCTTGCCTGCCAATCAGAATATCGGAGATTACGGAGAAGGAAATGGAGTGATCTGCAGTCTCACTCAAGAGGGAAATCCTGTGTTCGAACCGATGGTGATCCGACAAGAGGGCAAAAAACTAATTTTCACAGCACCACTAGCAGGTGTTACTTATAGCAAGGAGAAGGAGTTAATTCCTTATTATGCCTTTAAGAATGTCGTTTTAGAAAAAACTGATCTTAAAAAGAACTAATCATGAGACAGATAGTAAGCAAATTTTTAGTGGCATGCCTCTCCATCGCTTCGATAGTGGCATGTAGTGAGAAGGAGGAATATCTTTTTGGAGCCAAAGATCCTTTCGTCGAAATAAAAGCCTCTGATGAAAACGATGGCTTCTTCACGCCCGAAGCTCAGAGCGGATACGCATTGATGCGTTCGAATGCCCGATGGAAAGCTGAAAGTCTGACCGACTGGTTGAGTTGTCAGACCATCAAAGGTGAGTTTAACGATACGATTCGTTTCCAGATGACAACGAATACCGGAAATGTACGTATGGGAAAGATTGTCGTTTCCAATACAATCGGTGAACAGAAGTTCGACACCCTAACTATTACCCAGGGCTGCGATGCTCGCTTTATCCCTGCAGGATATACGATCAAAATCCAATCGGACGAGGCAAAAAAAGTGCTGAGTGGCGAAGAGTTTAGCGAGATTCCTTTCAATGTTGAGTCTCCAACGGCTTGGAGAGTTTATACAAAAACGGCCGACAGCTGGAGCACTGTTCTGAGCAAAAGAGGTGTGAAGAACGCTACAGGTACATTAGTCGTGAGCAAGAACGATTTGCTTGAAGAACGTTCGATGTATGTGTATGTACAGTCGATCAGTTTCCCGACCCTCAAGGACAGTATCAAGATCACACAGGCCGGACGCCCACTGAAGGTATCAGTGGTTGCTCCGCGAAACAAGAAAGTGATGTTGGATGAGAGCGAAGCGAAGTTTATGTTCACTGTCCAGACAGATGGAAAGTGGAGAATTGAAGATATTCCGAGTTGGTTGCACATAGAGAAGACCGAATATGAAGGAGATGCAAACATCACAGTCACTGCAGATGCAAGTTCAGGAGCACGGACAGCTCAGTTACGAATCAAATCATTGGTTCAACCGGATAAGACTGATATCCTGACTGTGGAACAAAAAATCATACCTGCCGGAAGAATGAAGGATAGTCTGGCTTTGGTCGCTATCTATCAAGCAACCAATGGAGAACATTGGACCTATCCTTGGAAGTTCGAATTGCCTTTATCCGACAGCAACTGGCCCGGTGTCTTTTTTGATGAGGTGGATGGACAACTCCGTGTGATCGACTTATCATTGGGTAAGTTCAACTTGGAAGGAACACTGCCTAACGAACTCGGATGGCTAACGGAAGTGATCAAAATCAAGTTCTACGAGAATAATCTAAGCGGACCACTACCGGCTAGTATCAACCGTCTGACTAAACTGACACATATCTTCTTAAGATCGAACAAGTTGAGTGGAGAGTTCCCGGACATTCCTGCATTACAGAGCCTGACATCCATTGACATCGACTTTAACCGCTTTGAAGGGGAGTTCCCAGAGAGTTTCTCTATGCTGCCCAAACTGACGAGTCTGAAGATGAAATATAATCAATTCAGTCCCAACACTTGCGTACCCAAAAGATTTGGCGGATGGAGATTGAACTTATATATCAGCCCTCAGCGTGCGGTATACGGAGATGCCAAAACGGACTATAAATTGGTAGATTGCGCAAATTAATTCTATTGGAATTCAAGAAATAAAAAACAAATCTCTTGATAAAAACGCTCCCCCCTTTTAGATCATTCTGAAAGGGGGGAGTTTTTATGATCAAAAGAAGAATTATTGATGTTTGAGATATTCATACCCAAAACGGCAGAACAGACATTTTTTTTGATTGCAATATTCCGTTTGGAGCTGCACCAATGCCTGACTATCGGCAGCGCTCTCTACTGTTAACCCCGCTCTCTCCCATAGAGCGACAATGTGATTCTCTTCCGCTTTCAACGTTTCGAGAAACTCCAAAGCCCGATTGCTGATACGCAACTCTCCTTTATGCATTCCATAAGCATATAGAAAAGGAACGACGGTATTAATGATCACCAGGTCCAACGACCGCTTTCCCATCTTTTTCTCTCTGCAGATAGAGAGCTTCCCAAAGATAAAATGCGATTTCCAATAATCCGAGGTACTTGTCTGAAGAAGCAAACGGAGAGAGTCGAGCGTCTCTGTCTCCATAAGTTTTGAGAACAAACCTTCACCTTTCTGATAGAAATAGGCTAATTGAGCCATTCGTACATAGGGAAAGTTTTGAGGGCGAAGGCGAAGAAAACGCCAGAGCGAGTTATCCATAGCCGGAGAAAGAGAGAACTTATGCTGAAGGTAACGAAACTCTTTCTGCAACTTATGCCAATATTCATCCTTCTGACTCTCGGGCAAAAAAGAATCCTCTAAGAAACCCGCCTGACCCAAAAAGATTGCTTCGATCTGGAACAGATCATTCCGATGTTTATCAATCGCACGAAAGGGCAAATGCTTGGCCCATCTTTCAAAAATATCCCCATTCACACCAAAGCCATAATTACGGGCTAACGTTACGAAAAAGGCATCTTCCCAGTAGAAGTCGCATGAATGAAGTCGGGTGTCAATAGAATCGGCTTTTTGTTGCAATCGCTCAGTCTGAAGAGCGGTTAGCCAAGAGTGAATAGTTAGACGGGATAGAGAAGGTAAGATGGAGTAACAAGGAGGGTATGCATCTGCTTCACAGAGCAAGCGATAATTCGTTTTCACATATTCAGGGCAAGCGAGTTCCATTTGCTGGATCTTCTCCCCGTCCGATCTTCGGAGTTCGGTATCCATCTTCTCCACCACGTTCAGAATCACCGTATCGTAAAGTTTATCTTTATCGTGCCCATGTCGGTACCAATCGGAAGAAAGAACGTGCATTTCAACATTGCCTATCCAAAGAACACCGCCGATCTTCAGTTTGGCATTAAAAAAATCGGGACCGGCATCGGAGTTATAAAGACCGGGATCTATCACTTCAACAGCCATCCCATCAGTCGTTCGCAGTTCCCTCAAAGGGAATAATTTGTGTTTCCACACATAATGCAAAAGATGTTCCATGTTAACAAGACGTTAATCTTATCGGCAAATGTAATAAAAATCTTATCTTTGCGACTATTAATTTGAATATAAGTCGGAAAACAATGAAAATAGCATTAATAGGATACGGGAAGATGGGCAAAGAGATCGAGAAGATTGCCCTTAGTCGAGGACATGAAATTGTGAGCATCATCGATATCAGTAATCAACAAGATTTTGAATCAGAAGCTTTCAGATCGGCAGATGTAGCCATTGAATTTACCAATCCAATGGTAGCCTACCATAACTACATCAAAGCATTCAATGCCGGAGTGAAGTTGGTTTCGGGAAGTACCGGATGGATGGATGAGCATGGCGATGAGATCAGAAACCTATGCCAGAATGGTGGCAAAACATTATTCTGGTCGTCTAACTTTAGTTTAGGGGTCGCGATATTTTCGGCAGTAAACAGCTACTTAGCGAAAATCATGAATCAATTTGCCGAATACGACGTCAGCATGAGCGAGACTCACCATATCCACAAACTCGATGCACCTAGCGGAACAGCCATTACTTTGGCAGAAGGGATACTGGCGCAGCTTAACCGCAAAGATAAATGGGTGAAAGAAGAAGCTGCTACCCAAGCAGAGCTCCCTATCCATTCGATTCGTGAGGGAGAAGTCTTTGGCCTGCATAGCATTCGCTACGACTCTGCAGCCGACAGCATCACCATCACTCACGATGCGAAGAACAGAAGTGGATTTGCTCTGGGAGCCGTACTAGCTGCTGAATATACAGCAACGAAAGAGGGATATCTCGGAATGAGCGATCTGTTCCCTTTCTTGAAAGACAATAAATAAGAATTAAAACAATAAGATAGTATGGTTATGAATAAGATATCCCGATCGCAATGGATAAAATGCTGCATTGCTATCGTACTATATTTGGCTTTTCTGATATGGATTAAAAGTTGGTTGGGATTAATAGTTGTTCCTTTTATTTTCGACATTTACATTACTAAAAAGGTACCTTGGTCTTTTTGGAAGAAATCGAAGAACCCATTGGTTCGTACCGTGATGAGTTGGATAGATGCGATTGTCTTTGCACTTGTCGCTGTTTATTTTGTGAACATCTATATCTTTCAGAACTACCAGATCCCCTCTTCTTCACTCGAAAAGTCGTTGTTAGTAGGTGATTTCTTATATGTGAGTAAGATGAGCTACGGACCACGTGTCCCCAACACTCCTTTGTCGATGCCGTTGGCACAGCACACATTGCCTGTATTCAACTGTAAATCTTACATTGAATGGCCACAATGGAAATACAAAAGAGTACCTGGTTTCGGCAAAGTACAACGTAACGACATTGTTGTTTTCAATTTTCCTGCCGGTGATACGGTTGCTCTAAACTATCAACAAACAGATTTTTACTCAATCGCTTACGGTGCAGGCAAACAACTTTATCCCAAAGAAGTGGTGATGGATAGCCTGACAAGAGCTCAACAGCGAGAGATTTATAATCTGTATTATAATGCCGGTCGCAAAGAGATTCTTTCGAACCCCCGTGAATATGGATCAATCGTCTGCCGACCGGTCGACCGTCGGGAGAACTACGTGAAACGTTGCGTCGGCTTACCTGGAGACACGATGCAGATCGTAAACGGACAAGTCATGATCGATGGTAAAGCAATCGAGAATCCGGAAAACATGCAGTTCAACTATTTCGTGCAGACCACCGGTCCGTACATTTCCGACGAGATGTTCCGAGAACTCGGTATCAGCAAGGACGATCAACTCTCTTTATCAGAGCAAAACTGGTCGGAACAGGCAATCATGCTGGGACTGAACAGTCGCAACTCTCAGAACCAACTCAACCCGATCTATCACCTGCCGCTCACTAAAAAGATGTACAACACTTTAGCAGGCAACAAACGATTGATCTCTAAGATCATCATGGAACCGGAGAGTGTAGGAGATGATTTGTATCCGCAAAACTTATTCAAAAAATGGGATCGGAATAACTACGGACCAGTTTGGATACCCTCTAAAGGCTCTACCATTACTCTGACAGAAGATAATCTGCCTATTTACGAACGATGCATCGTAGCTTACGAAGGCAATAAACTGCAAGTTAATGCTGACGGTATCTATATCAATGGTGTGAAAACAAATCAATACACCTTTAAGATGGATTATTACTGGATGTTGGGTGATAACCGCCACATGTCGGCCGACTCACGCTATTGGGGCTTTGTCCCTGAAGATCATATCGTAGGTAAACCTATTTTGGTATGGCTCTCATTGGACAAAGACAGAGAGTGGTTCGATGGTAAAATCCGTTGGAATAGAATATTCAAATGGGTTCATTAAACCTAAGTTTTTAGTTAATCGGTGAATGAAAATTCGTAACTTCAAATGGTTGTTTGCATTTAGCGGAGCGATAATCGTGGTATTATTGCTCCGTGGATTTGTTTTTACCTCTTGCCTCATCCCCTATTCAGGAATGGAAAATTCACTGTTTCAGGGAGAACGTATTTTGGTGAACAAATGGAGTTACGGACTAAGGATTCCTTTCATGAATCTTTTCTCTTATCAACGATGGGGTGATCAACCTTTAGCAAAAGAGGATATCGTGGTGTTCAATAATCCAGGAGATCTGAATCAGTCAATCATCGATCGGAAGGGACTGTTCATTAGTCGCTGCATAGGTGTGCCCGGAGATACCCTCCTGATTGATTCGCTCTTCACAATCGTGTCGCCTGAGGGAAAATACAATCCTGATAAAAAACGGTTATACTCCTACCCTGCTTCAAAGGAAAACATGTTGAAAACGCTGTTAATCTCTCTTTCTCTCAACGACGAAGGATTGATGGGAAGTAGCGATACGATCCATGTCCGCAGTTTTAGCAGGTATGAGTACTATCTCCTCGACCAGGCAATGACAAACCATCATTGGCTCCGTCCTTTACAAGAAGAGGGCGAGATAGAAGCTAAACCTCTTATTATCCCGGGAAAAGGAAAAGCTGTAAGAGTCTATCCATGGAACATCACTCTACTTAGAAACACGCTTGTTCTGCATGAAAACAAACAAGCAGAAATCAAAAACGATACATTATATGTTGAAGGACGTCCTACTCAACATTGTTTTTTCACAAAAGATTACTACTGGATGAGCTCGAATAATACGGTCAACCTATACGATTCACGACTCTTTGGCTTTGTTCCCAAAGATCATATTGTTGGCAAAGCATCGTTGATCTGGTTTTCCAAACAGAGTGGGACTAGCATCTTAGATGGCTATCGCTGGGACCGTTTTTTCCGAACCATCAAATAGTAGTAATCTGTAAAATATCTCCTGAATGAAAGTCGCATATTTATCTTCCGCCTATCTGGCACCTGTTGAGTATTACACCAAGTTGGTCGACTACGACCAAGCATACATCGAGCAACACGATCATTATATCAAGCAAACCTATCGCAACCGTTGCACCATCGCAGGTCCTAATGGAGAGCTTGCTCTTTCGATACCAACCGTTCGTCCCCAGACACTCAAGTGCCCGGTAAAAGATATCCGGATATCCGATCACGGCAACTGGAGACATTTGCATTGGAATGCCATTGAATCTGCCTACAACAGCACCCCTTTCTTTGAATACTACAAAGACGATTTCCGTCCGTTCTACGAAAAGAAATATGATTTTTTGGCCGATTTCAACGAAGAACTTTGCGAACTTGTCTGCCAACTGATGGATATCCAGCCGAACATCCGACGCACAACGGAGTATAAAACAGAGTTTTCAGTCGGAGAAACAGACTTTAGAGAAACGATTCATCCCAAGAAGGACTTCCGCACAGAAGATCCGGAGTTCGTTGCCAAACCCTATTATCAAGTTTTTGAAGCTAAATTCGGCTTTCTACCCAATCTTAGCATCATCGATCTATTGTTTAATATGGGTCCGGAAAGCATCTTTACCCTCAAATAGATACTTGCTGCTCACGAATGCAGAGATCATGGGTCGGTAAAAACAGACTTATTGATAGATCAAAGTAGATAAGTTCTCTTCAGCAAATATCTCATTCGCAACCTCCCACAACTGTTCAGCAGTTAAGGCCTCAATGCGATGAAAGATAGATTCTTGAGACTCGTACTTGTGATAATGCAAAAAGGTTTTTCCCATTCCTAAGGCATTATTTTCATTGTTATCGGATGCAACGCCAATCTGCCCGATGAGTTGTTTTTTGGCTGCTGACAATTGAAGAGTAGTCATCTTTTTCTCTCTGATCTTCTTCAACTCTTTATAGGTTAGGCCTAGGCAAGTGTTCAGATCTTCGGTATCCGTACCAAAATAGATACAGAATGCACCGGTATCGGTATAGGAAGTCAGGTTCGACTCCACATTATAAACCAAGCCACGTCGTTCACGTAACTCGACATTCAGCCGACTGTTCATACCGGGTCCTCCCAAGATATTATTCAGCACGTACAGCGCTGTACGCTTATCATCGTAGGCATTATAGCCACGACTGCCAATCATCACATGAGCTTGATGGGTATCTTTATTGATAACCAACTTTTCGGGAATATATAAAGAGGGAGGGTTACGTTTATGTTCAACTTGCACTCCCTCAATCCCACTCATTTGCTGTTCGATGTTTCGAATCACCTTTTTAAAGTCGAGATTCCCTAACACAAAGAACACCATGTTCTGGGGTTGATAGTGACGATGAGTAAAAGAAAGGACATCTTCCGTACGGAAAGTGCGCAGCAAATCGGGTTCACCCAAGATATTTCTTCCCAGAGGATGACCTCTAAAAATTAAATCTTCAAAATCATCGAAGATAAGTTCCGAGGGAGTATCTTTATACGACTGGATCTCATCAATAATCACTTCAGTCTCTTTCTCGATCTCGCGTTGTGGAAAAGTAGAATGAAAAACGATATCCGTCAGTAACTCCAAAGCCCGATTGAAATGTTCGGTCAGAAAAGCAGCATACACCACTGTCTCTTCCTTATTGGTATATGCATTCAGATCCCCACCGACATTTTCCATTCGG
>Ga0114938_1000557_pt1 | contig 27485 bp, 29 predicted proteins | sample AshMeaBigSpring_FD_88675 | JGI IMG/M metagenome (GOLD analysis project Ga0114938, IMG submission 88675) | Groundwater microbial communities from Big Spring, Nevada to study Microbial Dark Matter (Phase II) - Ash Meadows Big Spring | ecosystem: Environmental > Aquatic > Deep subsurface >... | reverse complement strand
GCTGCCGGCGCCGGGCTCGGTCATGATCTCGAAACTCCCTGCCAAGTCCTCGACCGCCTTGGCTGCCACCGAAAGACCCTTGACTCCTCCGGCCGCGTCTCCGCCAGCGGTACTGATGCCGGGGCTCAAGAGCAGCCGGCGCAACTTGTCGGGCTGAGCAGGACCAGCCGAGACCAATCCATCACGGGCTGCCGCCTCTGCGATTGCCTGCCAATCGAACCCCCCCCCATCGTCGTCGACCACCGCGGTCAGCATGCCCTCGGCCAAACCGAAGCGAAGTCGCACCGCACCGGTGGTCGGTTTTCCTGCCGCCTCTCGGACCTCCGGAGTCTCGATCCCGTAGTCAACTGCGTTGACCAAGAGGTGCCGCAGCGAATCGCCAATCGCATCCAGTACCTGGCGGTCGATTTCGATCTCATCGTTGATGATCTCGAGTCGTACTGCCTTGCCGGTTCGGCGTGAGATAAAGCGCAGCAGACCGGCGAAGGTGTTCGTCACCCGTCGGATCGGGGTGGCAACCAGGGCCAGCGATTGTGCCTGGATGTCGTGCAATGTCAGTGCGAGTGCTGTTGCCAGCTGCTCTACCTCGATGATTGGGCCTGCCACATGCGTTGGATTCGCTTCCGCAATTGACCGCAGAGTCGTCACTGTTGCAGAAAGCGCGTCATGATCGAGCCGCAGCTCGGCCACTCGGTTAATCAGCTGATACAGCTTGTCGGTGTTCACCGCAGTCGTCTCCTGGCTGATCCAGGCTTCGGGAGAAGCCAGCAACCCTCCCAGGCCGGAGTCGAGACTGGCCGCTTCCGAGCTGCGCCCCCCCGGGATTGAGGTGAGCCGGGGCCGGGCCGATGGTGACGCCTCGAGTTGGGAAACCTCGCTGGCTGGTGGTGTTTGGTTGGCGTCGCTTGCCTGTCTAGCTTCGCTTGCTTGCTGGAGGCGGGCGAGCGCAGCTGCCAGGCCGGGACTACCTTGGGCAGGCGGTTGATCGATTGAAGCCGAGACTTCTCGTGCAACTTCTCCGAGTCCGGCGGCGCGATCAGGTGTGACTGCGAAATCGCCATCGGCGAGCCGCTCCCAGCAGACCTCGAGCAGGGAGCCGGCATCACTCATGGCCTCGTAACCCATCACCCGGGCGGTGCCTTTGATGGTGTGGGCTTCGCGAACCAGATCGGGATACTCATTTGCAGGCAGCGATCCCTCTCCTAAGCGGCGAGCCCCTTCGACCAACCGAGTCGCGCGTTCGCTCACTTCAGTGCGAAAAATCGCAAGCAGCTCGGAATCCTGATCCCAGTCCATAGTTGAGCCCGGGGCAGCGCCCAGACCTATCGTTATCGGGCGAGCACTAGTCAGCCTTGAGCCCGCATTCCTGGTTACCCCCACTTTGGTCGCCGCCAGGGGCCCACCGAGTCGCTCGGGCTGGTCTTTGCAGGGCTTTCCCGCCTGTGCGGGTTCTGCGGGGCTTTCCCGCCTGTGGAGGTCTGCGGGGCTTTCCCGCCTGTGGAGGTCTGCGGGGCTTTCCCGCCTGTGGATGACTACTCCCATTCAATGGTGGCAGGTGGCTTCGAAGAAATGTCGTAGAGCACCCGGTTCACCCCCGCCACCTCGTTCGTGATCCGCTGGGAAATGTTGGCGAGGAGCTGATGATCGAGCCGAGCCCAATCGGCGGTCATGGCATCCTGGCTGGTAACAGCCCGCACCACCAGAGGATGGGCGAAGGTGCGGGCGTCACCCTGCACCCCCACGGTTCGCACATCAGCCAGCAACACTCCGAACACTTGCCACAAGGTCAACCCGGTCGCTTCGATCTCGCGACGGATGATGGCGTCGGCCGCCCGCAGCATGGCGAGGCGATCCCGAGTGACCTCTCCGGCAATCCGGACCGCCAGTCCCGGTCCCGGGAACGGCTGCCGATCGAGTATCTCAGCCGGAACTCCAAGTTGGCGACCGATGGCTCGCACTTCGTCCTTGAAGAGGTGCCGCAGCGGTTCCACCAACTCGAACGGGAGCAAGGAGGGAAGCCCTCCAACGTTGTGGTGAGTCTTGATGCGGGCCGCGTCTGCGGTCCCTGATTCGATCACATCCGGATACAGCGTGCCTTGCACCAGATGCTTGGCGTCTGGAACATCGGCCGCCACTCGCTCGAACACGTCGATGAAGGTGGCGCCAACCGCTTTGCGCTTTTCTTCTGGTCCGGTGACACCCGCCAGCCGTTCCAAGAACTCTCGACTGGCGTCTACGTGCACCAGCTCGAGGTCGGGAAAAACTCGGCCGAATGTCTCCACCACCTGGTTGGCTTCGTTCTCTCGCAACAGCCCGGAGTCGATGAAGACGCAAGTAAGTCGATCACCGATCGCCAGCTTGACGATGGCTGCCGCTACCGCCGAATCGACCCCACCCGAAAGCGCACAGATGGCTCGAGCGTTTCCCACTCGGGCCCGAACCTCTTCCACCGCCTCCTCGATGATGGAAGCTCCGGTCCAGTTAGCTGGTAAGTCAGCCAGTTCTGTCAGAAAGTGGGCAAACATTCGCTGCCCGTGCTCGGTGTGGATCACCTCGGGATGGAACTGTACGCCGTACAGCCGACGAGAAGCATCCTCCATGGCCGCCACTGGCGCCCCCGGAGACTGAGCGGTGACTCGGAATCCGGGGGGGGGCCGGGAAACCGCATCCCCGTGGCTCATCCACACTCTGAACTCTTGGGGGAACCCATCGAGGAGCAAGGACGCGGCTTGGCGGGAAACCTGAGTGCTTCCGTACTCGGCGGCCGGGGTGCGAGTGACCATTCCACCCAGCTGGTGGGCGATCAGCTGGTGTCCGTAGCAAATACCCAATACCGGGATTCCGAGGCCGAGGATTGCTGGATCGATCGGATAGGCGTCTTCCGAATAGACAGAGGCAGGGCCCCCGGACAGAATGATGGCTCCGGGAGGATCCGCCACCAATGCCGCCGCCGAGATGTTCCTCGGAACGATCTCCGAATACACCCCGGCCTCTCTTGCCCGCCGGGCGATCAGGCGGGCGTACTGGGCGCCGAAATCGATCACGACTGCACCCTCTGCCCGCCGGCTGATCATGGAAGATGCAGGCCAACCAGTTTCCGGACCCGGGCTTGCAGGGGTTCGGCCCGCGCCCGGGCCTCGGCGGCGCCTTCTGCCAGCATCCTGGCCACCTCGGCATCCGACAGCCCGGTGTAGGCAGTCTGGATCGGTGCCAACCCCTCTACCACCGCCTCCCCCACTGCTTGCTTGAGCGCCTGGTAGGAGCTGCTGGCATGCTCGGCTTCTATCTCGGCAATCGCTCGCCCCGAGAACAAGGAGAGGATCTCCAACAGATTGGAGACACCCGGTTTGTGCTTGGGGGCATAACGAATCTCCCGGTCCGAATCGGTGACTGCTCGAGCGAACTTACGACGAATCAGTTCGGGGGGATCATTGAGCAGAACGCAGCTCATGGGATCGGCTTCCGACTTCGACATCTTCTGGGTGGGATCCTTGAGCGACATGATCCGAGCGCCAACCGGGGGTACTACCGCCTCCGGCAGTGGAAACTCCCCGCCAAAGCGCGAGTTGAAGCGCTCGGCCAGATCGCGGGCCAGTTCCAGGTGCTGGATCTGGTCCTCCCCAACCGGGACCCGATCCGCCCGCAACACCAGAATGTCGGCCGCCATCAACACCGGGTATGCGTAAAGGCCGAGGTTGGCGCCCGTTTTGTCCGACTTCTCCTTGAACTGGGTCATCCGGTTGAGGAACCCGAGGTGGGTGAGGGTTCCCAGCACCCAGGCCAGCTCGGCATGCTGGGGCACCTCGCTCTGGAAATACAGCAGGGAGCGCTCGGGATCCACCCCAACCGCCAGCAGCGTCTTGGCGGTGGCGAGCCGCGCCGCTGCCAACTCGGCGGGCGGACGGGCGCTGGTGAGGGCATGCAGGTCGACTACGCAGTAGATGCAGTCGTGATCGTCCTGCAGCCGCACCCAATTGCGGAGCGCGCCTAGGTAGTTGCCGATGTGAATGTCTCCGGAGGGTTGGATCCCAGAAAAAGCGATCGGCATCGGGTTAGGCAGGCTAGTGCTCTGTCTGGGAAATAGCGTGAGGGGATCGGCGATGCCACGGCGTCCCTGGCCCGTGCTCTGTCTGGGAAATAGCGTGAGAGCGCTGAGCCGCCAGGCGAAGCGCCATGAATTCATGTTCGACGAGGCGACGGCGTCCCTGGCCAGGATCGACGACGAAGGCGCAGCCGTGCGCTGCGTCGAGGAGGACGCCGCCAGGGTCGTCGTGGGTCGGCTAGTCCCCACGATTATTTTCCAGACGGTGCAGAAATCGACGACGAAGGCGCAGCCGTGCGCAGGAGAAGCACGCCGCCAGGATCGTCAGTTGGCGCCCAGGGAGACCCCACGATCTTTTCCCAGACGGTGCACTAGGGGCGCACAAGTAGTACGCGTGTGGTTCATGCTGGCGATGAGCCAACCCGCCGTCAGATTCAGCACCAATTTCGAGTGGGCAATGCGACACCTGTCGTCAGTTTCAGCACCAATTTCGGGTGGGGAATGCGACACCTGTCGTCAGTTTCGGCACCAATTTCGGGTGGGGAATGCGACGCCTGTCGTCAGTTTCGGCACCAATTTCGGGTGGGGAATGCGCAAGCCGGAAAATGAAACGACCCCCGCCGGAGCGGGGGTCGTAGCTTGCTCTCGGGCTAGCTGTCTAGAAACCGAATCTACCTGCCACCGGGATCCAGCTGGCTTGACCGAACGCCAACGAACCGTCTGCGACCGCAGTCACGTTGGTGTTCTTGTAATAGAACGTGTTGGCGGAGGATCGGAATACTCCCGAGGTGTCGTCTCCGTCACCGTCCCAGTCGCCACCAACGAAGCGGTCTCCGGGGTTGCCGAAGAAGTAGGAGTTGGTGGTGGGGGCGACTCCACCGTTGGGACCATGGGTATCTGCGTAGTAGACGAACCCGGTGGTCTGTCGATACAGCCCAATCGTGTCGGGTCCGATCCCGTTGAAGTCACCCACGAAGGGCAGGTCTCCGGGGTCACCGAAGAAGTAGTCGTTACTGGCGACGATGGCAGTCCCGTTGGCCGGGATCGCGTTGGAGACATACACCTTGGACTGCGAGGGTCGGTACACCGAGATGGTGTCCTTGCCATCTCCATCGAAGTCCCCTGCCAAGGGGAGGTCACCCGGGTTACCCAGGATGAAGGTCATCTCTCCCACTCCGCTTGCACCCTCAGCCGGCAAGTTGTTGGTGAGGTAGACCAGCCCGGTCGACTGGCGGTACATGCCGGGGGTAGAGGTGCCGTCTCCGTTCCAGTCACCCATCACCGGGATATCGGAAGGGTCCCCGTAGAAGAAGGTGCGAACCGTCGTCACCGTTGAGTCCAGCGACTTGCGCAAGTGCCAACGCCCGGTGGCGGGGTCCATCAGGCCCAGGGTGTCGCCTACCGGGGCCGGGGGCGGAGGAGGCGGAGGAGGCCCAGTCACCGTCACGCTTACGGTTGCCGCCGCCGAAGTGGCCAGGCCGTCGGACACCTGGTAGGTGAACGAGTCGGCACCGGCATAGCCGGCGGTCGGGGTGTACAGGATGGTCTTGTCGGCCTGTACCACTGCGGTGCCGTGCAAAGGCGTGGTGACACCCACCGGGGTGAGGTTGGTGGAATCAGGGTCGATGTCGTTGGAAAGCACGTTGATGGCAACCCCGGCCTGCGGCGAGGTGGCGGCGTCGTTGACAGCCACCGGCACTACGTTGGCGGCCCGGAAGTAGTCGACAATGGCGACATGCTGCGGAGCGTTGGTGGTTCCGCTGTCCGGGGTGTTGTTCACCGAGACGATCCCCACCTTGGTGACCGCCAGCGTTGCAGATCCGCTGGCAAGCGTCGAGTAGGCAGCTCCATCAAGGGAAGCTGAGAAAGTCCAGGCGTTTCCGGTCCGGGTCAGCTTCAACCAGACCGAAATGCGTGCGCCGTAGGGGTTGATGTCGGCGTAGTTTGGAGGAGGGGGCAAGAACGACTGGATCGTGTCGAGGTTTCCAACTCGGAGTTGGTGCTCGGCAAGAAGGTCTGCCCGGCCGAGAACCTGTGCAGCCCCGGTGTCGAGATACATCTCGAAGCGCATGTAGTCGGTTGGGGTCGCCTCGACGATGAAGCCCTGGGAAACCACGCCGTAAGGAGCCATCGCATCCTCGAGCAAGAGCCCGGAATCGAACTTGGCGATGATCTCGAAATCGGTGTTGGGGGCAGCCTGCACCAAGCGGACGGAGTGATTGATACCGCCCACCAGGCCGCCGTTGTGGTTGTGCGAGCTGCCCAAACCGGCGGGTGCGGTGAGTACCAGCTGACCGCTGGCGTTGACAACCGCAGTGTGTCCCGAATCAGAATGGCCGCTCTCCAAAGCCCAGCGAGAAGCCGGCGTACCTGGCGTGTTGAATTCGTCTCCCACGATCCCGGTCGGATCAGCGGCGGCTGGCAGGGCCAGCACCCCCACTACCAGTAGCCCGGCGATGAGCGCGTTGGCTCTCTTCATGATTCCTTCTCCCGTATAGCTTCTTGCCTCTGAGGATACTCCGAGGACCGAGGGGCGTAGCCGCAAAACGGTCTAGTCACAGGACCCGCCGCGAACGGCAGTCATGCCGACCACCCGGTGAGAGGTTCCTGGTGCTGTATTCAGGCAGTACTCCCGGCCGCCGCCAGCAGATGTCGCATCATGGCGGCGGAAGCGCCCCACAGGATCTCCTCTCCTAGCTCGATGAACCACAACAGATGGCCGCCGAAGTCCTGGGTCCGCCAGCGGTCCTCTTCGAAGAAGATGGCGAGCGGGGGTTCGAGGACCGCCGCCACTTCGGCCGGCGATGGACGCAGCAACACCGGCGGCGACAGCCTTCCCACCACCGCCGCCACCATCAGGCTGTCGCGACTTGCTACCACGGTCGGAAGCACCCCCAACACCTCGACTTGGGCAGGGATGATGCCCAGCTCCTCCTCAGCTTCCCGTAGGGCGGCGGCAGTCGGGTCCCGATCGTTGGGGGCGATGAAGCCTCCAGGAAAGGCAAGCTGGCCGGCGTGGGTTGACATGTGATCGGGTCGCTTGATTATCACCACCCTCACTTCTCCCGCCCCGTCTTCGTACAGCGGCACCAGTACCGCCGCCCCCGGGTTGCCTTGAGGCACCTCCGGCAGCCGGCTGAGACGCTCCCACAGTTTCTCCATCCCCCGGATCCTACGAGCGATAGGCTGGACGGATGCCGGTCCTGTCGGTTCGAGCTCGCACCACTCGCCGTTTCCAGCTGCGGCCTTTCCGCAGGCGGGACCTGGACGTCCTCTCCGAGGCAGTCGTCCGCTCCCTTCCCGAGTTGCACGAGTGGTTGCCATGGGCACACCTGGGGTATGGGCGGCGGGATGCCCTCATCTATCTGCGGGACAGCGCCAAGGCTTGGGAGGAAGGGCGAGCTTTCGACTTGGCGGTGTTCACCCACGGCGATCCACGTCGCCAGCTCGGCAGCGTTTCGGTCTGGTTCCGCGGTCGACAGGCAGCCGCCGGCGAGATCGGCTACTGGGTGCGATCCGACGAGACCGGCAAGGGAATAGCCACCGAGGTGACCGCTCGCGTGCTTCAGATCGGCTTCGAAGAGCTGGAGATGCACCGGGTGGCACTGCGGATCGCGGTAGGCAACCGGTCCTCGGAAAGGGTCGCTGAAAAGATCGGCTTCGTACGAGAGGGTCTGTTGCGCGAGGAGCTGCTGGTGAGGGGGGAATGGCTCGACCATTCCCTGTGGAGCATGCTCGAATCCGAGTACCGGGCGGCCCGCCTTCGCTTCGTCGAAAACGGTTGGCTGGAAGGCTCCTCCTAGACCTATTGGCCGTTGACCCCGGGGGCTCAAATAAGAGGCGGACGCCGAAGCGTCCGCCTCTAGATCGGTTTACCGGTTGGCTACATCATGTCGTGCATGTCTCCGCCACCGGGCATGGCCTTAGGGGAAGCCTCTTCCTTCTTCTCGGCAACAATTGCCTCGGTGGTGATCAGCAGAGCCGCCACTGATGCCGCATTCTGCAGGGTTGAACGAGTCACCTTGGCAGGGTCAATGATCCCGGCCTTGTTGAGATCTCCGTACACACCTTTCTGTGCATCGAAGCCCTCTTTGGGGCCCAACGTGCGGGTGTGCTCCACAATCACACCGCCCTCGAAGCCGGCATTGACTCCGATCTGGCGCATCGGTGCTTCCAGCGCCTTGCGCACGATCAACCTGCCGGCCTTCTCGTCGTCGCTACCGCCCCGCAACTTGTCGATGGCATCCTGCGCACGCAGCAGGGAGACCCCGCCGCCGGGCACGATGCCCTCTTCGATGGCGGCCCGGGTAGCCTGGACCGCGTCCTCGATGCGGTGCTTCTTCTCTTTGAGCTCCACCTCGGTGGCAGCTCCCACCTTGATCACGGCTACTCCGCCGGACAGCTTGGCAAGCCGCTCCTGCAGCTTCTCCTTGTCCCAGTCGGAGTCCGAATTCTCGATCTCACGCCGGATCTGACCTACCCGAGCATCCACATCGGCCTTGGCACCCGAACCTTCGACGATGGTGGTGTCGTCTTTGGTTGCCACCACCTTGCGAGCTTTGCCCAGCAAGTCGACGCTCACATTCTCCAACTTGAGTCCGACTTCCTCCGAAATCACCGTCGCTCCGGTGAGGATGGCGATGTCTTGCAACATGGCCTTGCGCCGATCTCCGAAACCGGGAGCTTTTACCGCTACCGATGAGAAAGTGCCCCGGATCTTGTTCACCACCAAGGTGGCGAGGGCCTCACCCTCGACATCCTCGGCGATGATCACCACCGGCTTGCCCTGTTGCATCACTTTCTCGAGCACTGGAACCAGCTGGGAAACCGAGCTCACCTTCGAGTTGACGATAAGTAGGTAGGGGTCGACCAGCACCGTCTCTTGGCGCTCGGGGTCGGTAATGAAATAGGGTGAGATGTAGCCCTTGTCGAACTGCATCCCTTCGGTGAACTCCAGCTCGACCCCGAAGGTCTGGCTGTCTTCCACCGTGATCACACCCTCGTTGCCCACCTTGGCCATCGCCTCGGCGATCCGTTCACCGATGGTCTCATCGGCGGCCGAGTTGGCAGCGACGTAAGCAATCTTCTCGTGGTCAGTCGAGCCAATCGACTCGGCCGAGGCGAGGATCGCCTTCACCGATGCATCCACTGCCTGCTCGATGCCCCGCTTCAGCTCCAGCGGATTGGCACCCGCCGCCACGTTGCGAAGACCTTCGGTGACCATGGCTTGGGCGAGCACGGTGGCGGTGGTGGTGCCGTCACCCGCCACGTCATTGGTCTTGTTGGCGACTTCCTTGGCGAGCTGGGCGCCCATGTTCTCCCACGGGTCGTCGAGCTCGATCTCCTTGGCGATGGTTACCCCGTCGTTGGTGATGGTGGGGGCACCCCACTTCTTCTCCAACAGCACGTTGCGGCCCTTGGGCCCCAGTGTGACCTTGACGGTGTTGGCGAGCTTGTCGACGCCCGCCTGCAGGCGCCGCCGCGCCTCTTCGTCGTACTTGAGTTCCTTTGCAGCCATCTTCTCCTACCTCCTCAGCTCATCACGGCTAACACGTCACGGGAAGAGAGAATCAGAAATTCTTCCCCCTCGTACTTGATCTCGGTGCCGCCGTATTTCGAATAGACGACAACATCACCCACCTTGACATCCATCGGGGACCGGTTGCCGTCTTTCCACTCCCCGGGACCTACCGCCAGAACATCGCCCAACTGGGGCTTTTCCTTGGCGGTGTCGGGGATGACGAGGCCACTCGGGGTCTTCTGGACATCCTCCTCCTTGGGCTTCACGACTATGCGGTCGCCCAGGGGTTGCAGCTTCATGGAGTCTCCTTCCTGTTTGGCAGTCGATGCGAACGACTGCTAACTCTAGCAGTCGAACCCGGCGACTGCTAATCCGAATCCATCCGAGCACCGAAGCCGGAAATGCGACTGCCGGAATGCGACAACTGTCCGCATATTCGGCTCCAATTCGGGGGGGAGCTTGGAGGACCTCACCCAGCCGGGAAGAGCGACAGGACCGAGGACACTTCGGCGGAGCCGTCGGTCCGCTCACCTCGCCCCAACCGGAACGCCCCGGCGATGGCGATCATGGCCCCATTGTCAACGCAGAAACCAGGTGAAGGCAGGAAGAGAGCCAACCTGCGCCGCGCCGCCTCCTCGGTCAGCCGCGCCCGCAGCCTGCGGTTGGCGAGTACTCCTCCCCCCCCGGCAACCACCTTGGCCCCGGTGTCCTCGACTGCGTTGAAAGTACGCTCGACCAACACATCGACAACCGCTTCCTGCATCGAGGCGGCAACATCGGCGAGCGCAGGGAGGTGTCCGTCCTGGTCCAGCTTTCGCACCGTTGTCACCACTGAGGTCTTGAGGCCCGAGAACGAAAAACCTTGACGGCGCTCCGCCAAGGCCCTTGGGAACTTGATCGAGGCGGGGTCGCCACCCTCGGAGGCGCGATCAATGGCTGGCCCGCCCGGATAGCCGAGTCCCAGGAAACGCCCCACCTTGTCGAAGGCCTCTCCGGCCGCATCGTCGATGGTCTCGCCCAAGAGCTGGTAGTCGCCCCAATCTCGAACCAGGATCACCTGGCTGTGCCCGCCGGAAGCCAAAACCACCACCGCCGGAGGCGTGAAGGCATCGTGTTCGAGCCGGGGGCTGAAGAGGTGTCCCTCCAGGTGATTGATCCCAATCAAGGGCACCTCCAGCGCCCATGCCATCGCCTTGGCAAAGCTGAAGCCAACCGCCAGCGATCCCACCAAACCCGGCCCTTGGGTGGCCGCCACTCCAGCCAGATCGCCCCACTGCAGCCCCGCCTGCAGCAGTGCTGCGTGTACCAGATGCCGGATAGATTCAACGTGGGCGCGGGCCGCGACTTCGGGGACTACCCCGCCAAAACGCGCATGCAGCTCGGCCTGGGAGGCGAGAACGTTGGCGCGAACCCGCCCGCCTTCCACTACAGAGATTCCAGTCTCGTCGCACGAGGTCTCCACCCCCAGCACCGCTCCCTCAAACACTTCTGCGTCCGATGGCGCGGCGGTGGTTGGCTGGCTTTGGCCTTGGCTTGGGCTCTGGCTTTGGCCCGATTCCCTTCTCAACCTCCCCCATCACCTCAGCCAGATGGCGACGGAACGCGGGGCGGTCGATATCTGTGCTCCACATGACGATTGCATCCTCGTTCCGGTAATAACCCTTGCGCCTGCCGGCTGATTCGAAACCGAAGCCGACATACAAAGCAAGCGCCTCCACGTTGGACGGCCGCACTTCCAGAGTGAGATGACGAACGCCGGACTCGAGCGCGGCCGACGCCAACTCCGCCACCAGCCGGGTTCCGATCCCATGTCGCCGGTGAGCCGGCGCCACCGCCAGCGTGAGGATGTGAGCATCTTCTCCGAGCACCGACATCCCTCCGTAGCCAACCACTTCCCCCCCCCTCGTTCTAGCCACCATGTAAACCCGCCCGGGTTGCGCCAGCTCCTCAACCAAACTCCGCTTCGCCCAGGGCTCCGCAAAGCATGCCTGTTCCAGCGCGACCACCGCCGCCAGGTCGGCCTTGCGCATGGCACGGAGCTTCACTCCGGCTCCGGCCATACCAGCTCCTCTCGATAATCGGCCCAGTTGATGACAGCATCCGACTCCCGTAAGTACAGCGGACGCACCTCACTCATTCCAATCTCTTGCCCCAGCGCGGTGCCGGCCCCCGTCAGAACATCGGTGGGTGGATGGCGGATCCGTCCACTTCCCGAGCGGGAATCCGCGGTTTCCAGGACCATTGCCGAGGCGGCTAGCTCCAGCAGCACATCGGCGGCCGGATAGCGAGGACGTCCGCTGCGGACTTGACGCAGCCCATCGGTGAGGCCCGGCATCGCTTCCCAATCCCCAACCACCAGCGACTCTTGGGGGAAAGCCGCCAGCAACGCTCGTAACCGCTCAAAGCTAGTGAGCTCGGGCTCCGATTCCCGCACTACCCCACCTGGAACCGGGCGGTATTGGGCTACCGCTACCTGCTGGCGGCGTACATCGACCAGCGGCCAGATCATGCGGCGCCCGGTGGCGGCTCGAAAAGCCAGTGCATCCAGCGAACAAATCCCCATCAACCGGGCGCCAACCGAAGCAGCAACTCCCTGGGCTGAGGCCAACCCAGCACGGATTCCGGTGAAGAGGCCTGGCCCCACATCGACCGCAACCGCATCCAGCCTGCCCGGACGCCATCCCGCCTGTCGAAAGCAATACTCGATCGCAGGCACCAGGAAACCAACGTGCCCGCGTCGGTTGACGGACACCGCCATCGCCGCCAGGCGGCCGTCTTCGCCGATAGCAACCGATGAGGCGGGGGTGGCGGTCTCGATGGCGAGGATTCTCATGCCAAGACCTCATCCAGACCTCGTGACTGCCATTCGCCCCGCGGTATCAAACGCAGCCGGCGGGTGTCAGGGTCGGAGACTTCTAGCTCGATCAACAAATGGTCGGATGGCATGGCGCCTTGGACAGCCTGGCCCCACTCCACCACCAGCACCCCCGGCTGCTCGAAGAGATCCAGGTCAGAGAGTTCGGCCAAGTTTCCCAGCCGGTACACATCGGCATGAGTAAGCGGTAGCGGCGCATGGTAAGTGCGAGCGAGCACGTAACTCGGACTGACTACCCGATCGGTGACTCCTAGACCCTCACCGATTCCGGCCGCTAACACGGTCTTTCCGGCACCCAGCTCGCCAGCCAGTAAGACCACGTCGCCCGCCCGCAACAGTTTCGCCAGCCGCCGGCCGACGGCCCGAGTTTCTTCCTCGCTTCCGGTGATCAGCTCGATCACTCCAGCACCGCCAACCCCAAGTCGAGCTGCTCTGCGTTGGGAACTCCCTGCTCGGGCTCGGCCCGCGCCCGGTCGAGCACTGCTTTGGCCAGGCCGAAATCCGCTTGCATCGCCCCCACCACCGAAGCGCCGGAGCGGAGGGCGGCTGCCGGATGGAAAGTGGGGACCAGCTGCCGTCCCCACCACGGATACACCCGGCCCCGCACCCGGGTGATCCCAGATTCGGTTTTGAGCAGCAGCTTGGTCGAGAAGTTGCCCAGCGTCACCACCACCAACGGGTCCACCAGCTTCACCTGTTGGGCCAGGTATCCCTTACAGGCCTGCACCTCATCTTCCCGCGGATCGCGGTTACCGGGGGGACGACACTTCAAGACGTTGGCGATGTACACCTGATCGCGCGGCAGACCGATCTCGGAAAGCAGGCGGGAAAGCAGTTGTCCCGCCGCTCCCACAAACGGCAGCCCCTGCTGGTCTTCGTGGAACCCGGGGGCCTCTCCTATCAACATCATGTCGGCGGCAGAATCGCCGTCCCCGAACACCACCTGGGTGCGCGACTCACACAATCGGCAGGCAACGCAGCCGGTCGCCTGTTTGCCTAGTAGCTGCAACGCCTCCCGCCGCGCTTCGAGCGTCGGCACAAACATCTCCTAACGGTAGCGACGCGGAAGCCGGGGGCCGAAGCCGCACACCACCTCGTAGGCGATAGTGCCCAAGCGGGCTGCCCAGTTCTCGGCTGAGATCTCCTCATTCCCCTGATGGCCGAGTAGCACCACCTCGTCACCTACTTCTACCGGTTCTTCCCCGACGTCAACCAACACATGGTCCATCGTCAGCGCACCGGCGAACGGGAACTTCTTGCCCTTGATGAGGACCTGGCCCCCGGTCTCGCCCAGCCGGCGGGCGACGCCGTCGGCGTATCCGATCGGAATCGTGGCCACTGATGCCTCCCGTTCCAGTGGCCGCAGCCGCCCGTAGGAAGGCCGGCTGCCGGCCGGAAGCCGGCGGACCTGCTCCACCTGGGAGACCACCCGCATCGCAGGCTGCAGCTCGATGACAAGGTCGCCTACCCCGGCGGGCCGCAGCCCGTAAATCGCGATACCCAAGCGAACCATGTCGAGCCGGGCTTGCGGATACAGGAGCGCCCCTGCGGTGTTGGCGGCATGCACCAATCTGGGCGTAATCCCTTCCTCGCCAAGCGCAGCCACGAACCCCTTCAACACGTCGAGCTGGAGCTTGGTGAAGTCCAGGTCCTCCTCGGCATTTGCGAAATGAGTCCACACCCCTTCCAACTCCAGGTCCTGGCTGCGGGCAATGCTGCGGGCGACCCGCGCCGCCAGCGCTCCGTAGGCGCCCAGCCGGTGCATGCCGGTATCGATCTTCACGTGCACCGGGATCCGGGGACCCTTGCCTTTGGCCGACTGCAATGCCTGCACGAACTCAGGCCGGTAGACCGTGGGGACTAGCGACCACTCGAAGACTTCACCAGCGTCCTCCAGCGGGGGTTCGGCCAGCAGCAGGATGGGTGCCTGGATGCCAGCCTCCCGTAGGCGAACTCCTTCCTCGACCAGCGCAACTGCCAGCCATTCGGCCCCCGCCTCCAGAGCTGCCTCGGACACCGGAACGTCGCCGTGGCCGTATGCATCGGCTTTGACGACCGCACACACCTTGGAGGGCTCAACCAAACGGCGCAGCGTGGCGACATTGGCACGCACCGCGTCGAGATCGACCTCCACCCAAGCCGGCCTCACCACGCGTACCTCCCGATCTCTGCTGCCAAGCGCTCCGCGGTCACGCTAGTGCGAACACCTAGGCGGCTGGCGGCACGCCCATGCCAAAACGCGGCGGCGCGAGCCGCAATCTCGGACTCAAGACCGCGGGCTACAAGTGCCGCCACCATTCCTGCCAGCACGTCACCGGTTCCGATGCTGGCCAGCTCCGGTCCCCCTGCCGTCACCACCCAGGAGTCCTCACCAACCACGAAAGTCGGACCGCCTTTTAGGAGCACAATCACTCCTTGTTCACTCGCCAGCCGTCGAGCTCTGAGGTAAGCAGGCCCCTCGAAGTCTCCAACCAGGCGCGAGAACTCTCCGGCATGGGGAGTGAGGATGGTGGGACCGCGGCGTTGTGACAACAGCTTGAAATCCTCGATGGCATTGATCCCGTCGGCATCCAGGATCAGCGGCTTCTCCCAAGCCTCGATCACGCCCTCGACCAGCTCTCTCTGTCCCCCCCCCAAGCCAGGACCCAAGAGGAGCACGTCGAAACGAGCCGCCACTTCCAGCAGCTCAGCCAGCGACGCGACTTGGAAGCGATCGCCGGTGCCGATCCCAGCCGTCATCAGGCCAGGCCGGGCGGCCGCCAGCACCGGCTGAACCCCTCCGGGACAGGCAATCGTAACTGCCCCCGCTCCGAACTCGAGCGCGGCTTGGCCGCCCAGCACCGGCGCCCCGGTGATCCCGGGCGAGCCGCCAACCACCAACACCGACCCCGCCGACCATTTGTGGACGCTGCGATGCCGAGCCGGACGGGGAGCGTCCTCCTCGCCGGCCAACCGTAGTTCGGGTTCGCCGCCCGCCAACCCGATGTCTGCCACCGTCAGCAGACCCACCCGATCGGGTCCTTCGCCGAGCAGGTGTCCGGTCTTTCTGGCGTGGAAGGTCACGGTGCGGGTGGCGGTGAAGGCGGCGCCGCGCACCTGGCCGCTGGCGCCGTCCAATCCACTCGGAAGATCAACTGCCAACACGGGGACCGAGGTCCCGGTCCACGGCACCACCCGAGGTGGGAGCAGATCCCGGAACCCGGAACCGAATAGCGCATCAACGACAAGATCGGCCGGCTGCGGCGCTCCCAGGGGGACGATCCGGACGCCGGCATGTTCGGCCGCGATCGCGGCCAGCCGGGCCGCCGAGAAGTCGCGGCGCGGGTAGCCGAGGCAGTACGCAGTGACTGCGGCGCCCCTTTTTCTGAGATGACGAGCCGCCACGAAGCCATCGCCTCCGTTGTTTCCAGTCCCCGCCAACACCGCAACCACGCTTCCGTAGCCGGCTCCCATCTCTGTGGCCGCGATTGCAACCGCCAAACCGGCGCGTTCCATCAGCTCCGTCACCGGCTGACCGCTTTCGGCATCCACCCGCGCCGCTTCTAGTGGAGTGAGAACCGGTTCCATCTCCGCAATCGTAGGAAGTCCCCTGCTCACGAGCGGGCGCGCGGCGCCGTCCGCAACGCTCCCAGGCGAGCTGAACAGGGACGGCGGGAAGCGAATGGATGCGTCCCGGGAGCACGAATGCGACAACTGTTGTCCCCAATCGCACCAATTTCGTGCTTTTAGGCGAGCGCGAGCGCCAGCACCAGCGCGGAATCGGCAGTGTGGGTGATGGTGACCAGCACTTCGGTCACGCCCAGCGCACCCGCCCGGGCGAGAGCGGTTCCTGCCAGCCTCACCCGCGGCGCACCTCCCCCGGTGATCTCGATATCTTGCCAACGGATGTCGCGCCAACCGCATCCCAGGCTCTTCATCACCGCTTCCTTTCCGGCAAAGCGGGCGGCCAGCCGGGGAACCGGGTCGGCGTAGCCTGCGGCGTATTTCTGTTCGGCGGGAGTGAAGCAGCGTTGGGCGAAGCCTGGGTGCCGGAGGAGCAGGCGTCGCACTCTGGGGACCTCGGCCAGATCGATCCCGAGTCCCTTCACCTCCACCTATTCGACCGTGACGCTCTTGGCCAGGTTGCGGGGCTGATCGATGTCGAGGCCAAGCGCTTCCGCCACCCGATAGGCGAGCAGCTGCAGCGGCACGATGGCGGGCACCGGACTCATCAGGTCGATGGTACGCGGGACCCGGATCAACGCATCGGAAACCTTCTCCATGTAGGAGTCGTCTTCGTAACCGACGCCGATCACGTAGGCGCCGCGGGCTTTGACTTCCTGCAGAGCAGAGATGGTCTTGTCGTAGCTGTGCCGTTGGGTGTTGACCACCACCACCGGAGTGCCTTCGGTGACGAGTGCCAAGGTTCCGTGCTTGAGCTCACCGGCCGGCATCGCCTCGGCGTGGAGATATGAGATCTCCTTGAGCTTGAGGGCACCCTCCATCGCCACCGCGTAATCGAGCCCGCGGCCGATGAAATAGATGTCATTGCTAGCCACCAGCCGTTCCACGATCGGATCCAGCGAGGAACCCACCAGCTCGAGGGCCTCCCTCGCTTTGGAAGGCAACATGGCTAGCTCATCGATCAAGAGATGCAACTTCTGCGGGTCGGTATCGCCTCGGATTTGGGCTATCTGCAAAGCCAGCAGATAGGTGCCGGCCAGCATGGCGGTGTAGGCCTTGGTCGAGGCGACTGCGATCTCCAACCCGGCCCGCAAGTGCAAACGATCGTCCGCCTCCCACTCGAGGGCGCTCCCCACCACGTTGGTCATCGCCAGCAGTCGCGAGCCCCGTTGGCGGGCCAAGCGGGCGGCGGCAATCGTGTCTGCAGTCTCGCCCGATTGGCTGATCGCCAGCGTGAGGCTTCCGGGATGGATGAGAGGATCCCGATACCGCAGCTCGTGGGCATAGGCAGCTTCGGTGGGAAGGCGGAGGACCGCTTCGAAGACTTCCTTGGCCACCAGCCCGGCGTGAAAAGCAGTACCGCAACCGGTCACCCAGATCCGTTCTAGGCCAGCCACGAACTCGGGCGAAAGCGAAACCCCATCGATCGCCACCCCGGAGTCCTGCAGTCGACCGGCCAAGGTATCCAGCAGAACCGTGGGTTGCTCCGAAATCTCCTTGAGCATGAAATGGGGATACCCCCCACGCTCGGCCTGTTCAACAGTCCAATCCACTTGCATGGGTGCCCGCTCGATCGGAGAGCCGTCCAGCTTGGTGACGATGGCGCCATCCCGGGTGATGATTGCGATCTCGCCGTCACCCATCACCAACACCTTGCGAGTGTGCTCGAGCAGGGCGGGGATGCCAGAAGCCAGGAAGGTCTCGCCCTCACCAAAGCCAACCACCAGCGGGCTAATCATCCTCACCGCCACGATCGTGTCTGGCTGATGGGCAGTCATCGCCACCAGGGCGTAGGCGCCGGTGGCCCGCGCCACTGATTTGCGAACTGCTTCAACCAGATCTCCTTGGTATTCCTCGGCAATCAGATGAGCCAGGATTTCGGTGTCGGTCTCGGATCGGAAAACCGCACCCCGGGCGCCGAGCTCGTCCTTGAGAGTCTGGAAATTCTCGATGATCCCGTTGTGCACCACCACGAACTTTCCCGAGGGATCGGTATGCGGATGGGCGTTGGTGTCGGTCGGACGTCCGTGGGTAGCCCACCGGGTGTGACCGATGCCGGACTGGCCGGGCAGCGCATCGACGTCGACCATCGAGATCAGCCGACTCAGCTTGCCCTCGGTCTTGACTACTGCAACTCCGTTGCTGTCCGCCACTGCCACCCCGGCCGAGTCATAACCCCGATACTCGAGCCGTCGCAGGCCTTCCAACAAAATGGGTGCCGCTTGCCGAGGTCCCACATAACCCATGATGCCGCACACGTCGATCCTCCTTAGCTCGCCCAGCTCCATCAGCTGGGCACCCCTATTTCCTATGCAGAGGAAAACCGACTACCGACTCCACACTGGGCGGGCTTTGTTGCGAGATCGCTCTCGCTTTTTCGCTCGCTCCATGACGACCCGTGGAAGGCCGAGAGGGCATCCGCCGAAAATTTCGATGCTCCCTCTTCCTCGTCACCTTGCGGTCGGCAAGGCCTGGCGCTTTTGGAACTGGTCGGTTCTTCCTATGTGACCAACAGGTTAGTGCAGGTTTGGCAGTTTCGGTGACGGAAACTAGTGCTCTGTCTGGGAAATAGCGGGAGGGTCTCGACGATGCCACGGCGTCCCTGGCCAGTGCTCTGTCTGGGAAATAGCGTGAGGGTATTCGACGAGGCCACGGCGTCCGTGGCCAGGATCGACGACGAAGGCGCAGCCGTGTGCTGCGTCGAGGAGGAGGACGCCGCCAGGGGCGTCGTGGGCCGGCGAGACCCCACGATCTTTTCCCAGACGGTGCACAAATCGACGACGAAGGCGCAGCCGTGCGCTGCGTCGAGGAGGAGGACGCCGCTAGGGGCGTCGTGGGTCGGCGAGACCCCACGATCTTTTCCCAGACTGTGCACCGACGCTCACAAACCCTCCAGCTCGGCCCGGGCCAGGGCAGCAAGGCCATCTGCCAGCTCGGCTGCCCGCTGGGCTGAAGTCGCCTCGACCATCACTCGAATCATCGGCTCGGTGCCAGACGCTCGCACCAACACTCGACCCTCGCCGTTCAGGCTAGCTTCCGCGTCCTTGACCGCCTCCCACAGCCCGGTCGCCTCTCCCAGCCGATCCTTTTGCGACACCCGGACGTTCCTGAGAACCTGGGGATACTCTGCCATCAGCGCCCGCAACTCAGTGAGTGGTAAGCCGGTGGCGGCCACCACCTCCAGCAAGCGGACCGCGGTGAGTAGCCCATCACCGGTCGAAGCCCGATCCGCAAAGATCACGTGGCCAGATTGCTCGCCTCCTAGAACCGCCTTGGCTCTCCGCATGGCCTCCAGCACGTAGCGGTCGCCCACCTTGGTCTGCAATACTTCGACTCCCAGCGATCGCATGGCGTGCAAGAACCCGAGATTTGACATCAGAGTTGTCACCACCAGGTTGTGGCGGAGCTTGTCCTGGCCTTTGAGGTGACGGGCGAGGATGGCCATCACAAAATCACCGTTGAGGGGGATGCCAGCCTCGTCTACCGCCACCAGACGATCGGCATCCCCGTCGAAGGCAAGCCCAATCCGGCCCTTCACCCGCCGGGCGAGTTCCTGGGGACTGGTGGCGCCGCAATGGAGATTGATGTTGGTGCCGTCCGGCTCGCAGGCGAACTCCTCGACCCTAACGTGAAGTCGTTGGAAGAGTTCGGGCGCGGCACGAAAGGCAGCACCGTTAGCGGCGTCAACCACCACTTCCAGCCCTCGCAGGGAATAAGCGACGTCAGTCGAAAGCCATTCGACGTAGCGATGCCGCGCCTCTGGCATCTCGATCCGCATCCCGATCCGACCCCCCTCGGCCCGAGTCCAAGGCGCGCCCTTGCGAAAGCGCGCCTCGATGCGGTCTTCGGCCTCGTCGCTGAGTTTGGCGCCGTCCCCTCCAAAGAACTTGATCCCGTTGTCGGCGGCCGGATTGTGAGAAGCGCTCACCACCGCCCCCAGCGAGGCTCCAGTGGCTGCCGCCAGGTGGGCAATCCCGCCGGTGGGGAGGACCCCAACATCAACCGTATCCACCCCGATCGAGTGAAACCCGGCCTGGAGCGCGGCCGCCAGCATGTCGCCCGAGCGGCGGGGGTCACGCCCAATCACAACCCCGCCCTGCATCCTTTCGCCGGCGGCTCTCGCCAGGTTCATGGCCAGCTCGGGAGTCAGCTCGTCATTGGCGATACCCCGCACGCCGTCGGTACCGAACATGCGCCGGCTGGGATGGAACATTGCCCCCCGACCCGATTCTGCCGGGATCACCGCTTGGTGTACTGAGGCGCCCGCCGCGCCTTGCGCAGGCCGTACTTCTTCCGCTCCACCGCCCGGGAGTCACGGGTCAGCAGCCCGGCCTTCTTCAAGATTGAGCGTAGTTCCGGATCCACCACCACCAAGGCACGGGCGATTCCCAGCCGCAAGGAATCAAGTTGGCCGGTGTACCCCCCCCCTTCCAGGCGAGCGTGCACGTCATAACGGGACTCTGCTTCCACCAACCGGAGTGGTTCTAGCGCCAGCACCCGTTCCGTCATGCTGGGAAAATAGGCTTCCAGCTCGCGGCCGTTGAGCACAAACTTGCCGGTTCCTTCCACCAGCCGCACCCGCGCCACCGCGTTCTTGCGCCTGCCGACGGTCTGCGCGAGCGGCGCCGCCATCAGACTTCCACCTTTCGGATTCCCAGTTCGAGTGGTTGCGGATTTTGGGGCTGATGGGGATGCGACTCACCGGCATAAACCTTGAGCTTGCCGTACATCCTTCGCCCGATCCGGTTGTGCGGAAGCATCCCCTTGACTGCTATCTCGATCACTCGCTGAGGACGGAGCGCTCGCATACGCCGGAAGCCGACGGTGGTGAGGCCTCCCGGATAACCCGAGTGGCGTCGGTACACCTTGGCCGAATCCTTGCCGGCAGTCAGCCGGACCTTTTCTGCATTCACAACCACAACGTAGTCACCGGTATCCAAGTGAGGAGTGAAGATGGTCTTGTGCTTGCCGCGCAAGCGTTTGGCTACCTCGCTCGCCAGCCGGCCAACTGGGAGATCGGTGGCATCCACTAGCCACCAAGTGCGTTCTACCGACGTGGGTAGATGAGTACGTTGCAGTTTCACGCGTCGAACCCCTCTCGGAGGAATTGGGGAAACAGCGATTGTATCGGTTCTGCCGGCACTTCGTCAATCCGGTCGGGGTAGTGCACCCGCCACAAGATCAGGCCTCGCGCCGGCGCCACCCCGGTTGCGGCCCTCCGCTCCCGGGCGGCAAGGATGCCAGCCAGCTCTTCGGGGTCCAGCTGGCCCTTGCCGACCTGGACCAAGGCTGCCACCAGCGAGCGCACCATCTGGTGGCAAAACGAGTCCGCCTTGATGCCGAACCAAAGCAGGTGGTCATCCAGGCGCTGCCAGCCGGCCTCTGCCACCTGCCTGGCGCTAGACCTCCCGATTCGGGCCCGGCAGAACGAAGCGAAGTCGTGTTCGCCCACCAGGAGGCCGGCGGCCTCCTCCATCGCCTCTAGTCGCAGCGGTTGGGAAACGTGCCAGCTGGTGTGGCGAAGCAAAGGCTCCGCCACCGTACGGTTGAGAACGAAGTACCGATAGGTCCGAGCTACCGCCGAGAAGCGGGCGTTGAAACCGGCTGGTGCCTCCCCCAGTTGCCGCACAACGATCTCAGGCTTGAGTATGGCATTCAGGGCTCGGTGCAGCCGAGAGATATTATCTACCGGCTCGGTTCGCTCGAAGCTCACCACTTGTCCAGCCGCATGCACTCCGGCATCGGTGCGACCGGCCACCGAAGTCCGCAGCGGACCTAATACCCTTGTCAACGCCTGTTCAAGCTCACCCTGCACCGTGCGTTGCCCGGGTTGGACCGCATAACCCGCGAAGCCCCACCCGTCGTAGGCAAGGTCAAGCCGGTAGGTGGGCATGCCCCGAGGCTAAACTACGTCTGAGTAGGCTCCGATGCATGCGTATGCGTTTCCTACACCGGCTGATCCCCCTCGTCCTGCTGACCCTCGCTGCCTGCTCGTCCGAAACGACAGCAACCTCGGTGGCTGACACCGTCCCCACCCCTACCTCCACTACGACTACCACTACGGCCACGATCACCACGACCACCACGGTCCCCACCTCCACTACCGGGAGCCCTTCCAGGGCCGGAGATCCCACCGCCACTCTTGAAAGCTTCGTTTCTGAACTGCAGATTGTCTTTGACCTCCCTGACTCACCCATCACTATCTCAACCGAAAGTACATACGCGCAGGGGTCGATCGAATGTGCCAGCAACATTGACTTTGCGGTACTGAGTTTCGCTTCCGGCGCCATCTCCACTCCGGACGGGGTGTGGATAGATCAGGGAGACGGCCAGGGCATGCTGGAGTCCACCCCGGGGGAATTGGAGTCTCTCGGTATCTTCGAAACCTGCCCGGCCGCTCCCTCTTTCTGGGTTGACTTTTCCGAGCTCGCGCTGGCGGCCAACGCGGTAAAGCAGCGGACCAGTGAAGTGCGCAACGGTATCGAAGTGGAGAAGGCCGACATAACCCCGGCCATCGGCCAACTCCGGAGTCTTGGTTTCATCACTTCCGAGGACCTAGAAGGCCTGACGATCAACCAGTTCGTGGTGTGGATGTCTCAGGACGGCTGGATTGCAGGAATCGCCATTGATGCCTTGGCTGACCCGGCCAGCCTGGCCGACGATTTTGAAGGCCTGGTTGTCGGCGAGCAACCGGTGCCATTCACGTTTACCCTCGACATCACCCGGCCCAACGACCCGGCACTCGAAGTGACGCCTCCGATCTGAGCGGTCAGAAGCGGAAAAACCCGACAAACCAGCCGAGCACTCCCGCTGCAGCGGCGATGGCGGGGCGTTCTTGGTCCAAGTCGAGAGCGACTCGTGACCCGGCCGCCAGCATCAGCATCGCCCAACCTGCGGCAGCCGCCCAGCTCACAAGGGCCAACCCCAACAGTTTGGCGCCAATCGGAACCAGCACCAATGGGGCATGGGCGAAACCAACCACCGGCAACGCGCTCCAGAACTGTCCGCTGCCATGTAACAAGTAGCGTCCCACCGCCCAGTAGGCGGCGGTTGCAATCACCCAAGCCATCAAGAAGCTGACAACACCCCCGAACAAGCTGTTCAGCTCGCTAAGCACGCCGAGGTTGGACGTGCGGAGGAGCAAGTACCAAACCACGAATACCCCCGCTACCACCAGCACCGCGTCGCCGCTCGCCCGAGGTTGAGTGACCATCCACAGGAAAGAATCTCGGCGAAGACGGAGGGCCTCTCCCAGCCGCTGGGCTAGCACTAGTGCTCTGTCTCGGAAATAGCCTGACGGGCGGAAAAGCCCCGCCGACCCCCGAAGAAATTGTTTTCCAGGCGGTGCCCAAACGCACGACGAAGGCGCAGCGCTGCGTTTGCGTCGAGTGCGTCGAGGAGGCGGACGACAGGCGGGGAAGCCCCTCCGACCGCCCTAGCGACTTCAAGGGTAGGGGCGTCGTGGGCCGGCGGGATCCCACGAATATTTTCGAGACGGTGCACTAAACGAGCTCGACCCGGGCCATCTCGGCACCATCGCCCCGGCGAGGGCCGAGCTTGGTGATCCGCAGATAGCCACCGGAACGATCGACATAACGGGGAGCCACCTCATCGAACAGCCGAGTGACTACTTCCGAGTCGCCGATCACAGCCAACACCTGGCGGCGTGAATGCAAGCCTCCCCGCCGAGCCTTGGTGATGAGACGCTCGGTCAGTGGGCGCATCGCCTTGGCCTTGGTCAAAGTGGTGGTGAGCTTGCCTTCCCACACCAGCGAGGCTGCCAGGTTGGCCAAGAGCAGACGTTGATGGGCGGGACTGCCACCCAGCCGGCCTCCCTTTCTAGGGGTTGGCATTCATACCTCGGGTGTCCTCGTCTCGGGAGCGCCGCAACGAAAGACCCAGCTCATCCAGCTTGGCGGCGACTTCCTCCAGGCTCTTCTGTCCGAAGTTGGTGATGTTGAGGAGGTCCTCGGGAGTCTTCATCACCAGCTCGCCGACGGTGTGGATCTGGGCCCGGCGCAAGCAGTTGCGAGGCCGCTCAGAAAGATCCAAGGCTTCGATTGGGAGATCCAGATCGGGTGAAAGCGACTCGGTGGCTGCCACGTCGCCCAGTTCCAGCCCGACTCCCATCCCTTCTCCGACATCGGCAAACAGTCCCAGCAGTTCGCGTAGGGTCTTACCCGCCGAAGACATGGCGCCGGCGGGAGTCAAGGAGCCGTTGGTTTCTACATCAACCGTCAATCGATCGAAGTTGGTCATCTGTCCCACCTGGGTTGCCTCCACCCGGAAGGCAACCTGGCGTACCGGTGAGTAGAGGGCGTCAACCGGAAGCACTCCAATCACTTCGGCAGCCTTGCCCCGCTCCGCCGAACGGTACCCCACCCCGCGTTGGGCGGTCGCCTCCACTGAGAGTTTCCCGGCCGCCGAGAGCGTGGCGAGCACGAAATCCGGGTTGACGACCTCGACCCCAGCCGGCAGCTTGAAGGCACCCGCGGTCACTGGCCCCGGCCCCTTCTCGGAGAGGTGGATGGTGGCCTCTGGCACGTCCATCCGCAGCACTACCTGTTTGAGGTTGAGGATGAGGTCGATCACGTCCTCCTTCATCCCTTCAACCGTCGAGAACTCGTGCAGGATTCCATCGATGCGGACCGCGGTAATCGCCGCCCCCGGAATTCGCGACAGCAGGGCTCTGCGCAGCGTGTTTCCAAGGGTATGACCGAGGCCCGGCTCCAATGGTTCCACCACAAACCGGGAACGGTTAGCCGCAACCGGAACTTCTTCGATCTGGGGACGCTGGACAATGAGCATGCGGTCTCTCCTCGGGAACTACTTCGAATACAGCTCAACGATGAGCTGTTCTTGCACGGCGGTGTCAATTTGACTGCGATTGGGAAGATCACGAACTACCACTTGTTTGGCTTCGCGTTCGACCTCGAGCCATTCGACTCGGGGACGATGCCCGGTGGTGTCGATGGTGTGCTGCACCACCAACAGGTTGCGGCTGCGATCTCGCAACGTGATCACATCACCCGGCCGCACTCGGAAGGATGGGATGTCGACTCGGCGATTGTTGACTCGGAAATGTCCGTGGTTGACCAGTTGGCGAGCTTGGGCGCGGGAAGATGCCATCCCGGCTCGAAAAACTATGTTGTCGAGGCGGCTCTCCAGAATGCGAAGCAGGTTCTCGCCGGTGATGCCAGGGTGGCTAGCTGCCTCCCGGTAGTAGATCCGGAACTGGCGTTCCAGCACTCCGTAGATACGGCGGGCTTTCTGTTTCTCGCGTAGCTGGATCAGGTACTGGGTCTCCCGCATCCGCCCCTTGCCATGCTGGCCGGGGGGGTAGGGGCGCTTCTCGACAGCACACTTGGACGACTCGCAGCGGGCGCCTTTGAGAAAGAGCTTGGTCCGCTCTCTCCGACACAGGCGGCAAACGGCATCTACGTAGCGGGCCACCTACTTACCTCGCCGTTGTTTCTTGGGACGGCAACCGTTGTGCGGAAATGGGGTCAGGTCTCGAATCGTGGTGACCTCGATCCCCATGTTCTGCAGGGTGCGGATGGCGGTTTCTCTTCCCGAACCAGAGCCGCGCACCAGCACTTCTACTTTCCGAATCCCGTGTTCGCCAGCTTGCCGAGCAGCCTGCTCGGCAGCCACCTGAGCCGCGTAAGGGGTTGACTTGCGAGAGCCTTTGAAGCCGACCGAGCCGCCCGAGGTCCACACAATCGCGTTGCCCTCTGGATCGGTGATGGCAATGATGGTGTTGTTGAAAGTGGCGGTGATGTGGACCTGGCCGGTGCTGATGTTGCGGCGCTCTCGGCGCCGCAACTTGGGGGCGGGGGTAGGAGCGGGAGCTGGCTCAGTCATGTCTTAGCCACTGTCTTCTTCTTGCCGGCGATAGGCTTGCGGGGTCCCTTGCGAGTGCGAGCGTTGGTGTGGGTGCGCTGGCCCCTAACCGGCAGCCCCTTGCGATGGCGAACACCCTGATAGGCTCCGATGTCGATCTTGCGTTTGATGTTCTGGGCTACCTCGCGTCGCAGGTCGCCCTCCACCTCGTGATTCTGCTCGATGTATTTGCGGATCTTGGCGACCTCGTCATCGGTGAGGTCATTCACCTTTACCGCCTTGTCCATCCCGGTCGCTTCGCAGATCAACAAGGCGCTGGTGGTTCCGATCCCGAAGATTTGGGTGAGCGCAATGTGCAACCGCTTGTCGCGAGGAAGGTCAACTCCAGCTATACGTGCCATTGCATCATCCCTGCCGCTGCTTGTGACGCAGGTTGGAACAAATCACTTGCACCCGCCCATGACGGCGGATGATCCGGCATTTGTCGCACATCTTCTTGACCGACGCTCGAACTTTCATTTGAAGCGGTACGTGATCCTTCCTCGCCCCAGGTCATACGGCGACAACTCCACTCGCACTCGGTCCCCGGGAATAATCTTGATGTAATGCATCCGCATCTTGCCCGATATGTGAGCAAGCACGCGGTGACCCCCTTCGAGTTCCACCCTGAAGTTTGCGTTCGGGAGTGACTCGACGACGGTGCCTTCTAGTTCTATGACGTCGCCGTCTGCCACTTGCCTTGCCAAACCTCCGGGAACCTAAGAGCCGACCGAACATAGTAGTCGGCCAGACGCCGCCTAGCCAAACCGCTCTCCCGACGCCCCAAACCTGGCCCAATCATTGCCCGCCCTTGCTCTTCATGACGTCGGGATTCCGGCTTTCCCTAGTTCACCAATCCGCCCGGTTGATGCGGTGGATGCAAGGCTCACCGCCGCCGGAATCACCGCCGGGCCGATTTTCGGAAGGGCTTGGTTAGCCACGATCTTCTTGAGGCGGCTGTTCTCCCGCTCCAACTCTTTTGAGCCGTTGCATGTCATCCGCCTTCAATCCGCCGTACTGGTTCCGCCAGCGGTTATAGGTCGCCTCCGATACCTCCAGAGCCTTGGCCACCTCGGCTAGCTCCTTGCCCTCCCCCAGCATCCGGCCAGCCTCACGAAGCTTGCGGATCACCTGCTCGGGCGTGTGCCTCCGTCGTTGTCTTTTCACCTCGATGATCCTCCCTTCACCCACCATTGTGGGCATCAGGACTCTCATTAGCGATGGACCGATCTCAGGGGGTCAGGCCACGTGGAGTCCCCCGGAGATGGCCGCAGGAGCCGCTGAGTACTCGTGGACCACAAATGAAGCATTGTTTTCAGCTTCGCCTAGCTGGAATCAAGTTGGGGACATTTGTCGAGGTCGAATGCGATCCATTCAACGTCGCTGAGCCTCGTCACCGTGACGGTGGCTAAGAGCTGGCTGTCTCTTTCCAAGGCAAAGAGGTGGCTGTCGAGCCCGTCGAATCCCAAATCCACGATAGTGTCGTCGCCGGAGACCAGGTC
>Ga0114938_1000554_pt1 | contig 27550 bp, 30 predicted proteins | sample AshMeaBigSpring_FD_88675 | JGI IMG/M metagenome (GOLD analysis project Ga0114938, IMG submission 88675) | Groundwater microbial communities from Big Spring, Nevada to study Microbial Dark Matter (Phase II) - Ash Meadows Big Spring | ecosystem: Environmental > Aquatic > Deep subsurface >... | reverse complement strand
TCTTTGAATCGAAATTGGCAAATGCACTCACGACGCAAAGCGTATCGGAGACATTGGTGGCACTTCGCACGAACATTCAAGCGCACTTAGACACGCCGTTGCTTCAAGCATCGTCGATTACGAAAGAGATTACCGCCGTTTTGGATACATTGACGACCTTGCAGGATCTCTCATCCAAAGAGGCACAAAGTAGCCTTAAATCCTTGCTTGATCTTTTTAGGCAGAGCGTTAAACAAGTGCTAGCAGAGCCTTCTATGTTTAAAGAAGCGTATCAAACGGTACAAAAGCTTGAATATGCGATCCGGCAAACCGACTTAATTGCCTCGAAGGTTGAAAATTATCCCGCGTCCATGAACGTCGAGGAGCATTTTAATACGCAAGTCAAAGTTTTGTTAGAACAGCTCAAAGAAAATTTAAGCGTGCTCGGTTTGAACGAGCTTGAGCCTCAGATCGATGAATTGCTTCTTAAAGGAAATTTTCTCCAATCAATCGTCAATCCGCTTAAATCTTCGCTTTTAGATGCCGCAAATACGACGCCTATGCCAAAAACTCCCGTATCGGCAATGCAAGAAGGTGCATTACTCCAAGACAATACGGTACAAGAGCCGATGCGTGAACAAGACGAGGCGATAGCTTCTTCGGTTTCTTCGTTACAGTATTCCTCGGTTACGGCGATGCCTTTGCCCTCTTCTTCCGCGATGCCTCAAAGCGTCGAAGAAGCTTTAAAAATGCTTGCCAACCGTATTAAGCAACAAATCGAAGTTCTCGATCCTCAGAGCGTACGTCAAGCCGAGTTTAACACGAAAAGCGGTACGTTGGATCAAACGATTCATTCACTGATTAAACCGGAGCTTTTTGTCGGTAAAGCATTGGTACAAAAACTGCAACTTGATCCGAGTGACGTAGAACTTTTGAGCGATATGAAAGGAGTTTTAACGAAACTCAACGAGTCGTTTGCAATGTCGCCTCAAAATAAAGAAGCGTATGAAATTACAAACCGTTTGTTAACGCAAATTGAATACCATCAGCTCTTCTCTTACGTCAGTAGTTCGACGCACGTGTATATTCCTTTTAGTTGGGAAGGGATGAAAAACGGCTCTATGATGATGAAGCAAAGTACGCAAGAGAGTTTTCATTGTCAGATCGATTTAGATTTGGAATATTACGGAAAGCTCAATATGATGTTGGTTCTCTCAAACGACAAATACGTCGATATGAACGTTGCCGTACAAAAAAGCGACCTTAAGAAGAAAATCGGCGATCAGCTTCCGAAACTCAAACGGGCATTGAACGAAGTCGGTCTAATAACGGGTACGATAAAAATGTTGGACTTTAAAGACGTTTCAACCGTTAAAAACGACTATTTTAGCGGTGAACAGATCGAATTCGGGATTAACGTAAAAATATGAACGATAGCAAACCGAAAATTCAAAAAGCCGTTGCGCTCAAATACGAACGCGAAAAGTACAATGCCCCTAAAGTCGTCGCTTCCGGCAAAGGAAACGTTGCCGATCATATCATCAAGCTTGCTCAAGAACACGATATTCTCATCAAAAAAGACGCTGATTTGGTGGAGTTGCTCTCAAAGATAGAAATCAATAAAGAGATTCCGCCGATGCTGTATAAAGCCGTGGCGGAAGTCTTTAGTTTTATTTATAAAATTACGAACGATAAGCGCAAATAAGGCTTAAATTCCTCGAATCTTCAAGCTGAGCACTCCGGCATATTCATGCAGTGCGATAAAGCTTTTATAAAAAGCATGTGCATTGGGAAAATAATCCCACACGTCTCGTGCTCGATGGTTGATTTTAAAATTGGTTGCCGCGGGAATAACGTGAAAACCGAAATGTTCGTAAAGCATCACGGCACGCTTCATGTGATACGCCGAAGTTACCAAATAAACGGTCGGCTCGGAGATGCCCACCGCTTCAAAAGCCTGTTTACTAAAGAGCGCATTTTGATAAGTATCGATGCTTTTATCTTCTACATGTAAAGAAAATTCTCTACTAGAGAGGCTTTTGGAACTCGGCGGTTGGATATCGAGATAGGACTTAATCTCTTTAAGACTATCTAAGAAGGCGTCACTCTCCAGATACTCTTTCTGAGTTCCGCCGCCGCTGAATAAAAGCGGAAGGTTATTGGATTTGGCTACCATCAAGCCCCACATCATACGTTTGTACGCATCACTGCTAAGCGGCAAGTTAGCAACACCTTGCGTAAGCCCTCCTCCCAGCACGATGACCGCATCCACGGTTCTTTTTTCGATTGAAGTATTGTAAGGTGCTTCTAAAGGCGTTAAGAGCCAGTCGGCAACGTAAGGCGTGCTTAAAAGGTATAAGACGATGCCGTTGGCAAAGAAAAAAAGGCGAAAGCGTTTGACAAAAAACGCCGCGCCGACAAAAAGAAGCGAAAAAATACCCGGCGGCAAAAAAAGATACGTGAAAAGTTTAGAAACGATATAAATGCTGCTCATGGAAGCATAAGCGCGCATCGCGTGCCGCTTTTAAGTTCGCCGATGACGTAACCGTCGCTGCTATTGAGAACCGCATCCACGTTTTCGGGGCTGACGACCAAGATCATTCCGACGCCCATGTTGAACGTACGGTGCATTTCGCTCTCTTCAACGTATCGGCTCATAAAATCAAAGATCGGCAATGTTCGGATTTTTGATTTGTAGACGTGGGCTTGTAAACCCTCCGGAAGAACGCGAGGGAGGTTTTCGACGATTCCGCCGCCGGTAATATGCGCCAAGGCGTTGATCTTTGATTTAAGTGCTTTGAAAAGTTTAACGTAAAGACGCGTCGGCGTTAAAAGCGTTTCAATCAACGATCTGCCGTTAAATTCCGTTTCAAACGTATAGCCGAGTTTGTCGAAGAAGAGTTTGCGTACCAGTGAAAAGCCGTTGGAATGCACGCCTGAACTGGGAAGCGCAATTAAAATATCGCCTGCCTTGACGTGCGGTAAGCGATTCATTTCGTCTTTTTCGGCAATTCCGACCGCAAATCCGGCAAGATCGAAGTCTTTACCGTGGTACATTCCGGGCATTTCTGCCGTTTCACCGCCGATAAGAGAACATTCGGCTTGGAGACAACCTTCGGCAATACCTTTGACGATACTGACCGATGCATCGATCTCGAGTTTACTCATTGCGTAATAATCCAAAAAGAAAAGCGGCGTTCCGAAATTACAAATCAAGTCATTGGCACACATGGCAACGAGATCAATGCCGACCGTATCGTATATACCCGAGTCGATAGCAAGCTTGAGTTTGGTGCCTACGCCGTCGGTCGCGCCTAAAATGACGGGCTGTCGATAGCCTGCAGGGAGCTCGTACGCACCGGCGAATGAGCCGATTCCTCCGATGACGTTGTGATCAAACGTTGCTTTAACGATAGGTTTGATATTTTCTACAAACCGGTTTCCCGCATCGATATCGACACCGGCGTCTTTGTAGCTGACTGTACTCATGAATAAGCCTTTAGGAGGTTGTTTAAAAGATTTTAACAAAAGTATGTTAAAATCGTTATAAAATCTAATTCAAGGTCTGAAAGAATTCATGGCATATGAACACGCGATCGTCCTAACAGGCGGCATTGCAACGGGAAAAAGCACGGTTTCGTCTTTGCTTCACGCACAGGGATTTGAAATCATTGACGCCGATAAAATTGCCAAAGAGATTTTGCCTTTACATGTCAAAGAAGTAGAAGCGATTTTTGGAGCTCGCGTCATGAAAGAAGGCGCGATCGATCGTAAAGCGTTGGGCGCACTGATTTTTAACGATAAAGCCGAACGCGAAAAACTTAATGCTTTTTTGCATCCGTTGATCCGAGCCGAAATCTTCAAACGAAGCGAAGTATTGGAAGAGCAAAAGAAGCCCTATATTATCGATATTCCGCTCTATTTTGAAAGCGAAGGATATCAGTGTAAGGTTGTCGTCGTTGTTTATGCTCCGGTCGAAGTGCAGCGAAAACGGCTGATGATCCGCGAAGATTTTACGAAAGAAGAGGCTCAAAAACGTATCGACGCACAAATTAGCATTGAAGAAAAGAGGGTTATGGCCGATTTTCTGATTAACAACTCGTTCGATATGAAATTTTTAGAGAGCGAAATTGAAAAATTTATCAAATTTGTAAGAGGAAAATATGCAGATTGCAAAATATAACGCAAGCGGAAACGATTTTGTTATTTTACATACGTTTATCGAAAAAGATCGAAGCGATTTTGCCAAAAAAGTATGCAATCGACAAAGCAGTATCGGTGCGGACGGGCTGATCGTTTTATTACCCGATCGTGAACACGACTTTAAATGGCAATTTTATAACAGCGACGGTTCGGTTGCTTCGATGTGCGGTAACGGAACGCGTGCATGCGCTCATTATGCCTATACTAACGGTCTTAGCGATGCGCAAATGCGTTTTATGACGGGTGCGGGCGTGATTCATTCTTGGGTGGAGGGTGATGTCGTAGAAACGGAATTAACCGAGCCGAAAAAGTTGAGGGATTCGTTTGAAGAGAATGGATTGGTATGGTATTTTTGCGATACGGGCGTACCGCATTTAGTAACGTTTGTGGAAGATCTGGGATGTTTTGACAAAACGATTGCCCGCCAGATGCGGTTTAAATATAATGCTAACGTCAATTACGCCATGATTCGTGAGAAGGCTTTACATGTAAGAACGTACGAGCGCGGTGTCGAAGATGAAACGTTAGCATGCGGAACGGGCATGGCAGCTTGTTTTTACAGTGCTTATCGCGAAAAATTGTTGGAAGATTGTGCCAAAGTCTATCCGACCAGTCAAGAAGAGCTTCAATTGCGCATTGAAGAGAATAAACTTTTTTTCAAAGGTCTTGTACAAAAGGTCTTTGAAACGACGCTGGAACTCTAAATTCGTGAAGATTTTTTTCTTCATTTTTATCGCTTTTTCCCTCAGTATCTCCGGTGGATTACATGCCGGAGGACTGCCGAACGAATACTATCAAATCGATGACAATACCAAACAAAAAGAGGCTTTTTTCCTTCATATGAAAGGTTTGGTCGATAAAAGCAACGACGAAATCAAAAAAGACCGTGAGTTTATTACCGATTTTTTTGCGAAAGCGATGCCCGGAGCGTTTCGGGGACTAAATCAAAAAAATGTCGGATATTTGATCGCATTACGCAATAAATACGGGATTGAAAATCTTTTCGATCGCGACGAATATTATAAACGAATCAACACCGTTCCCGTTTCGATGGCACTGGCACAAGCGGCATTGGAGAGCGGTTGGGGAAAAAGTCGATTTGCGCGGGAAGCCAACAACCTTTTCGGTCACTGGACCTATTCCGGCGTCGGTTTAATGCCTCAAAATAGATTGCCGGGTAAAACGCATATGATTCGCGTGTTTAGCTCTTTGCAAAAATCGGTTACGTCGTACATGCTCAATCTTAATACCAACGATGCATATTCGTTATTTCGCGAGAGGCGTTATCAAGCTTTTTTGGAAGGTCGAACGTTTAACGGTATGGAATCGGCAAAAACAATGGTGAATTACTCTGAACTTAAAGAAGAGTACATTAAAATGATTCGAGAGATGATCGAACAAAATAATTTGAGTATTTACGATCAATAAAGAGGTGTTAAAAATTAGCTTCTTTCATCAGTTCGGCTTGGTAATGCGCAATAATAGGCTCGATAATTTCATCAAAAAGTCCGCCTTCCATGACGGCGTCTAAACGATAAAGCGTTAACCCTACTCTGTGATCGGTAATACGGTTTTGAGGGTAATTGTACGTACGGATTCTTGCACTGCGGTCACCGGAGCCCACTTGTTGCTTACGTGCTTCACTCTCTTTGGCATTGCGCTCTTGCATCTCCATATCGTAAAGCTTCGCTTTTAAGATTTTCATAGCGGCATCTTTGTTTTTGTGCTGGGATTTACCGTCTTGATTCACGACCACGAGACCGGTCGGTAAATGGGTGATACGTACGGCACTATCGGTTGTATTGACCGATTGTCCGCCGTTTCCGGATGAACGCATAACATCGATTTTAAGGTCTTTTTCTTGAATATCGATTTCGACGTCGTCGACTTCAGGCATTACGGCTACCGTAACGGCTGAAGTATGAACTCTACCTTGCGATTCGGTTAAGGGGACGCGTTGAACGCGATGAACGCCGCCTTCGTATTTCAGCCGTGAAAAAGCACCCTGCCCTTTAATCAGTGCGATAACCTCTTTATAGCCGTTTAAAACTCCTTCGCTAAGCGAAACGATTTCAACTTTCCATCCGCGGTTTTCGGCATAACGCAAATAAGCTTTAAATAAATCCGCCGAAAAGATGGCAGCTTCGTCTCCGCCGGTTCCTGCACGAATTTCAAGGAAAATATTACGTTCGTCGTTAGGGTCTTTGGGAAGTAAAAGAAGCTTAATCTCCTCTTCCAAAGAGTCTTTCAGAAGTTCCAAGCTTTTGAGCTCTTCTTTAGCCAATTCTCCGAGTTCTTCGTCATCCAGAAGGAGTTTGTTCTCTTCGATTTGATTTAAAGTCGTAAGATAAGCAAGCGACTTGTCTTTAATCTCTTCAAGAGAGGATTGTTCTTTTGAAAGAGCCGTCATTTTTTTAATATCGTTAGCGATATTTGGATCACTCAGAAGAGCAGAAAGCTCATTATAACGATCGACGAACGGGACAAGTTTTTCTTTTAACATGAAGGGAAACTAAAATAAAGAGGGAGTTGCCGCAGGTTATGCAGCAACACTACCTAGCGTATTAACAAGTTGAGCAAGGCGGCTTACGCGGCGAGCAGCCGTATTTTTCGTCAAAATACCTTTGCCGGCATAAGAGTGAAAGCTTTTGTTTACATTTTTCAACGCAACGGCGGCAGCTGTTTGATCACCCGCCTCAACAGCTTCTTTTACGGCACGTGTTAGATTTTTGATTCTAGTTTTATAAAATCTATTTCTTTCGGTGCGTTTTTTGGTTTGTCTAATACGCTTTTCTGCTGACTTGTGATTTGCCATAGATAAGCCTTTCGTTTTAAATTTAGGCGTAGATTATATAAAATTTAACATTAAACGCAACTTATTTTAAGGGCATTTTAAAATAAATTTGTTCTAAAATCATTACTTTCAAAAAGTGTTTGGGCTAAGGCGTACGTAATTTCCCGAAAATACTTTTTTCTTTACCCTCAAGGGCATAATAAAACTCGTAATAATTTTGGGCAATCGACTCAAGGTGCTCTTGTGCATTCTCGTCGCCGGCAAATAAAAAGAGATCGTTAACACCGATCGTTTCATCCCAAGCGGGGAAAAGCGATACTTCTTTGTTCCTTAAGCGCATGAGTACGATAAGATTGTTGGCAAGACGTCTATTTTTAAGTGATGTTTTAAGCAAAGAGAGCGGAAGAGTGTGATTGGCTTGCCGTGCAAGCATCGGTGATTGCGTTGCGTCGATTTTCAGTGCAAAAATCGAAGGATGCATAGAGATGTTTAAGAGCGTTTTAGTCAAAGCGATGATGTCCGTTTCCTCTAAAGTATAAATGTGCTTGATGAATCGGTCGAGTGCCGGATTGAGAATCGCGTGTACCGTTTTGTTAATTAAAATTTTTGCGGGTATAAACACCGAATCGATACCGGAATTTTGAAAAATCGAAAAATCTTCCAGTTCGTTTTCGCGAGCGATCGTGATAATCGCAGGATTGAGCTTTTTGGCCGTCGCTAAAATGGAAAGATTGGTCGTATCGTCGTTAGTTCCGGCGATGATCGCGGCACACTCTTGGATTCCCAATGCTTTTAACATTTCTTTATCGTCGCCGTCTCCGATAACAATTTTTGGATGCTCATCGCTTGGATTCGACTCTTTTTTCTCCGAATCGATTTCGGCAAAAACAGTTTCGAAATGGTTCTCTTTGAGGACTTCGTAAATGCTTTTTCCCATACGACCGTATCCGCATACTAGGTATTTTCCGCGCGGTAGGCGTAAAAGAGGATCGTATAAATAACCCAAACCGTATAGCCATCGAATGAGGCGCAACGAGTGTGGAGCGTTAATTGCTAAATGAATATGCGTTGCAATAATTTCAAACGGATTTTCGATAATTTGAACGCCTAAATCTTGAAGATTTTCGGCTTGATTTTTTGTGGTTGCTTTAATTGCCATCGTAATATTAGGATTGAGAATTTTAGACGTTAACGCAATGCGAAGATTGAGCGCGTCGTTTTCAAAAAGGCTTACGATAGCACGGCAATAAATAGATTTAATGCCTGCCATTTCCAGTGCTTCAGGATTATGGACGTCCGCATTGAGGCAATAAACGGGCGGTGTGAAATTTTCCAAAAGAAGATGATTACGTTTTGATTCGTCTTTTTCGATCACCACGGAGCGCAATCCGTATTCGTTTGCTTTTTTAATAATTTCGCTGGTGATTGAGTTGTAGCCGAGTATAATGATATATTTTTCTTTTAGATAAGCAATATTGCGTTTAAATTTTGCGCGGGCGAATTCTTCCAAAAAGAGTTTGTCCTGAAGGAGGGCAACCAATGATCCAAGACTGTAAAACCATCCCGTAACGGTAAAAAAAATGGACATCGATACCCAGATGCGTTGAGGGTAAGTAAACGTAAAAGGGGTTTCACCGAAACCGATCGTCGTTGCGGTATAACTGATGAAATAGAATGCGTCAAAAATCGATAGACGATAGGGGTTCCCTTCGGCATCGACGCCTTCGATCAGCAATAATCCGATGATAGAAATCGTATAGGTTAAAATAATAATAAGAAAGGGAGTGCGCATACGCTGTAAAATCAGCCATAAAGAACTGGTTCTCAAAAAGAGCCTTTTAACGTTTGGATTTAAGCGTATCGCCGATGTAAAGTAAAACGCTGGTTACGTTAGCCAGTAAAGCACCGCCGCTTAGGCTGACGATAATCGAAGTGACTTCTCGATCGATGGTATACGCATACGCCGCAACGGTCCAAACGGTTGCCGAAGCAATCAGCTGAATATCTGCGACCAGACTCGTGGCAAGCATCACCGAACCTAATTGCGTTTTGTCGCCGATTTTGAGTGTCGTAGCAATGATATTTACGACCAATGCGGCAAAGAGTTCGTATTTGCTGTGCAGTTCTAAATCCGATAAATCACCGTAAAAAAAGCCGAAGTTAAGTGTCATCGCTAGAATGAAAAAAAAGCCGGAAATTACTTTATCTAAGTTCATGTAGCGTCCTATGATTCAATGTAATGCGACTATTATACCGTTTACATGTAAAGATTAAAAAAGTTTTGTTACAATTCGCCTAAGAGTTTATCGTAAAAGGTGAATCCATTATGAAATTATTCGGAACCGACGGTGTTCGGGGAAAAGCGGGAAAAAAACTGAGTGCTTTTTTAGCGATGCGTTTAGCTATGGCGGCAGGTATTTATTTTCGAAAAAATTCTATTACCAATAAAATTTTGGTCGGTAAAGATACCAGACGTAGCGGATATATGATTGAAAATGCCATTGTCTCTGGGCTAACCGCCGTGGGATACGACGTACGACAAATCGGTCCGATGCCTACGCCCGCTATCGCGTTTTTAACGGAAGATATGCGGTGCGATGCAGGTATTATGATTAGTGCGTCGCATAACCCGTTTTCCGATAACGGAATTAAATTTTTCGATAGCCTCGGTAACAAGCTCGGTGAAGCCGAAGAGGCGGAAATCGAAAAAATCTATTTTGACGATGAGCTCATTGAGAAAAATCAAAAAACGGAATTTGAAATCGGTAGATCCAAACGGATCGACGACGTAATCGGACGCTATATCGTTCAGATTAAAAACTCTTTTCCGAAACATTTGACGCTTAAAGGATTTCGTATCGTTCTTGATCCTGCCAACGGAGCCGCTTATAAAGTCGCTCCGACCGTTTTCAGCGAACTAGGCGCCGATGTTATTATGATTAACGACGATCCTAACGGGAGTAACATCAATCTCAATTGCGGTGCGTTGCATCCTGAAGAACTGGGAGAGGAAGTACGTAGGCTTCGTGCCGATATCGGTTTTGCGTTTGACGGCGATGCGGATCGTTTGGTCGTGGTAGACGAAAACGGCAACCCAATCCACGGCGATATGCTTTTAGGAAAACTAGCGACGTTTTTACAAAGCCAAAACAGATTGACGAATAACGGTGTTTGCGTCACGGTTATGAGCAATCAGGCGTTAGAAGATTATTTGGCTAAATCGAACATACAAACGTATCGTTGCGATGTCGGGGATAAAAATGTTTTAGAGTGCTTGTATCGACAAAGCATTAACTTCGGCGGTGAGCAAAGCGGACACATTATCGTTTCCGATTTTGCCAAAACGGGTGACGCACTTGTCGCATCCCTTGCCGTAATGCATTGTGTTTTAACGGAAAAACAAAAAGTCAGCCGACTTTTCAACCCTTTTATCCTCTATCCTCAGTTACAACAAAATCTTAAAGTTGATAATAAAATACCGCTTGTAGAACTTCAAGGGTACGATGCCTTGATTCAAGAGTTCCAAAGTAAGCAACTTAGAGTGCTGATTCGTTATTCCGGAACGGAAAATCTTTTGCGTATTCTTTTGGAAGGTAAAGACGAACAGGTATTGGAAGCATCCATGGAACGAGCCGTCTCATTCTTTAAAAGTGCGTTGAATGAATAAAGCGTGGATATTCCTATGTGCTGCGGCACTTCTTGTTTTTGGAATCGATCAGGCGATTAAGCTTCTCTTTTTGGAAGGCTTTCGCTGGGAAGGCAATTTTTTTTCACTCATCTTAACGTTTAACAAAGGAGTCGCTTTCTCGATGTTCGCTTTTTTGGAGGAATATTTAAAATACCTTCAAATCGTCTTGATTGCGGCATTGGGTCTATACGTTGCTATGCATCGTGACATTCTCTTTGCCCATGCCTCTGCGATCGGTATAATCGCCGGTGCGGCATTGAGTAATATTTACGATCGTTTTATTCACGGCGGCGTCGTGGATTATTTCTTTTGGCATTACGGATTTAATTTTGCCGTTTTTAATTTTGCCGACGTGATGATAGATGTGGGTGTATTGTGCATCTTGTATCGCACGTGGAAGCACCCTACTCCCATAAAATGATAAAGTTTAGAAAATTTTTTCAAAAAAGAGTTGCATTTTTTATTTTTTTTGGTATAATCTCAGCTCTTAAATGAGTCGGTCGCGTAGCTCAGTTGGTAGAGCACTACCTTGACATGGTAGTGGTCGAAGGTTCGAATCCTTTCGTGGCCACCATTTTTTGTTCTCCCGTTGGTTTGGGAGTTCATACAAGTAAAGGATCTATTATGATGAATGATGTTATAGCCTACAAAGAAGGTGCTCTCATCATCGACACGCAAACCGCTGCTACTTCTTCTAAAATCTACGAAAACAAAATCGTATTTGACAACTCTAAAGATGCAATCGAAGTGATTCGTCATTCTTGCGCTCATTTAATGGCACAAGCGATTAAAGCACTCTATAAAGATGCCCAATTTTTTGTCGGACCCGTGATTGAAGACGGCTTTTATTATGATTTTCGCGTCAATGAAAAGATCGGCGATGCCGATTTAAAAGAGATCGAGAAAAAAATGAGCGAACTTGCTAACGCTAAGCTTCCGATAGAGAAGATTTATACCACCAAAGCGGAAGCACTTAAGCATTTTAGCCATGACGATTTAAAACAAGAAGTTTTGCTTCGTATCCCTGAGGGCGAAGTTTCCATCTATAAGCAAGGCGATTTTGAAGATTTATGTCGCGGACCTCACGTCCCCAATACGAAATACCTCAGATTTTTTAAATTGATTAAAGTAGCGGGTGCGTATTTAGGCGGCGACGAAAAACGTGAAATGCTGACGCGCATCTACGGAATAGCGTTTGCAGATAAAGAAAGTCTTAAAGATTACGTGACGATGATCGAAGAGGCCAAGAAGAGAGATCACCGAAAAATCGGTAATGAGCTCAAGCTCTTTACGTTTGACGATGAAGTGGGTGCAGGACTTCCGATTTGGTTACCAAACGGCGGCAGACTTCGCTCAAAACTCGAAAAATTGTTATTTACGGCACACCGAAAACGCGGCTATCAGCCCGTACGCGGTCCTGAAATCTTGAAATCGGATGCTTGGAAAATAAGCGGTCACTACCAAAATTACGGTGAAAATATGTATTTTACGGTGATTGACGAAGCCGAGTACGGTATTAAGCCGATGAACTGTTTGGGGCATATAAAAGTATTTCAAAGCGAAGTTCGAAGCTATCGTGACTTACCGCTGAAATTTTTTGAATACGGCGTCGTGCATCGTCATGAAAAAAGCGGTGTATTGCATGGATTATTTCGTGTGCGCGAATTTACGCAAGACGATGCGCATATTTTCTGTACGCCGGATCAAATTAAAGAAAACGTTATAGAAATTTTGAGTTTTGTCGATTCTATAATGAAAACGTTCGGTTTCCATTATGATATGGAAATTTCGACGCGTCCTGAAAAATCGATCGGTGACGATAGCTATTGGGAAGCGGCAACCGAGGGTTTGAAAAAAGCACTTGACGAAAACGGTATTAAATACGGTATCGATGAGGGTGGCGGAGCATTTTACGGCCCCAAAATCGATATTAAAATCACGGATGCCCTCAAGCGTAAATGGCAGTGCGGAACCATTCAAGTTGATTTTAACTTACCGGAGCGCTTTGATATTTCCTATGTCGATGCCAATAACGAGCATGCGCGCCCTGTAATGCTCCACCGAGCGATTTTAGGTTCGTTTGAACGTTTCATCGGTATTTTAATTGAGCATACGTCCGGCGAGTTACCGTTTTTTGTTGCACCGACGCAAGTCGTCATCGTGCCGATTTCCGATCAACATGTCGCTTACGCGAAAACTTTGGCAAATGAATTGATCGATGAAGGAATCGATGTAGAAATTTCATCGAAAAATGAAAGTCTTAACAAACGTATTCGCAATGCGGAAACAATGCGCGTTCCGATGATCTTGGTTCTCGGAGATGCAGAAGTGGAAGCACAAAGCGTTGCCGTACGTGACAGAAGAGAAAGAACACAGTATAATATGAGTAAAGTTGAATTGATTAAAACCCTAAAGGAGAAACTGAGTGAGGTACACTTTTGAGTAAAGACAAAGAGGTTATACTAAACGAAGAGATAAGAGCAGCAGAGGTTAGATGTATTGGAGACGATGGTATGCAATACGGTATCATCTCTCGTAAAGAGGCTCTTGCAAAAGCCGATGAACTGGGACTCGATCTCGTTCTCATTGCACCGGACGCCAAACCTCCGGTCTGTAAGATTATGAATTACGGTAAGTTCAAATACCAGCAAGAGAAAAAACTCAAAGAAGCACGTAAAAATCAAAAGATCATTGAGATCAAAGAGATTAAGCTTTCGGTCAAGATCGCTCCTAATGATATTAGCTATAAAGTTAAACATGCAAGAGAGTTTCTTGAAGAAGGCAAACACGTACGCTTTAGAGTTTTTCTCAAAGGTCGTGAAATGTCCAATCCAGAAATCGGCGAGCACGTTTTAGAAACCCTTTGGCCGTTACTTGAAGATATTGCCGAGCGTGAAAAAACACCGAAGCTTGAAGGTCGATATATTAATATGTTGGTAACACCGAAAGCTCCGAAGAAATAGTATTCCCCTTCCATTTTAAGCCCCTCTAAGAAACTTTTTGCTAAAATAATCGGTTTCTAGAAAATAGAGGGGTTTCCCTCGTTTTTAGAGTCAATATTAAGGAGATAGCATGCCGAAAATGAAAACGGTACGCGGTGCCGCAAAACGTTTTAGAGCAAGTAAAAATAAGATTAAAAGAGGCGCAGCTTTTAGAAGTCATATTCTTACGAAAAAACCTACCAAAAGAATGCGTGGGTTGAAAGTAGCTAAAACCGTAGATGCTCGCGACGAAAAATCCGTTAAATTAATGCTTTGCCAAGCATAATTTACAGCTAAAGTTTTTGACGAAAAGTCATTCATCGTTTATATGCAGCGTACCCCTCAAACGAGGGCAAGTTCTTGTATCGATACAAGACACCGACATTAATATATTGGTCAAGGAGACACAATGGCAAGAGTAAAAACAGGTATTGTCCGAAGAAGACGTCATAAGAAAATTTTGAAAATGGCGCGAGGTTTCTACAGTGCGAGAAGAAAGCATTTTAGAAAAGCGAAAGAGCAGTTAGAAAGAAGCCTCGTATACGCATTCCGCGATAGAAAACAGAAAAAAAGAGATTTTAGAAGACTTTGGATTACGAGAATTAATGCGGCATGCCGCTTAAACGACATTAGTTATTCTCGTTTTATTAATGCGCTTAACAAAGCCAATATCGAATTAGATCGTAAAATTCTTGCCGATATGGCTATGAATGACCCTGAAGCGTTTGCGGTTGTCGTAAAACAAGCAAAAGTAGCTCTTTAATAGGTATTTTTTTAGCATTCAGGCGCTAACAATCGCCTGAATGCCGCTACTTCTTTTGAAACACTTCTTTTTTCATTTTTACAATCAATTTTTCAATATCTTCACAGTTCATAATTCCGGTTTGATTGATTTGAAGTTTATAAGATTCTTGACGGGCTTGATACAACGTGAGACGAATATAAGATTCTTTCGGTGCACTCGAGAGCGTACATGTAGAATTGCTATCAAGACTGCTTTCAAGGGTTATACCGACTCTCGCGGAAGCGTCTAGGATAAAACCTGCTTCTTCGAAGAGCCTTTGAACGACGGAGGCTTCGCAAAAGGCGGTGAGGTTTTGTAATGCTAAGGGCGTATCTATGGACATGTAAAAATCAGGATCGTTCTTGTGAGAAAAAGAGTGTTGCGAACCGTCGCAAGCAACCAAAAAAGAAAAAATTAAAAAAAGCAAAGCGTATTGCAGAAAATTATTCTGCAATACATATCTCTTTTTGAGAAACATAATAGAGTGTTTTATAGCCGACAAAGGCGATAACCAACGTTGTGACGAGCAGTAAGAAAGAAGCGATAATGCCGTAGAACGGTATATGCGTCGTATGAAAAACCGCCAACGAAGCAATGGTCATGGCTGCTAGCGGAAACGTAAATGCCCACCATGAGATAAAAAATTGTAATTTGAGAAAATTTTTGATCATAAAAAGCAATAAAAATGAAAAGAAGAGGGCAATACTGTAAAGAAAGCTTGCAAAAAGATCAAATTCTTCCATAATTTTAAGGTATGAAATAACGCCGACGGCGGGAGGTGCGATCAAAATAAACAGCGTCGGTAAAAACTTTTGTGCCAATTGATGATGAAAAATAATACGATTGACAATGATCGGTAACAAAATGATCCAAAAGAAAATTCCTACCGAAAAAAAATAAATCAAAACATGTAAATCGACAAATCCAAATCCTCCGATGGGAACGATGACGTTACCGACGATAGGAATAAACCATGCCGGATTGGAATGCGTGATTTCCATATTCTTCGTGATCCAAAAACTAATCGTATAAAACGTCAAAAATGTTTGAATAATCGCACCCGCATACCATAAAGTTTGGGCTATTTCAATCTGTATATCGTGATAGACTATGGAGAGAAGCAATAAAGAGATTGAAAATGCGGCAAAGAAATTAATCCGAATAGGATGTGCAAACTCGTGTTTGACCTCTTCGAAAAAGAAGAGGCATTTAAGAGCGTATAGCGCGGCAATAACGGTAAAAATAGCCGTTACGATTACAACGGATAACGTAGCGATCAACGACGGGAAACCCAACCATAAAGCGGCTTTTTGATAGACGATGGTTAAGCCTGAAAGCCCCATTACGATGGCAAACATCATAATAGGAAAATGTTTAATACGATCCGATACAATCATCGGCAAAGCTCCTTGCGTAATGAATTGAAGAAAGACGCTACGTCAACTGAGGAGAGTTTCGTAGCGTCGTAACGTGGTTAAGGCTGAATATCGCCTTTTTTAGGGTAGATGAAGATGGTTTTACGATCGACGACAATTCTGTTCTTTTCGTCAAGCGCATATGCTTTAACCGTAATCGGCAAATCCTCTCCTTCGACTTTGAGTTCTTTCGGCGTGGATGAGAGAATGACGACTTTTTTCAATTTAGCACCGGCTTTGAGCATAAAAGGTTCGCTCGGTTGATCGATTTTGATCTCTTGATTGGAAATATCGAAATAGTATTCATGATCTTTCGTATCGGTATTTTGAAAAAGAAACGTGTAAACGTTTTCGACCGTTTTACCGTCGTCGGCCATCTTATAGAGTTGGCTTGTTCGATTGATATTTAGGAGCATATACTCTTTTTTGCTTCCCATTATGAACAATCCGATAAGTACGATCGTCAATGCAACCATATAAGCAATCGTTCTAAAGCGGAAATAGTGTGTTCTATCGCCTTTTTCCACCGCATTAGCACTGGTCCATGTGATGAGTGAAGGCTTACCGAGTTTTGCCATAATAGGCGTACATGCATCAGCACATTCCAAACAGTTAATACACTCTAATTGCATACCTTTACGAATATCGATGTGCGTTGGGCAGACGCGAACACACGCCTCGCATCCGGTACAATCGTCGGTTGCCAAAGGAGGCTTGCTTCCAAGTTTCGTGCCTTTTTTATCGTAAATTTGACCGCCGCGTTTTTCATCGTAAATCGTTTGAATCGTATTTTCGTCAAAAAGTGCGGATTGAATACGAGAGTAGGGGCAAATATAAACGCAAAAATTCTCTTTTAAAGAGGTAATATCGTACACAAGAAATGCCGTTACACAAATAAGAAAACCGTACAATACGGTGTGTTCCGCAGGATTTTGCACATACACGAAAAAATCTTCCGGAGGAATAAAATACCACATAAAATTCGATGCTGCCAAAAGTGCTAAACATGCCCAAATCAAAACGGCGATAAAGCGTTTGAAAAAATCACCTTCAGGGTTTTTTTGTTTATTGGCGATACTTTTACGAATACCGAGTAGTTTGGTTTGGATCAAGTCGCGAAAGATAATTCTAAAAATCGTTTGAGGACAGGACCAACCGCACCAAACACGGCCTCCAAGCGTCGTAATAAAGAAAATGCTTAAGAAAAAGAGCATCAGAACAAAAGGCATCAAATAAAGCTCTTGCATATCAAACGTCGTGAAAAAGAGATGCAGTTGCTTTTTATCAAAGCTGAGTAGAAAAAAGTGATTGCCGTCAATGCGGATAAACGGTAACGATAACGCGATGAGCGTAATAACGGCAAAAACAACATAGCGTTTGTACCTGTAATAAACAGGTTGTGCGGAAGAATTCGTATCGCAATTCATTGTATAATTCCTTATAGTAGTATTTTAAGATTCAGATTGTTGAATCAAAGAGCACTCTTTTAGTGCCGTGTTCTTTGGAGGCTGAGTCTCTTTCTTAGGTGTTTTTAGTAACGAAATTTTGGCTTTCACAAGGTCTTTAAGACCTCTAGAGTTGACATAGTCTTTGAGCGAAGTACGGCTTACATGTAAGATTTTCGATATTTCGCTAATAGACGTTTTTTGTTCTAAAAGCTCGATAATATACGGTCGATGCATGTCAAATTTTGACTTGGACATTCTGCCTTTAGGGCGACCTTGCATTTTTTCTTTTTCAAGCTTTTTATTGAGTTCGCGTTGTTTGACTAAAAGTTGTAATAACGCTAACGGGCTAGATTGTAGGTCGATACGCATATTTTCATCGGCGATATGGATCGAAATAGAGCGCGTAAGAAGGCATTCCAATACTTTGACAAGCTCTTCGACATTGCTTGAAAACGTGGAAAGATCAAAAATGACCAGATGGTCATTAGGAGATAAAGAGCGTAAAAAGCCCTTAAACTCTTTGCGTTCTTCCAAATCCAAATTCGGATTTGAATTTTCAATCTCGGTCGTATCGATTTTGAGATCGTTATGGTGGGCATATTTTAAGATTTGCTTTTGCTGAATCGTAATATGCGAATTGTCATTTTTGTTTTTTAAAAGCGCAATAATCATAAAATTGTCACCTTTTTATCATTTTAAAATAGCAACAGTATACTCAATGTTGACGTAGAAAGTCAAGTCTTTTCTTGTTTTTATCGTCAAAATTCTAAAAAATTACTTTTTTAAATCAATTAATCGTAACAAAGGGTTTTAAGCTTAAATGTACATAAATTTAGATAGAATGTCTTCTCAAATTCATCAGAAAGGTGGTGGATAGAGTATGCCAGGGATCAAAGTACATCCTAATGAATCGTTTGACGAGGCGTATCGTAAGTTTAAAAAGCAAGTTGATCGTAACTTAGTGGTTACGGAAGTACGTGCAAGACGTTTTTATGAAACTGCGACTGAAAAGCGCAAAAAAGATAAAATCAGTGCTCGTAAAAAACAACTTAAACGACTTTATATGCTTCGCCGTTACGAGTCAAGACTCTAACACACGCGGCCAAGAAGTTAGCTTCTTGGCTTCTTCTTTAGTGTTTATTGCTTCAAAAATTTCTTTCTCAAATAAAACTAATTAAAGCTATGATACCATACAGTACCAATCAACTTCTTTTCGTTAGTAAAGGTCGTAATTTATGGAAAAAAAACTAACCGTTACCGAAGCGGCGAAACTTTTAGGCGTGAGTAAAGAGGCGATATATAACCGACTACGACGCGGTTCTTTGCAAAGCGTCGTCGAAGAGGGCGTGAAATATATTTTACTAACAAAAACATCCTCAAAAGAGAATCTTTCTTCCCGTAAAACAACCGACCATACGGCGGAGAGTGCTTATATCGAACTGCTCAAAAATCAAGTTGAAGAACTCAAACAAAAAAACGAGAAGTTAGAAAGTGATAAAGAGCGGTTGGTTGCCGATAAAGAACGTTTGCTGATCGAATCGAAAGAAAAAATCGAAATGATTTATAAAGAAAGAGACGAGCAGCTCAAAGCAATTTTAGCACTCGCCAATCGGCAAATCGGCGTTTCTTCGGAAGTTGCATCGCCTTCGTCAAATGCGTTTCAACGTACGTCGACGGAGCACGGATACGTAGAGGAAGTCGACGTTATGGACGAAGAAGACGATGAAATTGCCAAAGAGGAAGAAGAACTTTTAGAATCGTACAGCGATTGGCGCGATTTGAGGAGTTATTTAAAAGAAAAAGGGTTTTCGAAGAAAGAAAAACAACAAATCAACGACGTATTAAGCAAAAAAGCGAGTCAGCTCAATGACGTTTTGGATAAAAACGGAAAAATCTTTATTAAAAAAGGCAAGAAACTCAAAGAAATTTTAGGAGAATAAAACGCGCATGAAATACGTAAGAAAAATATCCGATTATATGATTGCAGGAGGGCTCGGCGTTCTTGTGATCGCAGGATTGCAAGGATGCGATAGTAAGGACGAGAATAAAAACGCGCTAGCCGAAGCGGCAAAAACGCAAGGCGCAACCGTGATTGTCGACGAAACGGCTCCGGGCGTGTATAAAATTGCCGAAGAGTATCCCAGTTCCGGCGGCACGCGAGTCGTCGTTCGAGGTTTGGACGGAACCGAACGTTTACTTTCGCAAGCGGAAATCGATGCGTTAGTGCAGGATGAAGCTAAAAAAATCGACAACAATACGTCCGCATTGACCAATCCTCAAATGAGTTCCGGCGGCATGGGGCTTGGCGGCGTCTTACTTTCAAGTATCGCCGGAGCGATGATCGGTAGTTGGATCGGAAATAAACTGTTCGGAAACGCCAATTATCAAAACCAACGTGCTACGACGTATAAAACGCCGCAAGCGTATTCGCGAAGCAGCACCAGTTTTAATAAACCTGCTGCCACGACAACTCCAAGTAGCGGTGCGACGAAAAGCAGCGGATTTTTCGGCGGAAGTTCCGGAACGTCGGGTTCGTCGTCTAGCGGAGCGTCAAGCTCAAGTACTCCTAGCAGTTATGGAAGTTAATCATGTTACATGTAGAAAAAATCAAACCTTTACGCAAAGAATTTTTAGAGTCCATCGGTTTTTATTGGCATACGGATCAGGATCAAACGTCGTATGTCGCTGACGAATTGGTCGTGATTACGCCGCAAGAGGCGGAAGCATACTACGAAGCGGCGAATGAATTGTACGACATGTACGCACAAGCGGGACAGTACGTTATCGACAACCATCTTTTTCATGAACTCAATATCCCTTTTAATTTAGTCGAATTGATTAAAAATTCATGGGAAAACGACGTACATTGGCACCTTTACGGACGTTTTGATTTTGCGGGCAGCGTGGACGGGAAGCCGATTAAATTGCTTGAATTTAACGCCGACACGCCGACATCGTTGTACGAAACGGCGATTATCCAGTGGGCGATGCTGAAGGCAAACGGAATGGATGAAGCCAAGCAGTTTAACACCGTGTTTGAAGCACTCAAAGAGAATTTTAAACGCTTGGTCGTCTTAGGCGGAGATACGGAAGATTTTGCACAGTATTACGAAGGGTGGAAAATCCTTTTTTCATCGATTCGCGGAAGTATCGAAGATGAAAATACGGTGCGTTTTTTACAAATAGCCGCCAACGAAGCAGGATTTCATACCGATTTTGCGTATGTCGATGAAGTCGGATTTAACGGCAAAGAGGGTATTTTTAAAGGCGACGAAAATTTCGAGTATTGGTTTAAACTCGTTCCGTGGGAAAATATTGCGATTGAAGAGGGCGACTTGGCACTATTGTTAGACGAGATCGTACGTGAACGGCAAGCGATTATCCTCAATCCCGCTTATACGCTTCTTTTTCAAAGTAAAGCGTTTATGAAAATTCTTTGGGATCTTTTTCCAAACCATCCTTTGTTGTTGGAAACGTCGTTCGAACCGCTCAAAGGTAAAAAGCAGGTTGAAAAACGTGCTTTCGGACGAGAGGGTGCGAATACCGTGATCTTTGATGAAACGATGAACGTCATCGAGCAAACGGAAGGCGACTATAAAGGGTTTAAACCGATTTATCAAGAGTACGTCGAACTGCCAAGAGACGATGAGAAGCGTTCCTACCAAGCGGGCGTTTTCTTTGCGTATGAGGGATGCGGGCTTGGTTTTAGACGCGGCGGGCTCATCATGGAAAACTTCTCGAAATTCGTAGGACATCGCATTAAGGATTAAGGTATGAAAATCGTTTTTTTAGATGCCGGAACATTGGGAGGCGATATTGATTTAAGCGCATTTCACGCTCTGGGAGAGTTCAAAACGTTTGACACGACGTGTGCGGACGAGCGAATAGCCCATATCGCCGATGCCAAGATCGTTCTAACCAACAAAGTCGTGATTGATCAAGACGTGATGGATGCTTGTCCAAACATAAAGCTTATTTGCGTGACTGCGACGGGAACGAATAACGTGGATTTGGCATATGCTAAAGAAAAAGGCATTGAGGTTAAAAACGTTGCGGGATATTCGACCGCTTCGGTGGCGCAAACGACTATGATGTTAGTGTTGGATCTCATCGGTAAAAGTGCCTACTATCATGATTTTGTTCAAAGCGGCGGTTGGGTGAAGGCGGCAAGTTTTACGCACATCGAAAAGCCGTTTTGGGAAATCAAAGGCAAGCGTTGGGGTATTATCGGTCTTGGAACCATCGGTAAAGAAGTTGCCAAGATCGCGACGGCGTTTGGTGCGGAAGTCACGTATTATTCCACGAGCGGTGCTAACAACGATGCCGTGTACGAGCGTTTACCGCTTGAAACAATGCTTCAGACCTGTGATATTATCACGATTCATGCACCTTTGAATGCACAAACGAAAAATCTGATCGATGCAAACGCGTTAGCGATGATGAAAGAGGGCAGCGTACTGGTAAACGTCGGTCGCGGCGGTATCGTCGATGAGGTAGCGTTGGCAAAGATCATCGACGAAAAAGAGCTGTACGTCGGACTTGACGTCTTGGAAATCGAGCCGATGAAAGCGCATCACCCACTCTTACATGTCAAGCATGCAGAACGGCTCATTATCACGCCGCACATCGCATGGGCAAGTAAGGAAGCACGTAAGAAGCTCATGGCGTTGGTCGCTCAAAATATTCAACTATTTTTAAACCGATAAGGAGAAGGTATGGCGAAAGAACACAGTTTTGATATTACCGCCGAGATCGATAAACAAAAACTCAAAGACGCTTACGAGCAAGCGAAAAAAGTGATCACGAATCGATGGGATTTTAAAGGGATTACATGTGAGTTTGATTATAACGAAAAGAATAAAGCATTTACGTTGATTACGACCAGCGATAACAAGGCCGACGCAATGGTCGATGCCCTGATTTCCGAAGCGATCAAACGCGATATTTCCGCTAAAGCGTTAAAAGAGAGTAAACGCGAACCTTCAAGCGGCGGCAATACGAAAGTAACGGTCGCGATCGTCGATGCGATTTCAAGCGACGATGCCAAAAAAATCGTCAAAGAAATTAAGGATCTTAAACTCAAAGTTCAAGCTTCCATTCGCGGGGACGTCGTGAGGGTCGAAGGTAAGTCGATCGATGATTTGCAAGAAGCAATTAGAGCGATTCGTGCATGCGATTTTGATTTTCCGGTCAATTTTACCAACTTGAAATAGATGAACGACGATTCTTTACCTCCCGTTATCGAGTTAGTTCCTCGCGTTCGAGGTTTCAAGTGCCGTTTGATGATGATCGTGCTTTATACGGCGATCGGTTTTACGCCGCTTCTATTAGGTGTTTGGTTGGGATATGCGTATAATGTCTGGATCGGTATTGCTTTTTTTCTGTTTTTAACGCTTGTTAGCGGTATCGTGAGTTCAAAGATGCGTATTATGTCCATTCCTCTCGTGCAACGGGAGATGAATTATTCGACGTTGGCTATCGTCAAATGGTACGTGGCAAAACATATCTGTTTTGAAGAGCGATCGTAAAGAGCTGTTTGGCGGTGATGAGGTCAACGCGGGATAGCGACAGTCTAGGTTGCTCAGAAATAATTTAAATGATTGCTTTTAGTTGGATATCGATATAAAGGATATGCGTGAGAAATCAACCCAAATACCATTTTATTAAAAATACTTCGTATGCGCTTAAGGGACTTAAAGATCTTTTGCTAACGGAAACTTCGTTTCGAATCGAATTGGTTGCCGTGTGCGTATTGATTCCGCTTTTATGGTTTTTTTCGTTGGAGTTATGGTATAAGCTTCTAATGTTTTCTTCACTGACGGGGATTTTAATTGCCGAAGCGATTAACAGTGCGATCGAGCGCGTTACCGATTTGGTGACGCTTGAGCATCATGAAATGGCGGGACGTGCAAAAGATATGGGAAGTACCGTCGTTTTTTTAAGCATCGGCGTTTGCGTAGTGATTTGGTGCTTCGGTTTATGGCAATGGTCGCATCAATAGTCGATACTGACAGATCAATCTCATGGCACTGTGCTAATCTTTACGGATTAAAAAAGGAATAAACATGAAAAGTATCGCGTACGGAACATTGCAGATTGATACGGCATTGTATGATTTTATCGGTAACGAAGTCTTACCCGACACCGGCATAAGCGTTGAAGCTTTTTGGAACGGTTTCGAAACGGCGGTGTTGGATTTTGGACCCCGTAACGTCCAATTGTTACGTAAGCGAGACGTTTTTCAGTCACAGCTTGATATGTGGTATAAAAATCATCAAAAAACATTTGATCATGAAGAACATATCGCTTTTTTAAAAGAGATCGGCTATTACTTGGATGAAAAAGAGCCGTTTGAAATCAATGCCGGCGCAATGGATCCGGAAATTTCCGATATCGCCGCGCCGCAACTAGTCGTTCCGGCAGACAATGCGCGTTATGCGCTCAATGCCGCCAACGCACGATGGGGAAGTTTACTCGATGCGCTTTACGGTACGGATGTCATCGATGATAGTGAACCGTACGAAAAACGTTTCACGTACAATCCCGAACGCGGTGAAAAAGTTTTTGAATTCGTTTACGCCTTTTTGGATCGTACTTTTCCGTTAAGTTCGTGTAGCTATGCCGACGTCGAAGCGTTCCGTTTGGAAAAAAATACAGTAGTAGCGCAACGTTTAGACGGAAGCTACGTTTCACTTCGAGAGCCTGAAAAATGGGTCGGCTATACGGGCGAAACGTGTGATCCGACCGGCCTGTTACTTCAAAATAACGGCTTACATGTCGAAATTCGTTTGGATCGTAACGGCACGATAGGACAAACAAATCTTGCAGGCATTCAAGACATTATACTTGAATCGGCGTTGAGCGTGATTCAAGATTGCGAGGATTCCGTTGCCGCGGTTGATACGGAAGATAAAATCCGCATCTACCGCCATTGGCTTGGAATGATGAAGGGCGATTTAAGCGTTAGTTTTGAGCATAAAGCGCACACGATCGTACGCGCACTTAATCCCGACAAGACGTTTTTTTCGAAAGACGGTACGCCGCTGATTCTCAAGGGACGCGCTCTTTTACTGATTCGAAACGTCGGGCTTCATATGATGAGTTCTAGCATTACATGTAACGATAAACCGATAGCCGAAGGATTGTTAGACGCTTTTGTAACGGCGTTATGTGCGCTTCACGACCTGAAAAAAGAGAATGGGTTGCGCAATAGCGTTGCTTCTCATATCTAGATTGTCAAACCCAAATGCCACGGACCTGAAGAAATTTCTTACGTCAATGAAGTTTTCGCACGCGTCGAAGCGGTATTAGGACTGCCTTCGTATACGATTAAAATGGGCATCATGGATGAAGAAAGACGTACGAGCGTCAATCTTTTAGAATGTATCAGACGGGCAAAAGAGCGTGTCTTTTTTGTCAATACGGGCTTTTTAGATCGAACGGGTGACGAAATCCACAGTTGCATGGAATACGGACCGGTTTTACCCAAAGAGGAGATGAAACAAAGCATTTGGCTGAAAGCGTATGAAAACCGTAACGTCGATATTGCGCTCGAATCTGGATTTGCTTCGCACGCACAAATCGGCAAAGGTATGTGGACGATGCCGGACGCAATGCAAACAATGCTAACGCAAAAGATCGTTCATCCGCTCTCGGGTGCGACGACGGCATGGGTTCCCTCTCCGACGGCGGCAACGCTGCACGCGTTGCATTACCATGACGTAAACGTCTCTCAAAAGCTTGAAGAAATTCGAACACGCAAAATCGCATGCATCGAGGATCTTTTAACGCCGCCGCTATTGGAACGTACGCTTTCATGTGAAGAGGTAACGCAAGAAGTCGAAAATAACGTCCAAAGTATTTTAGGTTACGTCGTACGTTGGGTCGATCAAGGTATCGGTTGTTCTAAAGTTCCCGATATTCATAATATCGAATTGATGGAAGATCGAGCAACGCTTCGCATTTCGAGCCAACATCTTGCCAATTGGCTGTATCACGGTATCATCGACGAAAAAGAAGTCAAAGAGGTATTGGAAAAGATGGCTCGCGTCGTCGATGCACAAAATGCCCACGATCCGAAATATCGACCGATGTCGCCGCATTTTCATAAGAGTATTGCTTTTCAAGCCGCATGCGAACTTATTTTTAAAGGACGCACTCAGCCGAACGGCTATACGGAATTTATCTTACATGTAAAACGAAAAGAAGTCAAAAAAGAACTTCCCGAATATCCTTAAAACACATTTCTCAATCGCGCGTCAGGGTGCGCTCCTGACGTCATCGCTTTCATAATTTTGCTTGCAAGCCGATCTTTCTTACGACGGTGATGATATATCAAACTCTTATGCCGAACCTCCGATATGATTCTTTAAAGCAACATTCTGTTTCATTATTGATGTAAAAAATTAAAAAAAATTAAAATTAACACTTATTTAACACGGTGCTTCTATAATCTTCTTTGTTAAAAATTTTACACAAAGGAGACTTCATGGATATAATAGGGCAATTCCCGTTGTTTTATTTTCCTGAATATGGAAGTGCTTGGATGATGGGTATAACGGGTACGATACACATCTTATTCTCGCATACGTCGGTCGGTGCGGCTATGCTTTTTGCCTTTTTATCGCACAAAGCGTATAAAGAGAACCGAAGCGATTATTATCCGTACATGAAAAAGTACGGTATGTTTTTGCTGATCTTCTCGTATGTTTTAGGGTCGATTACGGGACCGGGTATTTGGAATACAGCAACGGCGGCAAGTCCGAGAGGTATTAGTGCGCTGATCCATAACTTCGTATGGGTTTGGGCAACCGAATGGGTCTTTTTTATCTATGAAGTTATCGGTGTTTTTGCATTGGTCTACTTTATCGATAGAATTGATCGCAAAACACACCTTAAACTGACCTATACGTTTGCGTTGGCTTCGGTCGGAACATTGGCGTTGATCATCGGTATTATCAGTTTTATGATGTGGCCCGGAACGCAAGCGTATTATGCAACGGGAAGTGCAAGCGATGCCTTTTTCGGTATCAATACGTTCCCGCATATGTTTTTGCGTATAGGTTTTATGATTATGATGTCGGGCGTTATCGGCTTGGTTATTTCCAGCTCGATGCGCAAAGAAAATGAAGAACTCTCCAACGAACTCAGTCGTAAAATGGGTTATATCAGCATTATCGGCGGCTTTATAACCATGTTTTTCTTTGTTTGGTATATGGGTACGCTTCCAGAAAACGCTCATGCGGTTTTTGCTTTCTCAAAAGATGCGATTATTCAAAATAGAATTATCTTGACGTTGGTCTTTATTGCGTATTTTGCGATTGCGATTATTAAGCCAAAATTGATTAATCCCGTGATTGCAAGCGTGATGATCGGTGTTATTTTGATTTCGGGTTTATGGTCTGGCGAGAAGTTAAGAGAGTCTATGCGTAAGCCTTACGTTGCGGGACAATACATCTATTCCAATCAAATTATCAGCCGAGACGTTCCCGGTAAACATATCAAAAGCGAACTTCCGATTATCGCCGAGAAAGGACTTTTACACCTCAATCCTTTCGTTCCGGCTCGTCTGAAAACGATTACCGATGAGAACAGAAAGGATGCCGGTGAACTTCTCGCCAAAATGGCGTGTTCTAACTGCCATTCTTTGGAGAAGACGGGTGTCTTTAGACCTCTCAAAGATAGGCTAACGGGTATGGACAAAGAGGGTATCAAATCCATCTTGTATGCAATGGGTGAGGGTGCATTCTCTTATATGCCGACACTCAAATTACCAGAAACAGAATACGATGCGATTGCGGAATATTTTGCATCGTTACACTACTAAGGAGAAATAATGGACGCAACAGTATTATTAGCGCTTAGGGATCCCGCGGGAGTTCCATTTTATCCCATAGTTTTTCAAATCCTTTATATTTTAACGTGGGCGTTGCATGCGGCGTTCGTACTACTATCATTGGGTGCGATGGGGCTTTCGCTTTACGGTTCGGCAAAAGGAAATCAGGATAAACATTGGAGTATCCTCACCCCTCATTTGATTCAAACGGGTAAGATCAGTGTCTCTATCTTGATCGTTTTAGGTGTTGCACCGCTTCTTTTTACGCAAGTCATCTATGATCCGAACTGGTATGTCACCAATACGCTCTCGGGTATGTGGATTTTTATCTTCGTTTATACGATGATCGTCGGTTATTGTATGTACTATTGGTACTATTATGCGCACAAAGCGCAACGAACGGGACATTCGTTGATCGGTTTC
>Ga0114938_1000553_pt1 | contig 27565 bp, 20 predicted proteins | sample AshMeaBigSpring_FD_88675 | JGI IMG/M metagenome (GOLD analysis project Ga0114938, IMG submission 88675) | Groundwater microbial communities from Big Spring, Nevada to study Microbial Dark Matter (Phase II) - Ash Meadows Big Spring | ecosystem: Environmental > Aquatic > Deep subsurface >... | reverse complement strand
CCGCCTCCGGCGATTCCAAGCCGGCGACGCTGGAAACCGGCCATGTGGTGCAGGTGCCCACCTTTCTGGAGGAGGGCCAGTTGATCAAAATCGACACGCGCACAGGAGCCTACGTCGAACGGGTGAAGGAATAGATGGCCTCGGGCAAGGAACCTGCGGCTAGGCGGGGCCGTCGCCCGCTCCATCCCGCGGGGCCTGCTGGGCTCGGAGGCCTTCGAGTTTCCTGCCGAAAAACTGCAGGGTGACCGATCCGATCGCGATCACATCCAGATCCCGCAGCATGACGGATGTCTTTACGGTCTGATCGTTGACGCGGGGCTTGCTGAACCCCCCGGCATAGCTTAAGTAATAGCCGTCCGGCCGCCGGCTGATGGTGGCCGCCGTCCATCCGACCCAAAGCCCTTTGACCACGATCTCCGACGTGGGGGCCTTTCCGATCTTGATGAGTTTCCCCGAAAGGTCCACCTTGCCCTGGCCGCCGGAAAGATAGGCGAGATGCCCCAAGGCGCCGTCGTGGTGCAGGAGCGGCTTCGGGACCATCGGGGCGCTCTTCTTTACCATCGAGCGGTAATTGCTGGTGTCCATCACCATGGTCTTATCGATTTCCGCCGGAACGCCGTCTGCGCCGGGCGCGCCGTCCCCGGTGGAAAACACCAGGAAATGCTTTCCGATGCTCACCACATCGCCGTTCTTCAGCCAGTGGGAACTCACCAGACGCTCATTGACGAACGAGCCGTTCTTGCTTTGCAAATCGACCAGCACGAAGGCGTCGCCTACCGAATCGATCTTGGCATGATGGCCGGAAACCGCCAGGTTTTCGATGACGATGTCGTTGTCCTTGCGTCGTCCGATCGTCAGGGAGTTGCCCTTGTTGATGAGATACCGGCCGAGAACGTTGTCCTTGAATTGCAGCGTGATGTTCGGCATCCTCTATCGTTTCCCGTGAGAGTTCGATTGGAATCCGATGGAAGCGATTCGCTGTTTGATCCGGTCCAGCCATCGACCGATAAACGAGCCATGCGTGCGCTGAACGCCGGTGACCCGCAGGACGAGAGCGGAAATGTTGTCATCACCGCCGCGGTCATTGGCCAATTGAACAAGTGCCCGACAGGAGTCGCCCGGCGGCTGCGCGGCGGTGATCGCCGAGATCTCCTCCGGCGTGACCTTGGTGCTCAAACCGTCCGAGCAGATGACAAGCTGATCGCCCTTGAAGCAGCTCAACTCGCAGATGTCCGGTTCGACGGCATGCTTCGGACCCACCGCGCGCGTCAGGATGTTGCCCATGAAAGCGACCTGGGCCTCGGACGGCAGGTCGGCCTGAAGCGTATGGGGGACGGAGAGCAGGCTGACGACGCCGTGGCGCACCAGATAGATGGGGCTGTCCCCCACGTTGGCCGCGATCAGCGTGTCGTCGGAGAAATAGACGGCTGCCACCGTCGAGCCCATGCCGCGATAGCGTTCGTGCTCACTGGCTGTCTGGTGGACGACCCGGTTGGACCATTCGATCCCTTCCAGCAACCGATGAGCCTTCGGGGAAAGGTTGCCTCGGGGGGATGCATCGCCGTCGAGGCATCGGAAGCCTCCGAGATAATCGCGTATGGATTGAACCACCAGCGAGCTGGCGACCTCTCCGGCCTGGTGCCCGCCCATGCCGTCGGCCACCAGATACAGGCCCTCGTCATCATCGATGAAGATGCAATCTTCGTTGGACGGTCTTTTCTTTCCGACGTCGGAATATCCGGCTGATTCGACAGTGACCATACGCGATCCATTTTATTCTCAAACCCTTGCAAGGTCAAGGAGAGCACGGTCGAAACACTGTTTATCCATCTGTTATCATTAATATAATAATTGGACCGACTCGCGCGGCGACTGGAGGATGCTCGCACGTGCATCCTGGATGCCGAAAGACCCTTTCATTGACAAAATCAAGCGATGCAAGTAGGTTTGCGCGCATTCGGACGAACGATCACCGCGATTCGTATGCCGGAAACCTGCGTGCACGACCCTGACTGAAGCAACTATCGCCAATGCCGTCCACTTGCGATCGGCGGGCTGACCGGCGGGTGTTCGAGGCCTTCATCAGCGCCATCGCGCAAGAGCAGCATTCCGGAACCGCCCCAGAGCACACACCATGTCGGGACTTTTCATCTTTACCAGCAACCGCCTGGAAGTTTTGGCTGAGCGCCTGGCAGAGGCGCTGCGGATGCCCCGAACCTCTCCCCTGGCCCCGGAGACCGTCATCCTGCAGAGCCGGGGCATGGAACGCTGGGTGTCGATGGAGCTTGCCCGGCTAAACGGCATCAGCGCCAATGTTCGATTTCCATTCCCCAACGCGTTCCTGGAGGAGGCGTTTCGAGCGGTCTGCGCCCCGTCCACCCGGCGCTCCCCGTTCGAGCTCGATGCGATGTCCTTCCGCATCATGGGTCTTATCGAGGTTCACTGCCGCCGCCCGGAGTTGACCCCTCTGCGGCATTTCCTCGCGGACGATCCGCAGGGCGTCAAGCGCTACCAGCTTTCGAGGCGAATCGCCGACCTCTTTGACCAGTACCTCGTTTTCCGTCCCGAACTGATCGCCGATTGGGAACTCGGGAAGCACGAGTCGTCGGAGCATCACCGATGGCAGGCCTTCCTCTGGCGCGAGCTCGTACGGAGCTCGCCGGGGGTGCACCGCGCGACGCAGCGGCGGCTCCTGGCCGAGGCCATCCGCAGGGGCGATCCGGGGCTCGCGGCGCTTCCCCGGCGGGTGGCGCTGTTCGGAGTGTCCTATCTGCCCCGATTTCACCTGGAGCTCCTGGCAGAGCTTTCGCTTGCCATCGAAGTGCACGTGTTCTGCTTGAACCCCTGCCGCGAGTACTGGGGCGACATTGTCTCCGAACGCAGCGTCCGCAAATGGCAGCTGCAGGCGGAAGATGCCGACGCGGTCGAAAATCAGCTGCACCTCGAGCGCGGCAACCGGCTGCTGGCCTCGTTGGGGATCTTAGGCCGCCATTTTCTGGACGCGCTGACCGGTGCCTCGGGTTTTCAGGACGAGACGTTTATCGAACCCGAAAGCGGATCCCTGCTGAGCCGCCTGCAGTCGGATATTCTCAACCTCATCGACCCGCAGCCGCAAGGGGGGCTAGCGCTGGATGAATCCATTCGGATCCACGCGTGCCACAGCCCGATGCGCGAAACCGAAGTCCTGAGAGACCAGCTGCTGGCGATGTTCGAAGAGGACCCGCACCTGCAGCCGGGCGACATCATCGTCATGACGCCGGACATCGAGACCTACGCCCCGTTCATTTCGGCGGTGTTTGGCGCCCCGGCCACCTCCCGGCAACGCATCCCGTTCAGCGTCGCCGACCGCGGTTTGCACCGGGAAAACGGCTGCCTGCGGACGTTCTTCCAGTTGCTCGACCTGCGAGACAGCCGCTTCGGGGTCGGCGACGTGCTGCGTCTGCTGGAAGCCCCGGCGTTGTTGAAACGCTTCGGAATCAATGGCGCCCACCTTCCCCGCTTGGAGCAGTGGGTTCGGGCCGCCCGGATCTGCTGGGGCGTGGACGAATCCACCTACCGGTCGCTGGGGCTCCCGGCGCACCCCCACAACACGTGGAGAGCGGGTATCGAAAGGCTCCTCCTCGGGTATGCGCTGCCGCCTCAGGGCACCGAGGTGTTCCAAGGAATCCGCGGCTGCAACGCCCTCGAAGGCGGCGACGCCCAGGCGGTGGGGCCGTTTCTGGATTTTCTCGATCAGATAGCTGCACTCGCGGCGCGGTTGAGAGAGCCGCGCGGACTGGCAACATGGCGGGGCGAGATCGACGCCATGCTGAAAACGTTTTTTCCAGAGGACGACGCCGAGCTGTCGGACCTGCAGCGCATCCGGCGGATGCTGGATGACATGGCCGCGGTGGAAACGTCGGACGGTTTCCGCGAGGCGGTTCCGCTGGAGATCGTGCGCCAGTTTCTGTCCGAGCGGCTTGAAAGCGAGGGCGCCGGCCGGGGGTTCATGAGCGGCGGGGTGACCTTCTGCTCCATGCTGCCGATGCGCGCCATCCCCTTCAAAGTGGTCTGCCTCATCGGGATGAACCATGACGCGTTTCCGCGCGAAAGCCGGCATCTCGCATTCGACCTGATCGGCCAGGCGCCGCGCCCGGGGGACCGCTCGCGTCGCAACGACGACAAATACCTGTTCCTCGAAGCGCTGCTCTCGACCCGCAAGAGGCTTTACATCAGCTACGTCGGTCTGAGCCTCCAAGACAACAGCCGCGTGCCGCCCTCGGTCGTTGTCAGCGAACTCATCGACACGTTGCAAACCGGATACGGCCTGGCGAGCGACGATCCGAACCGCCCCCTGGTAACGTTTCACCCCCTGCAACCTTTCTCCGCGTGCTATTTCGCCGGCGGAGCGGCCCTGTTCAGCTATTGCGCCGAGGACTTGCAGGCGGCGACGACAGCGGCTTCGCCCTCATCCACGAGGCCCTTCCTTCCGGAGCCGCTGCCGCTGTCGGCCGATGAGAGCGCCGCCTTGAACCGGTTGGACATCGGCCGGCTGGCCACCTTTTTAGGCAACCCGGCCAAATTCCTCTTCAAGGAACGGCTGGGGATTAACCTGGACAGCCCGCAAACGGCAGACGCGGACCGCGAACCCTTCAGCCTTTCCGGGCTTGACCGTCATATCGTCGGCAGCCTCCTGCTCGATCAACGCCTCAAGGGCGGCCGGCGGCCCGAGGAGGTTTTTTCGGCGCTGCGCGCCGAGGGACGACTCCCTCACGGCACGGTCGGCGAAATCGAGTTCCACGACGTTTGGAATGAGGCGGATCGAATCGCCCGCCAGATCGACGCGCTGCCCATGGCGAGCGCTCCGTCAGCGATCGACGCCCGTTGGGAGTTCTCCGGCGTGAGTCTGACAGCGCGCATCCCCGAGCTCTGCGGCGGGGGCTGCCGGCGCTACCGCTTCGGAAAGCTGCGCGCCAAGGATATGCTGGAGGTTTGGCTGCAGCACTTGGCCCTTTGCCTGGCGGCCGCCGGCCGGGGCGAATTTGAAAGCGTCTTCGTCTGCACCGACCGCACCCTGCGGCTGAAACACGTTGGCGACGGCTCGGCTGTCATCAAGGAATTGCTGGGAATGTATCGAATGGGCCTGGAACGACCGCTCTGCTTTTTCCCGCGGGCTTCGCTGGAATATGCCCGCGTCCTGAGGATTTCTTCCGCAGGCCGGGCACTGGCTGCGGCGAGCGGCATCTGGGACGGCGGGGACGCCCAACCCGGAGAGGGCGAGGACCCCTATTACCAGCGCTGTTTTGAAACCATCGATCCGCTGGGGGATGAATTCAGAGCGTTGAGTCGCCGGGTCTTTGACCCGCTTCTGGACCACGCCCGCTTCGAAAGACCGGGATGATGGCTATCGGCGCGATCATCGACATCCGCCGCAGTCCAGCGCAAAGCGCCACGCTCAGACCCGGAGACCGCTTGAACGTGAGAGTGCTGGAGGTCTTCGAAAATCAGCGCGCACTGGTCGATCTCGGCCGGTTCCGGACGCTCGCCGAGATCGCCTTCCCGGTGGCGGCCGGCGACGACCTGCGGGTACAGGTCATCCAATCCGGAGCTCGGCTGCGGCTTCAGATCCTGGCGGCGGGCGGCGCATCGCGACCGCCGGAGGGCAGCACCGCGGCCGCGGTGTCGCCGGCGGCAGGGGAGGGCTTCCAGCTCGCTCGCGAGCGCACCGGTCGTCTGTCGGCGGCCCTGCAGGGTCTGCCGGATGCGCGAGTGCTGCCCGCCAGGATCCAGAGGGTGGCCGACGCCCTGCGGCTCTTTCTGAACCCGCTTGAACCGCGTTCAAGCCCCGCAACCCTGGCGAACAGACTCAGAGAGCTCTGCGAAGACTCCGGGCTGTTTTTGGAGCATCGCCTGGCGGCGGCCGTCCGGCGGGCGGGTGACGGGACAGGGGAGCACGCGGCGCGGGAGGCTGGCTCCCGGCATACGGCGGAACGAATTCTATCAACCGATCTCAAGTCCCGACTGCTCGTTCTCAGGGACTTCTTTAGCGGCGCCGAGGGCCGGCAGCTGGCTCGGGACAACCGCGCAATTGAAAGACTGGCGCAGGCCGCTGCCGACGCGCTCGTCGACATCCGCAGCAGACAGGAGCAAATGATCCAGCCGGCTCCCGTCCAGGTGCTGCACGTCGCCCTCCCAATGGCGGACGACCGCGACCGGGCCGGTTTGAAGATCGCTTATGGCCGCCGTCGCAACGGCGGCAACGCAGCGGGGCATCGCGCAGCACTCCTGCTCGAGCTCGATCGATTGGGGGCCGTGCGCGCCGATTTAACCCTGCTCGGCCCCGTCCTGACCGTGGCTGTCTTCGTTTCCAGCGCAGTCCTTCGGGACCTGGTCAAGGATCACGCGGCGGAGCTCCATGAAGCATTGGCGCCGTTTTTCGAAAGCGTCGCTTTCCGGGTGTCGGTATCGGCCCGCAAAATTGCCCGGTTTGCTGCCGAGGACTGGCTTGCCGCCGGTGAAACCCGGGTGGATGTGCGCATATGAAACCTGAGAAACCCAGCCACGCCATCGCCCTGCGCTACGACCGCAAGAAGGAGGGTGCGCCGCGGATTGTCGCCAAAGGCCAGGGCCTGGTGGCCGAGGCGGTGATCGCCAGCGCCCGGGAGCACGGGGTGCCGCTGCACGAGGACGCCGGCCTGGCGGCGGCGTTGATCGCGCTCGATATCGAAACCGAGATACCGCCGGAGCTCTACCGCGCGGTGGCGGAAGTGCTGGCGTTCATTTACCGGCTGAATGCCGACCGGGGCCGGCCATGATCCCTTTCGAGCTTATGCATACGCCCCTGCGGGGGATCAATCTCATCGAAGCAGCCGCCGGGACCGGCAAAACTTACACGATCGAAGGCCTTTTCCTTCGGCTGGTGCTCGAACGGCAGCTGCCGGTCGAGCGGATTCTGGTGGTGACCTTCACGCGTGCGGCCACCGCCGAGCTGCGCGACCGAATCTACCGGCGCTTGGCGAAGGCGCGCGACATTCTCGCCGGGGCCACCGGGGGAGACGGCGACCTGCGCCGCCACCTTGCCGCGTACGCCGCCGACCCCATCCGGACCGGCCGCCGGTTGCGCCAGGCCTTGATGGACTTTGACCGCGCCGCCATCTTCACGATTCACGGGTTCTGCCAGCGGGTGCTTTACGAAAACGCCTTCGAGACGGCCAGCTCCTTCGATGCCGAACTGATTCAGGATCAGACGCCGATTCTGATGGAAGTCGTCGAAGATTTCTGGCGCCAGCAGGTCAGCGTCCAGCCCCCGGAGTTCCTGCAGTTCGCCAAAGCCTCCCTGCGCACCCCGGGCTGTTTGCTGGACCTGGCCCGCAAGGCCACGGCCGCCGATTTCGTCGTCACCCCCCGTCGAGACGAACCCTGCCTGCAGGCCGGATCACTAAACGCCTTTCGGCGTCAGCTGGACCGCCTGCGGATTTGTTGGCGCCAAGGCCGCGACGAAGCCGGCCGGATCCTGCGGGAAGCGCCTCTGAACGGCAGGATGTACGGAACCCTGCCGCGGCCGCAGAGCGGCGCGGGACCCTCCAGCCGCGATCGCACGGTCCGGAAGCTCATCGACAGCTTGGACGCCTATCTCGCGGAGCGACCCCCGGCCTATCCCCCGCCGGAAGCGCTTTCGAAGCTGGCCGCATCCGCTCTATCCCGCGCCACCCTGAGACGCCAGCCGCCACCGCGCCACCCGGTCTTCGATGCCTGCGAGGAGCTGCATCGGGCTAACCGGGCGCTGGGTGCGGAAATGAGCGCACAGCTGGTGTATCTGAAAGGCCTGCTGGTGGGCCGCACCGTGAAGGAGCTGGAGCGGCGCAAATTCGAAAAGCGACAACTTTCGTTCGACGACCTCCTGCGCCGCGTGGCCCGGGCGCTGGACAGCGGTAGGGCAAACGATCTGGTCCGGGCGGTTCGGGAGCGTTATCAGGCCGCGCTGGTGGACGAATTCCAGGACACCGACGAGCTGCAGTACGCGGTATTCGAGCGCCTGTTCTCCGCCCCGGAGCACCTGCTGTTCATGATCGGCGACCCCAAGCAGGCCATATACGGGTTTCGCGGAGCGGATATCTTTTCATACCTGCGAGCCTCCAAGCACGCTGCATCGCGGTTCTCCCTCGTTCGCAACTGGCGTTCTACCCCTGGCCTGGTGCGGGCGGTCAACACCTTGTTCTCGCGGTCCGCGGCGCCGTTTCTCTTCGAGGACATCGGTTTCATTCCAGGCACGGCGGCCCGCGACGAACCGGCCGCGTCGGCCCCCGCGATGGTCATCTGGCATCTGAATGCGCAGGACTACCGGGACGACGGCAACGCCCTGACGAAGACCGCGGCGCAGTCGCTGCTGGCCCGCGCCGTAACCGCCGAAATCCGGCGGCTCATCGCGGATCGACGCTCGAACACCCCGCCCGGCGCCATCGCGGTGCTCGTGCGCACCAACCGCCAGGCCGCATTGATGAAGGATCACCTTTCGGCGGGGGGCGTGCCGTCGGTCATTTACAGCACGGCCAACGTATTCGACACGCCCGAAGCCCACGAGCTGTCGGCGGTGCTGGGCAGCATTGCCGACCCCCCGAGCGCGCCCAAGTTGAAGCGCGCCGCGGCCACGCGGCTGCTGGGCGTTTCGGCCGGAGACATCCTGGCCGAGGAGAGATCCGGACGCGCGTGGGAACGGCGCATCCGCCGGCACTGGGAGTACGGCCGGCTCTGGACCGAACGCGGTTTCATCGTCATGTTCCGACATTTCCTGTCGGGCGAGGGCGTCAAGCAGCGCCTTCTGAACCTCCCGGACGGCGAACGCCGCTTGACCAACCTCCTGCATCTGGCCGAGCTCGCCCAGCGCGCGGCCAGCGATGAGGCCCTGGGGGCCGCCGGGCTGCTGAAATGGCTCGGCCGCCAGATCGATCCGGATGCCCAGCGATCGGAGGAAGCGCAGTTGCGTTTGGAAAGCGACGAGCAGGCGGTCAGGATCGTCACCGTTCACCGCAGCAAGGGACTCGAATACCCGGTGGTCTTCTGCCCGTTCGCCTGGTCCGGCTCCTCGTTAAACGCGGGCGACATCTTTTTTCACGACCCCCGCAACGAGTTCCGGCTCACCGCCGACGTGAGCGGCGACCCGGGTTCTCCCCATCGCATCCGCGCCCAGAACGAAATCCTGGCCGAAAACCTGAGGATGCTCTACGTGGGCGTCACCCGCGCGCGGCAGCGCTGCTACCTGGCCTGGGGGCGGATCAACACCGCCGAAACTTCGGCCCTGGCCTACCTGCTGCGGCGCGGATCGGAGACGGAGGGCGGCATGGGGCCGGAGGATTGGATTTCGCGGCTGAGGGCCGAATTCAAGGCCATCGATGAGCATGAGGTGCGCCGCCGGCTGGATGAACTCGCCGCCGCATCGGACGGAACGATTGCGATCCAGCCGCTGCCGACTTCGCCGCCGACCCGGTCCGGGACGGAGCGCCCGCTGCTGCCGGAGTTTGCCTGCCGGGAGTTTCGCGGCCGGATAGATGCCACCTGGTCCCTGACCAGTTACTCCGCCCTGGCCGCCGCCGGCGCGGTCGATTCACCGGACCATGATTCCGGATTTGCGCTGAGAAGGGAAGAAGTCCTACCGGACGAGCGTCGACCCGCGGGAGAGGGCGAGCTTTTCGATTTCCCGGCCGGTTCGCGGGCCGGGAACTTTTTTCATTCGATATTCGAAGCGCTCGATTTCACCCGTCCGGAGACGCGGGAGACGGTAGATAGAAAACTGAGGGAATTCGGCTTTGACGCGTCCTGGGCGGAACCCGTCTGCCGCATGGTCGACCAGGTGCTGTCCGCTACGCTGTTCTCCGACCCGTCTCCGGTGCGACTGATGGATGTGACCGCCGGGCGGCGCGTCAGTGAGATGGAATTCTACTTTCCCCTGAAACTGGTGACACCGGGGGTGCTGGAGGACGTCTTCGCGCGCCACGGAAAGCCTGCGAGCCTCCCCGGGGGGCCGGCCAGCAGGATGATCGAACGGCTGCAGTTCGCGCCGACGCGCGGTTTCATGAAAGGGTTCATCGACTTGGTCTTCGAACACCGCGGCCGGTACTATCTGATCGACTGGAAATCGAACCGCCTGGGCGCTGCCGCGGAAGATTATCACCCCGGCCGTCTGGGCTCGGTGATGGCCGCCCATCGCTACGATCTGCAGTATCACCTCTACACCCTGGCGGTTCACCGGCACCTGAGGCGCTGCGTTCCGGGGTACGACTACGCCCGCGATTTCGGCGGGGTGTGCTACGTCTTTTTGCGCGGCGTTGACCCTCTTTCCCCCGCGGGCTCCGGACTCTTCTGCGACCGGCCCGAACCCGGCCTCGTTCACGCCCTGGGCGCGGCGCTCATCCCCGACGATGCGTGATCTGATCGCCAGCGGGCTGTTTTCAGCCCTCGACCTGCACTTCGCCCGGTTCATCGGCCGGTTCGCCGCAGCGGATACCGAGGCGGTGGCCCTTGCGGCGGCGCTGGCAAGCCGGGGCGCCGCCAGCGGCGACGTGTGCCTGGACCTGAATGCCGTGCAGGGCAAGCCGCTCGCAGGTTCGCGCGTGGAGCTGGCATGCCCGCCCGCTGCGCGTTGGATCGCCGCACTGCGGGGCTCGCAGGCGGTCGGCCGCCCCGGAGACCTCCGGCCGCTGGTCCTGGACGAGCGCAACCGGCTTTACCTTCAACGCTATTGGGAATACGAACACCGCCTCGCCGGCGGCATCGTGCAGCGCGCGGGCAGGGCGGTGGAGGACCTGGATGCGGACAAGCTGAGCGGCGCCATTCACCGCCAGTTTAGCGGTCCCGGCGGGTCGGAAATCGACTGGCAGTCGGTGGCCGTGGCCGTATCACTGCTGAAGCGTTTTGCCGTCATCACGGGCGGGCCGGGGACCGGCAAGACCGCTACGGTCCACCAGCTCCTCTCCGTATGGGAGGACCTGAATGCCGGCCGCCCGACCCGGGTGCTGCTGGCCGCCCCCACGGGAAAGGCCGCTGCCAGGCTCAAGGAGTCGCTGACGCCGCGCACCGGCCGTGCGCAGCCAGCCGCCGGCGCATACGAGGTACACACCCTGCATCGGCTGCTCCGGCCGGTGACCGGCACGCCTTCGTTTCGACATGGCGCCGAGAACCCGCTGCCGGTCGATCTGATGATCGTCGACGAGGTTTCCATGGTGGACTTGGCGCTGATGGCCAAGCTGATGGAGGCGCTGCCGGAATCGGCTCGGCTGGTTTTGATCGGCGACCGCGATCAGCTGGCCTCGGTGGAAGCCGGATCGGTGTTGGGCGATATCTGCGGCCGCGCACGGCCGGTATTTTCACCTGAGTTCGGCGGCCTGATCCGGCGCGTCACCGGTCAGCCCGTCCCGCTGTCGGTCGAGGATCATCCCCTGCAGGACAGTATCGTGGAGTTGAACGTCAGCCACCGGTTTCCGGCCGGCAGCGCGATTGAAACGCTCAGCCGGGCCGTCAACCGGGGGGATGCGGCGGGTGCCCTGGACCTCCTCTCGCAGGCCGGGGGCGAATCGGTCAGCTGGCAGGAAACGCCGCCCGGCCGGGACGCCGCCGCCGATTGGGACCACCGCCTGGCTGCCGGCTACGCGGCGTATCGGCCGCAGCGCGACCCCGCCGACACGCTGCGGGAACTGGCGCGGTTCACGGTGCTGTGCGCGCACCGCCGCGGAGCGAACGGCGTGGAGGCGGTCAACCGGAGGACCGAGCGCCTGCTGATGCGTCAGGGCCGAATTCGGGTGCCCGTGCGGGGTGAAACCCCGTGGTACTCCGGCCGTCCCGTGCTGATCACCCAGAACGATTACCGTCTGGGGCTTTTCAACGGCGACATCGGGGTCGCGCTGGGCGATCCCGCCGCAGCCCCGGGTGAGCTTGCCGTATTTTTCCCGGATGGGGCCGGCGGGCTGCGCCGCTTCATGCCGTATCGCCTCCCGGAGCACGAAACGGTCTATGCCATGACGGTGCACAAGAGCCAGGGGTCCGAGTTCGAAGAGGTGCTGCTGGCGCTGCCGGAGGAGGACTCGCCCGTGCTCTCGCGCGAACTCGTTTATACCGCCCTGACGCGTGCGCGCCGGCGGTTCACGCTCGTCGCCCGCCGGGACGTGCTGGCCGCCGCGATCCTGCGCCGCATGGAACGCGCCTCCGGTCTGCGGGAAGCGCTCTGGGGGTAGCCGTCCGGGCGCCGGCCGTGTTTACCCGCTGCAACGGCTGTGCTATTTTGGGAAGAGGCCTTACTGCAGGAGAGGAGCAGACGGATGACCACCCAGGGTTTCCGGACCGGCATCGGTTTCGATTTCCACCGCCTGGTGGCGGGCCGCGATCTTATCGTGGGCGGAGTCAAGATCCCCCATCCCCAAGGGCTGCTGGGACATTCCGACGCGGATGTCCTGGTGCACGCCGTCTGCGATGCGTTGCTTGGAGCCGGCGGCCTGGGTGACATCGGCATTCATTTCCCGGACAGCGACCCGGCCTACAAAGGGATCTCCAGCCTGGAGCTCTTGCGCAGGACCTGCGTTCAGCTCGCCGCCGCGGGCTACCGGATCGTCAGCGTCGATGCCGTCGTCCTCGCCGAAGCGCCCAAAATCATGCCCTTTCGTCAGGAGATCCTGAACCGGATCTCCCAGGCCATGGCGCCTGCCGTGCCGGAGGTCCTCAACCTCAAGGCGACCACCACCGAAGGCTGCGGGATGATCGGCCGGGGGGAGGGGATCGGCGCCATGGCGACCGCGCTGATCGAACGCCGGCCGCTCGAACGCGGTGAGGGCTCATGAGCTCCTTCGAACTGAAAGCCGGATTCGAGCCGGCCGGCGACCAGCCGGAGGCGATCGACGCGCTTTGCCGGCAGCTGTCCGCGGGCAGAAAGCACCATGTCCTTCTGGGCGTTACCGGCTCCGGCAAGACGTTCACGATGGCCCACGTGATCGCGCGGATCAACCGGCCCACGCTCGTGATCGCCCCGAACAAGACCCTGGCGGCCCAGCTCTACAGCGAGTTTCGCCAGCTCTTCCCCGACAACGCGGTCGAGTATTTCGTCAGCTACTACGACTACTACCAGCCGGAAGCCTACATCCCGTCCTCGGACACTTACATCGCCAAGGATTCCTCCATCAACGACATGATCGACAAGCTGCGCCACTCCGCCACGCGCTCCGTGCTCTCGCGGCGCGATGTGCTGGTGGTGGCGAGCGTGTCCTGCATCTACGGTCTCGGCGCCCCGGAAGACTACCTGTCCATGCGCGTGGAGCTCGAAGCGGACAGCGAATTCAGCCGCGAGAGGCTGCTGGCCGATCTCGTGGCCATGCACTACGAGCGCAAAGACCATGATTTCTTCCGGGGGACCTTCCGGGTGCGGGGCGACCGGGTCGAGATCTTCCCGGCCTATGAGGAGGACCGCGCCATCCGGGTGGATTTCTTCGGCGACACGGTGGAAGGCCTGGCCGAGATCGACGCCCTGCGCAACACGGTCCTGCGCCGCCTGAAGCGCGGCGTGGTCTTCCCGGCCAGCCACTACGTGACGCAGAAGACCACCCAGCAGCGGGCCCTGCAGACCATCCGGACCGAGCTGAAGGGCCGCGTCAAATTCTTCCGCGAGCACGCCAAGCTCCTGGAGGCGCAGCGGATCGAAGAGCGCACGCATTTCGACCTGGAGATGATCCAGGAGCTGGGGTACTGCAACGGCATCGAGAACTACTCCCGGCATCTCACCGGCCGCCGGGCCGGCGAGCCGCCGCCGACGCTGCTCGATTACTTTCCCAAAGATTTCCTTCTGTTCATCGACGAGAGCCACATCGCCGTCCCTCAGCTCCAGGGCATGTACCGCGGGGACCGTTCGCGCAAGGAGACGCTGGTGGAGTACGGCTTCCGCCTGCCGTCCGCTCTGGACAACCGTCCGCTGACCTTCGAGGAATCCCGGGCACGCTTCAACCAGGTGGTCTATGTATCCGCCACTCCGGCGGACTTCGAGAGGCGCATGGCGGGCGACGCCGTCGTCGAACTCATCGTGCGGCCCACGGGCCTGATCGACCCGGTGATGGAGGTGCGCAGCGCGCGCCATCAGGTCGACGACCTGCACGATGAAATCCGCAGGTGCCGGCAGCAGGGTGAGCGGGTGCTGGTCACCACGCTCACCAAACGCATGGCCGAAGACCTGACCGAGTACTATGCCGACCTCGGGATCCGGGTGCGCTACCTGCACTCGGACATCACCACCCTTGAGCGCATGGACATCATCCGCGACCTGCGGCTGGGGCGCTTCGACGTGCTGGTGGGCATCAACCTGCTGCGCGAGGGGCTCGACATCCCCGAAGTGTCGCTGGTGGCCATCCTGGACGCCGACAAGGAAGGGTTCCTGCGATCGACCCGCTCGCTCATTCAGACCTGCGGCCGAGCGGCGCGCAATGCCAACGGGCGGGTCCTTCTCTATGCCGACACCGTGACGCCCTCGATGCAGCACGCCATGGACGAAACCAACCGCCGCCGCCAGATTCAACAAATGTACAACCGGGCCCACGACATCACGCCCGCATCCGTCCAGAAAGCGATTGCCGGTACGTTCGATTTCGGCACCCCGCCGCCGGCGACCGACCGGGTGAGCGAAGCAGCCGACGCGTATGAATCCATAGAGGATGTCGATGCCGAAATCCGCCGGCTTGAGCGCCAGATGCATCAGGCCGCCCGGGATCTGGATTTCGAGCGGGCCGCCGACCTGCGCGACCGCCTCCGGCGCCTGCAGCAGCTGATCGTGCTCGAAACATGAAGACGCCCCTGACGCCCCCGCCGGCACCCTCCGGAGGCCCCGCGCAAAAAGCCGCCGACGCTCCGCTGGAACCCGGTGTCTACTTGATGAAAGCGGCTGACGGCCGGATCCTGTATGTCGGCAAGGCCCGCAGCCTGCGGAAACGCCTGTCGGCCTATTTCCAAGCCTCCTCCCGCGCCGATTCCAAGACCGACGCGCTCGTCGGCCGCATCGCCGACCTCGAGATCATCCTGACCCGCACGGAAAAGGAAGCGCTCATTCTCGAGTCGAATCTCATCAAACGCCACCGGCCGCGCTTCAATGTGGTGCTCAAGGACGACAAGCGCTACCCCTCCCTGCGGCTGGACATGCAAGAGGAGTATGCCCGCTTCAGCGTCGTGCGCAAGATCGGCGAGGACGATGCGCTTTACTTCGGCCCCTTCGCCTCCGCGCATGCCGTGCGCGAAACCCTCAAGGTGCTCAACCGGACCTTCAAGCTGCGCAAATGCAAGGCAAACGAATTCCGCACCCGGACGCGGCCCTGTCTGCATTGCCAGATGAACGGCTGCCTGGCGCCCTGCTGCCGGGACGTCCCGGCGGATGTCTATCGGGAGCACCTCAAGGAGGCCGTGCTATTTTTAAAGGGGCGCACCCAGGAACTGGTGGGCAAGATCCGCACGGAGATGGAGGAGGCCGCGGCGGCGCAGGAATACGAGAGGGCGGCCCGGCTGAGGGACAAGCTGTTCGCATTGCAGCGCACGGTCGAGAAACAGGTCGCGGTGACCACCGACTTCATCGACCGGGACGTCTTCGCGGCCGCCGCCTCCGAGGGCGCCGCCGTGATCACGTACCTGGAGGTCCGCGGCGGTTTCCTGACCGGCACCCGCCACTTCGCGGTTGCTGAAACGATGGCCGCGGAGGACGAAATGCTGGGAACGTTCATCCGGCAGTTCTACGACGGGCGCGCCCCCGCACCCGGCGAGATCTTCGTTTCCCACCGGATCGATGGCCTGGTCTGGATCGAGGAGTGGCTGGCCGCCCAGAACGGCCGGCGGGTGCGGATCCATCGGCCGGCGCGCGGCGAGAAAGCACGCCTGCTGCAGATGGCGATGACCAACGCCCGCGCGGAACTCGAAGCGCTGCTCGCCCGCCGGTCCAGGGGCGCGGCGCTGCTCGCACGGCTGCAGCGCCGTCTCGGCCTCTCCCGGTCGCCGCAGCGCATCGAATGCGTCGACAATTCGACGCTCATGGGATCCAACCCCGTCGCCGGCGTGGTGGTGTTTGTCGACGGCCGGCCGGAACCATCCGCCTACCGCCTCTATCGCATCACCGGATTGGACGTTCCGGATGATTACGCCTCCATGTCCCAGGTCCTGCGAAGGAGGCTGGGAAAGGGGCCGGCATCGGAGCCTTTTCCGGACCTCCTGATGGTGGACGGCGGCAAGGGCCAGCTCGGCGCCGCTCTGGCGGTCCTGCAGGATTTAAAGATCAGCGGCCGGATGGATGTCATCGGGATCGCTAAAAAAGACCCGGCCAAGGGGGAGCTGCAGGACAAGATTTTCCTTGAAGGACGTTCGAATCCGCTCCAGTTCGGCCGCGACGCCGATCTGCTGCTGTTTCTGCAGCAGGTGCGGGATGAAGCCCACCGCCATGCGATCGGTTTCCATCGCCGGCGGCATCGGGCCTCGACCCTGGCCTCGGCGCTGGATGCCGTCCCCGGGATCGGCAGGGCCCGCAAGGCGCAGCTGGTCGGTCATTTCGGCAGCTTCGAAGCCGTTCGGGCAGCCACGCTCGATGACCTGTGCGCGCTGCCCGGCTTTAACCGCAAGCTGGCCGAAGCGGTCCGGTCGGGCCTGACGTCGGACCCCGGACTCCGGGAAGCCGGCGAATGATTTAGAATTTCAGTTTGGCCAGTGCGTTTTTCAGCTCCTGCACCGCCGCCGCCGATTTCTGCAGAGCCGCGCTTTCCTCTGAGGTCAGCTTGATCTCGTAGACCTGCTCGACGCCTTTGGCCCCCAGCTTGACCGGAACGCCGATGAAGAGGCCCTTGATCCCGTATTCGCCTTCCAGGTAGGCCGCGCAGGGGAGGATCTTTTTCTTGTCTTTGAGGATCGACTCCGCCATCTCCACCGCGGCCGAGGCCGGTGCATAGAAAGCGCTGCCGGTCTTGAGCAGGCTCACGATCTCCGCCCCGCCGTTGCGGGTGCGTTGGACCAGGGCTTCGATCCGTTCCGGCGTCATGAGTTCCGTGATGGGGATGCCGGCCACGCTGGAATAGCGGGGCAGCGGCACCATGGTATCGCCGTGGCCGCCCAGAACGAAGGCGTGGGTGTTCTCCACCGAAACGTTCAGTTCCATGGCGATGAACGCGCGGAAACGGGCCGAATCGAGCACACCGGCCATGCCGATGACCCGCTGTTTGGGGAATCCGCTGGCGTCCAAGGCCACGTGACACATGGCGTCCAGCGGGTTGCTCACAATGATTAGCGTGGCGTTGGGCGAGCGGGTCGCGACTTCCTGGGTCACCTTTTTGACGATGCCGGCATTGGTGGCGAGCAGGTCGTCGCGGCTCATGCCCGGCTTGCGGGGAATTCCGGCGGTGATGACGACGATGTCGGAGTCGGCGCTGGCGTCGTACGCGTTGGTGCCAACCAGGTGGGCATCGTGCGATTCGATGGGGGCCGCCTCGGAGAGGTCCAGGGCTTTGCCCTGGGGAACCCCCTCGATGATATCCACCAATACGACATCGCAAAGCTCTTTTTCGGCCAGCCGCTGGGCCGCGGTGGCGCCCACGTTTCCAGCCCCGATGACGGTGACTTTCTTGTCCATGTTGTCTCCTTCGTTTTACGGCCGTTGAGGCGAATACGCTCAGCCGCCGCCGGGCGCCTCGGTCCCGGTGGCCGGCTGCGAGTGTCGGCGTTCACAGGTGGCGGACCGCGCACGCCGGGCGCGCTCCGGAGGCGCCATTTGTGGTTACCACAATTAATTCGATTGTCAATAGAATTCATGGGTTGACATGCCATGCGGGGTCCGGCCGCCGGCAGGCGTCCGCATCATGGCGGCGCCGCAGGTCCGGGTGGAGGGCGCACGTTGCGGCGTGGCCGGCCCTTCTCCGGGATTTTGCTTTGCGCGCATGAAACCTTGTGATATAGTGAAGAAATGGCGGTCGTAAATCTGAAAAAACACCAGATCGAATGCAAGATCGTCTACTACGGTCCTGCGCGTTGCGGCAAGACCAGCAACCTGGAGTACATCCACAAAACCTTTTCGCAGCACGTCAAGGGACAGATGATCTCAATTGACACGGAAGGGGATCGAACTCTGTTTTTCGATTTCCTGCCGCTGGAGCTCGGGAAGGTGAAGGGCTGCGATGTCCGAGTGCAGCTTTACACGGTGCCGGGGCAGGTCCGCTACGCCTCGACCCGCAAACTGGTCCTGCGCGGCGCGGACGGGGTGGTGTTTGTCGCCGACTCGCTCGAGGTCCGGCGGGAGCAGAACATGTTGGCGCTGAAAGACCTGCAGCAGAATCTGCGCGAGTACAATCTGAGCATCTTTAAAATTCCGCTCGTGATGCAATTCAACAAGCGCGATTTGGCGGAAGCGAACATACCGCTGATGTCGATCGAGCAGATGTCTCTCGAACTGAACCGGCAGCTGAAAGCCCCTGAGCTGCCGGCAGCGGCCCTAACCGGGAAAGGTGTCGGCAAAACGCTTCAGGAATGCCTCCGGCTCGTGCTGCGCAAGCTGCAGCAGGAACTGAACTTTTAATCCCCCTGTCACCAGCGGTGTGAGTCCTCGCAAACGCGATCAGTATGGCGACTGAGTTCGATTTGGCCGGAAAGCTGAGCTTTTTGAATCTCGGCGAGCTGCTGCAACTGCTCGGCAGCAATTCGGCCACCGGCACCTTGAGGGTGTACAGCCCTTTCCGGACCGGAGCCGGCGAAATCGCGTTCGACAACGGAAACCCCATCGATGCCCACAGCGGCAGCCAGTCGGGCGTGGATGCGCTTTTCGCACTTTTCGGCTGGACGGTGGGACGCTTTGAGTTCATTCGGGAGCCGCTGACGTGTGCGCGCACCATCCAGAAGGGGAGGATGGAACTCATCCTGGACGGCCTGCGCCTGCTCGACGAGGGTAAGATCGAAACGCTCGGCGCCGAGCCGCCAGCGAATCCCCGCGCCGGCCCGACGACCGCCTCGGCTGCCGTCAGCCGCCCGTCGGAACTGCCTTCGGTCATCAAGGGGCCGCTGGTCGATTATGCCTACGTCATCGATGAGGAGGGTTTTTACGACGGCGACGAAATCGTGCAGGAAGGGGCCCACGGCAACTGGATCTGGGTCATTTTGGAGGGGGTCGTCGAGATCGTCAAGAACACGCCCAGCGGCCCGTTGAAGCTGCTGCGGGTCGGCGACGGCGCGTTTGTCGGCAGCCTCGCCTCACTGCTGATCGGAGACAACGTGCGCAGCTCCACCGTGGTCGCATGCGGGAACGTTCAGCTGGGGATGTTGGACTCCCAGCTGCTGGCCGGCGAGCTGACCAACCTTTCGGCGGATTTCAAGAGCCTGATCAAAAGCCTGGACAACCGTTTGAGGTGCGTGAGCGCCATCGGGGCCGATGCCCACGCCCGCACGACCTCTTTCATGGATCTCATCAAGGGCAAAAAAATGGCCCTCAAGGAAGGGCAGAACGAGGAGCGGCTGTTCCGGATTCGTGATGGAGAAGTGGTGATCGCCCGCAGCCACGGCACCGGCTACGTGCCGCTGGCCCAGCTGCAGAAGGGGGATTTCTTCGGCCAGATCCCTTTTCTGACGATCGGCCACGAACCCTTCGCGGCGGCGGTGTTCTCATCGCCCGACCTCAAACTGGCGGCGGTAGACTCGAAAAAGGCCGCGGACGAGTACCAGCGGCTGTCGACCACCCTTCGCAACATCATCGATCACCTGGCCGCTTGCATCTCGGCGACCACCCTGGTAACCATCAACCGGATCAGCTACACCGGCGTCCGTTAAGCGGCCCCAGAGGAGTCACGTCCGAATATGAAAGAAGAAGAAAAACGCAGACACCCCCGCTTCGACTCGCTCAACCTTTCCTACATCTGCCTGGACGAAGACCAGAAGGTCGTGAAGCAGGGCATGGGGCGGACGCTGAACCTCTCAGAATCCGGTATACTCCTGGAAACGTATTTCCCGATCGACGCGGAGCACACGGTCATCCTCAGCATCGGTCTCCGGGATGCGCTGGTCGACGCCAGGGGGCGCCTGGTCCACCTGCGCGAAACCGGGCCGGACCTCTACGAGGTCGGGATCCGGTTTGTCGACCCTGACGAACAGGTGCTGAACTCCATCCGGCAGTTCCTCGAGGCCCTTTCCGCCGAAGAATAAATAGCCCGCCTGGCCTGGGGTGCGGCGCCACTTCAACCTCTACACAAGTACACAAGGACGGTATGGATGAACCCGGCGATCAGCCAAACGGATTTTTCCGGTTTAAAGCTTTTAAAGCGCGGCAAAGTGCGCGATATGTACGATCTCGGCGAACACCTGCTCATGGTCGCGACCGATCGAATCTCGGCCTTCGATGTCGTCATGGACGACCCGATTCCGGACAAGGGCATCATCCTGACCCAGATCTCTCTCTTTTGGTTCGAGATGATGAAATCGGTCGTTGCCAACCACGTGGTCAGCGGCGATGTCGAGGAATACCCCGCGGCCTGCCGGCCGTATGCGGCGGCGCTTAGAGGCCGCAGCCTGCTGGTCAAGAAGGCCGTTGCGCTGCCGATTGAATGCGTGGCCCGCGGCTACATCTCCGGCTCGGGGTGGAGCTCCTATCAGAGGTCCGGCGAGATCTGCGGGCTGCGGCTGCCGAAAGGGCTGCGCGAGTCCGACCGCCTTCCGGAGCCCATCTTTACACCGGCCACCAAGGAGGAGGTCGGGATTCACGACATCAACATCGATTTCCAGGAGGCTCAGAAGCGCATCGGCCGGGAATTGGCCGAACGCGTGCGCGAGCTGACCTTGACCCTCTACCGCAAAGGCGCGGCACTGGCCGAAACCAAGGGAATCATCATCGCCGACACCAAGTTCGAATTCGGCCTTTTCGGCGACGATCTCATTCTCATTGACGAGCTGCTCACACCCGATTCGTCGCGCTTCTGGCCCCGGGCCACCTATGCGCCGGGCGGCCCCCAGCAGAGTTTCGACAAGCAGTACCTGCGCGACTACCTGATCTCCACGCGCTGGAACCAGGCGCCGCCCCCTCCGCCGCTGCCGGAAGAAGTGGTCCGCAACACCCGCTTGAAGTATCTCGAAGCGCTCAGGCAGCTGAGCGGCGGCAGTCATGGCCTGCAAGCCTGACCATGAGGATGCAGACGCTCCGACGCGCATCCCATTGGCGGCCATCGACCGGGGGGACGAGCGTTTCCGCATCAGCACCCGCCGCGACAGCGGCGACCTGCAACCCTCCATCTGCCGGATCGGGCTGCTGATCCCCCCGCTGGTCAAGCCCGCCGAGGCCGGCTTCATCATCGTGAGCGGTTTCCGGCGGGTCAGCGCCTGCGTCGACCTGGGATGGGACTGCGTCCCGGTGAGATTGGCCCGGCCCGATGCTTCCGCGTACGAATGCGGCCTCCGGGCGGTTGCCGAAAATTCGCTGACACGTCCGTTGAACCTTATCGAAGCGTCGCGGGCCCTGCATCTGCTCGAACGGAATGCTCCCGGCGGCCGGGTCCCGCCGGAGGACGCCGCGGTCCTCGGGCTGCCGTCCCATGCCGAAATGACTTCCCGGTTGAAGCGTCTCTGCCGTCTGCCGACCTCCATCCAGGACGCGATCGTGGATGGCGCGGTCTCCTTTGCCATGGCCTGCGAGTTGGGAAGCATGGAAGCCGGGCTTGGCAGCGCCTTCGCGCGGCTCTTCCTGCGGCTCAAGCCCAGTTTGAACAAGCAGCGAGAGATCGTCTCGCTCGTCGCGGAGATTGCCGGCCGCGAGGGGCGGGATCCCCAGCGGGTTCTGGAGGAGGCCTGCCCTCCGCAGGGGGTGGGGATGGGAGACGAAGACACCAACCGGCAGATCCGGGACCTGCGCCGCCGCCTGCGCGAGCGCCGCTTTCCGGCCCTGGCGGCGGCCGAGAAGAACTTCCTGGATTTGCGGCAACGGCTGAAGCTCGGCGAAGCGGTTCAGCTGGCGGCGCCCAGGGACTTCGAGGGGACGCACTTCGCATTGACCGCGTATCTCCATGCGATGGAGGACGTCGTGCGCCTGCGGGACCAGCTGGGCCGGCTGATCGACCACCCGGATTTCAAGACCCTGCTGACCGGCAAGGCCGGGGGGTTTGATGCCGGCGGGGGGGCATGAAGATTTCCAGGCTCTTCATCGACGCCCAGGTGGCCGACTGGCCCCAAACCGAGGCGCTCGGCCGCAGGTTCGATGCGCCGGTTCAAACGGTGCAAAGCGCGCAGGAGGTCTATGCGGCCGTGGCCGCCGCGCAGGATCCGATCGGCGAGGGCAAGCGGGTGCTTTTCCTCACGCGCAACAAAGGCGCCTTCATCAAGTCTTGCCCCGGAACGCGTCACTACACGTGCTGCGGCTACAAGATCCTGCACGTGGGGACTTTCTGCAGCATGGATTGCTCCTACTGCATCCTGCAGGCGTATTTTCACCCTCCGGTCCTGCAATATTTCCTGAACCACGACCAGATGGAACGGGAGCTCGAGCAGCTCTTCGCATCGGGGGCGATCCACCGCGTGGGAACCGGCGAGTTCACCGACAGCCTGATCTGGGACCCCTGGTCCGGCCTGTCGGAGGGGCTGATCCGGCGATTCGCCGGCCAGGACCGCTGCGTGCTGGAGTTGAAGACCAAGACCGCCTCGATCGATGCGCTGCTGGGCCTGCCGCATCGCCGGCGCACGATCCTGGCCTGGTCCCTGAACAGCGAGCGGGTGATCCGGGAGGAGGAACGCGGCACGGCTTCCCTCGACGCGCGCCTGAGCGCGGCCGCCCGCGCCGCCGGCCGGGGCTATCCGCTGGCTTTCCACTTCGACCCCCTCGTGATCGCAGAGGGCGCTGCGGCGGAGTACGGCCGGACCGTGGAGCGTTTGTTCGCCGCGGTCGACCCCTCCCATGTCGTCTGGATCAGCCTCGGGGCGTTGCGGTTCATGCCGGAGCTCAAGAGCGTTGCCCAGAGGCGGTTTGACCGGTCGAAGATCTTCTATGGCGAGTTCGTCGGCGGGTGGGACGGGAAGATGCGCTACTTCAAGCCGCTGCGCATGCGTGCCTACCGCGCCGTCGTGGAGGCCATCCGCGCGCAGGCACCGGAGGTTTGCATCTATCTGTGCATGGAAGACGACGAGGCATGGCGGCATGCGCTAGGGTTCACGCCGGCCGATCAGGGCGGATTGGCGCGCATGTTAGACGAGGCCGCCGCCAGGCGGTGCGGATTGACGCATTCGGGATGAGGGGCCTGCCATGCAAAGACGCCGAACCGGTCTCCGCGTTCAACGGCTGAAACCGGGCTGCTGCTTGGCCCTGGCGTTGATCGGCCTCATCTTTTGGAACGCGGAGGCGTGGGCAACCGAGACCGCCGCGGTCCGGCGCGTCAACGACGGTGACACGGTGGAGCTGAGGGACGGGCGCCTGGTGCGCTACATTGGCGTCGATGCGCCGGAGATCGATCACGCCCGGCACACGGCGCAGCCCATGGGATTTGAGGCGCGCATGCGCAACGCGGAGCTGGTCGCCGGAAAACCGGTGCGCCTGGAGTTCGATATCGAGCGCTTGGACCGCCACGGCCGAACCCTGGCCTACCTCTTTCAGCCGGGAGGTGCGATGGTCAACGAACTGCTGCTGGAATCGGGCCTGGCCTTCTGTCTGTTTACGCTGCCCAACGTCAAATACGATAAACGGCTTCTGGCGGCTCAGCACGCGGCCATGCGGGCCAAGCGCGGCATATGGCAGAACTGGCGCGAAGCAGAGGGCCGGTACGTCGGCAACCGCAATTCCCGGCGCTTCCATCGGGCGGGCTGCCCGGAAGCCAAGCGCATCTCCCCGCGCAACCGCGTCATTTTTTCGAAACGCTGGGACGCTTTCTGGGCCGGGTATTCCCCCTCCCGGGAGTGTCTGCCGAATGCTGCGGCCCCCTCCGATTGATCTTTATTCCCTGGCCTTGGCCGCCGCTTCGATGATTTTCTGGCTGATGTGCGCCGGCACTTCGTCGTAGTGCGAAAACTCCATCCGATAGATCCCCCGGCCGCCGGTCATCGAGCGCAGATCCGGCGCGTAGGTCTGGAACTCGGCCATGGGAACGTAGGCGTTGATGATCTGGTTCTTGCCGGCGTTTTCCATTCCGAGCACCCGTCCGCGGCGGCTGTTCAGGTCGCCCATGATGTCGCCCATGAATTCGTCCGGGGCGATCACGGTCACCTTCATGACGGGCTCGAGCAACACCGGATCGGCCTGCTCGGCGGCCTTGCGGAACGCCAGTGAGCCGGCGATCTTGAACGCCATTTCCGAAGAATCCACGGCGTGATAGGAGCCGTCGTCCACCGTGGCCTTGAAATCGACGCAGGGAAACCCCGCCAGCACGCCGCGCTGGGCGGATTCGACAATCCCTTTTTCGACTGCAGGGATGTACTGCCGCGGGATGGCGCCGCCCACGATGGCGTCCACATATTCGAAGCCCTTGCCGCGGGGCTGGGGTTCGAATTGCACCCAGCAGTCGCCGAACTGGCCGTGGCCGCCGGTCTGCTTCTTGTGACGGCCCTGCACACGGACTTTTTTCTTGATGGTTTCGCGGTAGGGCACCTTGGGGATGTTGAGCTGGACCTCCACGCCGAACTTGCGTTTGAGACGCTCGACGGTGGTCTCGATGTGGATCTGTCCCAGCCCGTGCAGAATGATCTCCTTGGTTTCGGCCAGCCGTTCGATTCGCAGCGAGGGGTCCTCCTCCAAAAGCTTTGAAAGCGACGTAAAGACCTTGTCCTCGTCGCCCTTCGACTTGGGAGCCAGCGCATAGGAAATCAGGGTGGGAAGGGACGGGGTGGCCTCAAAAAGGATCTTGTTGGCTTCATCGCAAAGGGTGTCCCCGGTGGCGGTTTCCTTGAGCTTGGCAACCGCCACGATGGAGCCCGGGCCGCCGCCGCTGGCGGGCTTCTGCTCCTTGCCGAGAATCACCAGCAGCTGATTGTAGCGCTCGCGGGTTTCTTTCTTGGAGTTGTAGAAGGTGCCGTCCCCTCCGATGGTCCCTGAAAAAACCCTGAAAACCGTGAGCCGGCCGGCATAGGGGTCCGTAATCGTCTTGATGACCAGGGCCGAAAAGGGGGCATCGGGGTCCGGCCGGCGCTCGATCTCTGTTCCGCCGGCCGGGTCTTTGCCGACTCGCGGACCGCCGTCGACCGGAGAGGGCAGGGTGGCGACGACGAAGTCCAGGAGCAAATCGATGCCGATGTTGCGGGTGGCCGACCCGCAGAGCACCGGGGTGAAGGTGCGGGCCAGAACCCCCTTGCGCAGGGCGCCCCTGAGATCGTCCTCGGAAAGGGTTTCACCCTCGAGGTAGCGTTCGACCAGCGCGTCGTCGGCCTCGGCGATGTTTTCGATCAGGGCCTCGCGTTCGGCATCGACCGATTCTTTCATCTCCGCCGGTATCTCCGTGGTCTTGCCCTTGCCGTCCTGACCGTAGACATAGGCTTTCAAGGTGATGAGGTCGACGATGCCCTTGAATTCGGTTTCAACCCCCATCGGAAGCTGCAGAATGATCGGCTTGGGCTGGAACATGCTCTTGACATCTTCAAACGTCCGGGTGAAATCGGCGCGCTCGCGGTCCAGTTTGTTGATGAAAATCATCCGCGGCAGCTTGAAGTCATCCAGAAACTCCCAGGCCATCTCGGTTTGAACCTTGACTCCGTCCACGGCGTCGATCACGACCACCGCTGCGTCGGCGGCCTGCAGGCAGGTCTTGGTGTCGGAGAAGAAGTTCTGGTCGCCCGGGGTATCGATCAGGGTGATGGGATGTTTTTTCCAATTGACTTGATGGAACCCGGCGCTGATGCTCGAGGTGCGTTTGATTTCCTCGGGCTCGTAGTCAAGCGCCGTGTTGCCCTCTTCGATGCGCCCCATGCGGTTGAGGACGCCCGTGTCGAAAAGCATGGCTTCCGCCAGTGAGGTCTTGCCGGCCCCCCCATGGGCCACCAGTGCGATGTTGCGAATGCCTTCGACGTTCTCGCTCATTTAACATCCTCTCCTGATTGGATTTTTTTACCGAAAGCGGACCGTAAGGGCTGACTTCTATCCATTTGGTCTGAAAAAATCAAGCCCCAAAATGAAAGGCCGCCCGCAGCCGGGCGGCCTTTCATTTTTCTTTACTTTAACCCCATGAACGCGGCCAGCGTTCGGGTTTATGGGGTCAAAAGCATGAAGAACTCTTGGTTGCCTTTCGGGCCTTCGATCGGGGATGGAACCGCCTCGGAACATCCAAGCCCGAGGCTGCGGAAAAAAACCGCCAGCTCGGCGATCACTCCGGCGCGCTGCTGCGCGTCCCGGACAATGCCGCCTTTGCCCACCTGGCCCCTGCCGACTTCAAACTGGGGCTTGATCAGGGGGAGCAGACGGCCGCCGGGCCTCAAGAACCGCACGACGGCCGGCACCACCATTTTCAGCGAAATGAACGATACGTCGATGACAACGAGATCGACCGCTTCAGGGACCTTGTCTGGAGGCATGCGCCGGATGTTGGTCCGTTCGATGACCACCACGCGCGGATCCTGTCGGAGGCTCCAGGCCAACTGCCCGTAGCCCACGTCAACGGCATACACCCGGACGGCGCCATGCTGCAGGAGACAGTCGGTAAAACCACCGGTGGAAGCACCGACATCCAGACAGATCCAACCCGATACCTGCAGCGCGAAAGCGCTCAGCGCTCCCGCCAGTTTCAACCCGCCGCGGCTGACGTAGGGCAGGTGCTCGCCCTTGATCTCGATCCGACTGTCAGCCGGAGTCGCCGCGCCGGGCTTGTCAACGATCCGCCCATCGACGGCGACGCTGCCGGCCATGATCAATGCCCGGGCGCGCTCACGGCTCGGGGTGAGTCCCCGATCCACCAGGACCAGGTCGAGTCTCATGCGCGAGGGCTTCACGGGGCCGTCTACGGCCGGACCGAAACAAGCTGGGTTCGAAAGGGGCGGCCGGAGGAAAGATCGGAGTGGCCTTGGTTGATCAAACGGAGGGCTGCCCTGGAAATGGCGGCAGCGTCAAGGCCGTAGATGGAGCGCAGCAGCGGTTGAGGCCCGTGCTCGACAAACGCATCCGGCAGCCCGATGCGCTCGACCGCGACCGAGAACAGGCCTGCGTCGTTGAATGCTTCAAGCACGGCACTGCCGAACCCCCCCTGGCGCACGTTCTCTTCGACCGTCAACACTCTGGGAATCCGGCGGGCCAGGTCGACGGCGAGGGCCGTATCCAGGGGTTTCACGAATCGGCAGTCGACCACCGTGGCATGAACTCCCTGCCGTGCCAGCAGCTCGTTCGCCTTGAGCGCTTCCATCACCGAGGCGCCGACCGCCATGAGAACCACGTCCTGGCCTTCTTGCAGCACCTCGGCGGTGCCGATCGGGATCGGGGAGAGGGGGGCCGCAGCGAGAGGAGTGCCGACGGCCGACCCGCGGGGATATCGAAAAGCGATGGGGCCGTCGTGCTGAAGCGCGGTGAGCATCATTCGGCGCAGCTCGTTTTCGTCGCGAGGGGCCATGACCACCATGTTCGGAAGGCTGCGCAGGTAGGAATAGTCGAAGATTCCATGGTGCGTGGCGCCATCTT
>Ga0114938_1000552_pt1 | contig 27566 bp, 27 predicted proteins | sample AshMeaBigSpring_FD_88675 | JGI IMG/M metagenome (GOLD analysis project Ga0114938, IMG submission 88675) | Groundwater microbial communities from Big Spring, Nevada to study Microbial Dark Matter (Phase II) - Ash Meadows Big Spring | ecosystem: Environmental > Aquatic > Deep subsurface >... | reverse complement strand
CGCGTGATGCTGATGTCGCATCTCGGTCGTCCGGAGGAGGGCGTCTACGCGGACGAGTTCTCCCTCGCCCCCGTGGCGGCCCGCATATCCGAGCTGATGGGCGAGAAGGTGCGCTTCGAGAAGGACTGGCTAGGCGGCGTCGCCTGCGAGCCGGGGGAGATCGTGCTGCTCGAGAACGTGCGCTTCAACAAGGGCGAGAAGAAGAACAAGGACGAGCTGGCGAAGCAGATGGCCGCGATGTGCGACATCTACGTGATGGATGCGTTCGCCACCGCGCACCGCGCCGAGGCGAGCACCCACGGCGTGGCGAAATTCGCGCCGGTGGCGTGCGCCGGCCCGCTGCTCACCGGCGAGCTCGAGGCGCTCGAGAAGGCGCTCGGCAGCCCGCAGCGGCCGGTGATCGCGATCGTCGGCGGCTCGAAGGTCTCGACCAAGCTCACCGTGCTCGAGAACCTGCTCGGCAAGGTTGACAAGCTGATCGTGGGTGGCGGCATCGCCAACACGTTCCTGGCGGCCGCGGGCTTTGCCGTAGGCAAGTCGCTCCACGAGCCCGAGATGGTGGGCATCGCCAAGGGCCTGCTCGAGCGGTCGCGCGCGGGCGGCGCGGACATCCCGCTGCCGACGGACGTCGTCGTCGCGAAGGAGTTCGCCGCCTCGGCCGAGGCCGACGTCAAGCCGGTCAACGGCGTCGCGCCGGACGAGATGATCCTGGACATCGGCCCGGACACGGCGGAGCGGTTTGCGGCAGCGCTCAAGGGTGCGGGGACGATCGTTTGGAACGGCCCGGTCGGGGTGTTCGAGTTCGACCAGTTCGGCGAGGGCACGCGCATCCTCGGCCAGGCGGTAGCGCGCAGCCCGGCATTCTCGATCGCCGGCGGCGGCGACACGATCGCGGCCATCGAGAAGTACGGCATCGGCCAGGATATTTCGTACATCTCGACCGCCGGCGGCGCGTTCCTCGAGTTCCTCGAGGGGAAGAAGCTGCCCGCCGTCGAGGTGCTGGAGGCGCGCGCGGCCGGTTGACGCGCCCAGGGGGCAATGATCAGGGGGTAGGGGGTAGTGGAAGAAGCGCCGTCGCGGTAGGGTGCACGCCTCCACTACCCCCTGCCCCCTGGTCACGACCCCCTCCCCATGCTTCGCCGCACCAAGATCGTCGCCACCCTCGGCCCGGCCACCGATTCACACGATGTCCTGCAGGAGGTCATCCGCCGCGGCGCCGACGTCGTGCGCGTCAATTTCTCGCACGGCGAAGCGGCCGATCACCGGCGGCGCGTCGAAGGCGTGCGTCGTGCGGCTGCGGCGGTCGGCAAGCACGTGGCCGTGCTCGGCGACCTGCAGGGGCCGAAGATCCGCATCGAGCGCTTCGCCGGTGGCCGGGCGGTGCTCGCGGAGGGCGAACCGTTCGCGCTCGACCCGGCGGTCGACCCGCACGACGGCACCGACCGCGCGGTCGGCATCACCTACGCCGACCTCGCGCGCGACGTGCAGCCCGGCGACGAGCTGATCCTCGGCGACGGGCAGGTCGAGCTCAAGGTGAGCGCCGTCGAGGGCATGCGCGTCGAGTGCGTCGTCACCACCGGGGGCGAGGTTTCCGACCACAAGGGCATCAACCGTCGCGGCGGCGGGCTGTCGGCGAAGGCGCTCACCGACAAGGACCGCGAGGACGTGCGGCTCGCGGCCGAACTCGACGTGGATTACCTCGCCGTGTCCTTCGTCCGCCAGGCGGTGGACCTGCAGGAAGCGCGCGCGCTGCTCGCCGCTTCCGGCAGCGAGGCGCGCGTCGTCGCGAAGATCGAGCGCAGCGAGGCGATCCCGCGGCTCGAGGAGATCATCAAGGCGAGCGACGCCGTGATGGTGGCGCGCGGCGACCTCGGCGTGGAAGTGGGCTACGCGCAGCTCACCGGCCTGCAGAAGCGCATCCTGCAGCTCGCGCGCAGCCTCGACCGCGTGACCATCACCGCCACGCAGATGATGGAGTCGATGATCCACAGCCCGGTGCCGACGCGCGCCGAGGTTTCCGACGTGGCGAACGCCGTGCTCGACGGCAGCGACGCGGTGATGCTCTCGGGCGAGTCGGCGGTCGGCAAGTATCCCGCGCGCGCCGTCGAGGCGATGGCCGAGGTGATCGAGGGCGCCGAGACCTACCAGCTGGCGCGCGAGCGCCGCGGGGAGCGCTTCGAGGGCACAGTGACCCAGTTCGACCAGGCGATCGCGCATGCCGTGATGTACATGTCGAACCACATGGAGGTCGAGGCGATCGTGGCGCTGACCGAGTCGGGCTCGACGCCGCTGTGGATGTCGCGCATACGCTCCGACATCCCGATCTTCGCCTTCACGCGCCACGAGCGCACGCAGCGGCGCGTGGCGCTCTACCGCGGCGTGTACCCGATCCCGTTCGACATCACCCACACCGAGCCGGAGCGGCTCTATCGCTCCATTTCCAGGGAACTGCTCGACCGCGGCCTCGTGTCGCCCGGCGACGAGCTGATCCTGACGCTCGGCGAGCTGTCCGGCGTGTCGGGCGGCACCAACACGATGAAGCTGCTGAGGGTGGAAGCGTGACCCAGAAGTTCTCAGGCACCGAGCGCTACGTCGCCACCGAGGACCTGATGATGGCGGTGAACGCGGCGGTGACGCTCGCGCGACCGCTGCTCGTGAAGGGCGAGCCCGGCACGGGCAAGACGCAGCTCGCCGAGGAAGTGGCGGCCGCGCTCGGCAAGCCGCTCTATCGCTGGCACATCAAGTCGACCACCAAGGCGCAGCACGGGCTGTACGAGTACGACGCGGTCTCGCGCCTGCGCGACTCGCAGCTCGGCGAGGCGAAGGTGCACGACATCCGCAACTACATCGTCAAGGGGCGGCTCTGGGAGGCGTTCGAGAGCGACACCCAATCGGTGCTGCTCATCGACGAGATCGACAAGGCCGACATCGAGTTTCCGAACGACCTGCTGCTCGAGCTCGACCGCATGGAGTTCTACGTCCACGAGACGCGCGAGTTCGTGAAGGCGAAGCAGCGGCCAATCGTGGTGATCACGAGCAACAACGAGAAGGAGCTGCCGGACGCCTTCCTGCGCCGCTGCTTCTTCCACTTCATCCGCTTCCCCGATGCCGACACGATGATGCGCATCGTCGCCGTGCACTACCCGGAGCTCAAGCGCGAGCTGCTGTCGGAGGCGCTGAACGCCTTCTACAAGCTGCGCGAGGTGCCGGGCCTCAAGAAGAAGCCCTCGACGTCCGAGTTGCTCGACTGGCTCAAGCTGCTGCTCGCCGAGGACGTGCCCCGCGAGGCGCTGCGCACCGACGACCCGCGCAAGAGCCTGCCGCCGCTCTACGGCGCGCTGCTCAAGAACGAGCAGGACGTGCACCTGTTCGAGCAGCTGATCTTCCTGCAGCGGCGGCAGCAGTCGCGCTCTTAGCGCGCTCATGCTGACGCGCTTCTTCTTCGCGCTGCGCGCGGCCGGCATCCCGGTCAGCCTCACCGAGCACCTGACGCTGCTCGCGGCGCTCGAGGCGCGCGTGGCCGAATACAGCGTGGACGACTTCTACTACCTCGCCCGCGCCACGATGGTGAAGGACGAGAAGCACTTCGATCGTTTCGACCGTGCCTTTGCCGCGCACTTCAAGGGCATCGAGGACGCGTTCGCGGGGCTCTTCGGCAAGGAAGTCCCGGCCGAGTGGCTGCAGAAGCTGATCGACCGCCATTTCACCGAGGAAGAGAAGGCGCAGATCCAGGCGCTCGGCGGCTGGGATGTGCTCATGAGGACGCTCGAGGAGCGCCTCAAGGAGCAGAAGGAACGCCACCAGGGCGGCAACAAGTGGATCGGCACCGGCGGCACCTCGCCGTTCGGCCACGGCGGCTTCAACCCGGAAGGCATCCGCATCGGCGGGCAGGGCGGCAACCGCCGGGCGGTGAAGGTCTGGGAGAAGCGCGAGTACCGCAACCTCGACGACACGATCGAGCTCGGCACGCGCAACATCAAGGTGGCGCTGCGCAAGCTGCGCCGCTTCGCGCGCGAGGGGGCCGCGGAGGAGTTCGACCTCGACGGCACGATCAGCTCGACGGCGCGCAACGCCGGGCTGCTGGACCTCAAGTTCCAGCCCGAGCGGCACAACGCGATCAAGCTGCTGCTGCTGCTCGACGTCGGCGGCTCGATGGAGGGCCACGTGCGCGTGTGCGAGGAATTGTTCTCCGCGGCGCGCAGCGAGTTCAAGCACCTCGAGTACTTTTACTTCCACAACTTCGTGTACGAGTCGATGTGGAAGGACGGGCGCCGGAGGCACGGCGAGCGCACGCCGACGCTCGAGATCCTGCGCACGTACCCGCCCGATTACCGCGTGATCTTCGTCGGCGACGCGAGCATGAGCCCCTACGAGATCATGCAGCCGGGCGGCAGCATCGAGCACTGGAACGAAGAGGCGGGCGCGGTCTGGATGCAGCGCATCACGCAGCGCTTCTCCCGGCACGCCTGGCTCAACCCGGAGCCCGAGAGGCACTGGGACTACACGGCGTCGATCGGCATCGTCCGGCAGCTGGTGGAAGACCGGATGTTCCCACTGACCATCGACGGCCTCGACCGGGCCATCAAGGCGCTGAAGGCCTGACCTTGGAACCCGGGCCAAGATTCGGTCCTGCCCAGCACGGCCGACAGGGAGTCTAGGCACTGATATCTAAATACGAATTATTCGTATTTACATGTATACTGCGGCGCAAAACAGCCCACGCGTGAGCCGCATGTCCAGCACCCGCCCCCTGTCGTTCCCCCTTGCCCTCCTGACGCTGATAGCGGCAGGCAGTGCGTTCGTCTTTCCGCCGGCACTGGCCGAGGAAGCCGCGACCGAGCCTGCCGCCGGCACCGGCGAACTCGAGACCATCGAGGTCATCGGCGTGCGCGAACGCCTCTGGCAGGCGGGCGCACTGCAGGACGTCATCCAGAAGACCGAACTCATCGACGCGTCGCTCATCCAGTCGCAGAACGCGGTCAACCTGACCGAGGCGCTGGCGCTGAGCCCGGGGGTGCGGGTCTCGAACGAATGCTCGATGTGCGGCGTCAAGCGCCTGATGCTGAACGGCATGCGCGGCGAGCACACCACGGTGCTGATCGACGGCCTGCCGGTGCACACGATGCTCGCCGGCTTCTATGCACTCGACGCTCTGCCGACCACCGGCATCGAGCGCATCGAGGTCGCGCGCGGCGCCGGTGCGTCGCTGCTCGCGCCGGAGGCGATCGGCGGCACCGTCAACGTCGTCTCGCGCGAGGCGACCGACACGGCCCTCGAGGTCGACCTGTTCGCCGAGGCCGACGGTGGCTACCAGGCCGGGGCCTTCGGCAGCTACGTGAACGAGTCCGGCGCAACCCGCGTGACGCTGACCGCGCAGACCGACAAACACGACCAGATCGACGCCGACGACAACAGGGTCAACGAATCGCCCCGGCAGGAGAACGACAACCTGATCCTGCGGCTGTCGCAGGACCTCTCGGCCACGGGCAACGTCATCCTGCGGCTTGCCCTGGTCCAGTCGGAGATCTTCGGCGGCCCGGCGACCGTGAACGGCATCGATGGCGTGCTGGCCGGCTTCGACGGCTTGCCCTCGGCCCAGCTGTTCGTCGACGACGACGTGCGCGAGCGCTACATCGGCAAGCCCTGGGAAACCACGGAGTGGATCGACACCACCCGCTACGAGGCGTCGGCGAGCTGGCTGCACGAGATGGGCGAGCGCTGGAACGTGGTCGCGGCAGCGACCTACGCCTCCCACGAGCAGGACTCGTTCTACGAGGGCTTCGACTATGACGCCGAGGACGACATGCTGCACGCGGACGTGCGCTTCAACTTCGTGCCGAGCGACCGGCACCACGTCGTCTTCGGGGTCGACACGCGCCTCGAAGAGATGCGCTCGAAGTCCGTCGTCGGTGCCGCCAGCCCGAACTACGTCTCGGACAGCTTCGATTACGACGTCTACGGCATCTATGCGCAGGACACCTGGACGCCCGTGGACCGGGTCGAGGTGGCTTTCGCGCTGCGCGTGGATACGGTCGAGGCCGACTTCGTCGACCCGGCCAAGCCCGGCACCGAGATCGACGAAACCGTGCTCGCCCCGCGGGTGGACGCGCGCTTCCGCCACGACGACGAATGGACCTCGCGCCTGTCGGTGGGCCGGGGCTACCGGGCGCCGCTGTCGTTCTTCGAGTCGGACCACGGCATCCTCGACGCCGGCGATGGCTTCGCGATCGACATCGACGAGCTGGAGCTGTCGCTGTCGGCCACCTACACGCTGAGCTACGAAGGCGAGCGGCTCACGGCCGCAGGTTCGCTGGCGTACACGAGCGTCGACAACCTCGCGGCGCTCGACGAAACCCCGGCCGGCGTGCCGCTGCTCACGCAGCTCGACGAGCAGGCCTCGGTCGCCGTCGCGGACCTGAGCCTCGGCTACAAGTTCGGCGAGGACCTTACGCTGAGCCTCACCCTCGAGCACTTCGAGTATGACGATGCCTTCGAATCGTCGTTCAGCATCGCGCCGGTCGAGGACCGTGCGTTGCTGTCGGCCGACTACTCGTTCGACTACCTCGGCGGCTGGCAGCTGTTCGCCTCGGCGACCTGGATCGGATCGCGGGACCTCGAAGACTACGGCTACGAGGGCTGGAACATCCGCGGCGGCCTCGCGCCCAAGCCCGTCGATGCGCCCTCCTACGTGACGGCCGACGTCCGCGCCGAGCACGAGTTCAACGACCGCTGGTCGGTGTACTTCGGCGCGTCGAACCTGTTCGACTACACGCAGGTCGTCGACGAGGACACGCCGCTGTTCTGGAATGCCGGCGACGGCTACGACGTTGGATACATCTACGGGCCGTTGCGCGGTCGCGAGGCGTATCTCGGCCTGACCGGGAAGTTCTGACCCATGGAGCGCTGGCGAGACACGTTCCTGCTCCACGCGCGCCGGGTCGCCGCGTGCTTCGTGGTGGCATTGGCGCCGCTGGCCGCGGCGACCGGCAAGGTGGCGGGACCCGACGTGCTCGGCTATCGCATGCAGGCGTTGCCCGGGTCCGAGGTCGTCGACCTCGCGGGCTTCCGCGGACGACCCGGCGTGCTGTTCTTCTTCGAACCGGGCTGCGTGTGGTGCCGCAGGCAGGCGCGCCTGCTCAACGAGCTGCCGCAGCGCTGCGACGGCCAGGACCTGCAGGTGCTCGGCGTCGGCATCCGCGGCAGCCGGGCGGCGTTGCTGGACGAGGCGCGCAACTTGCGGGCCCGCTTCCCGGTCTTCGAGGCGAGCCCCGCGCTGGCCAGCGACCTCGGGACCGACACCGCGACACCGCTCCTGCTGGTGTTTGGCAGCGACGGCCGTGTCGTGACCTACGCGCGCGGCTACCAGCGGGCTGAGCCGCTGGCGCGCCTGCTGACACAGGCGACCGGGGCGAAGTGCGACGAGTGAGCGAGGTCAGCCCTTCGACTTCGCCTTGAGCGCCTTGATGTCGTCGAGCACGACCTCGGAGTGCCCCTCGGGGTCGACCGACTCGTAGTGCTTGGCGATGCGGCCCTGCGGGTCGACGATGAAGGTGTCGCGCCGCGCCATTTCCATCACGCCCATGTAGGTCTTGAGCACGCCGTAGTTCTTCGACACCGCCTTGTCGGCGTCGGCGAGCAGGGTGAAGGGCAGGCCGTGCTTCTCGGCGAACTTCTTGTGCGACTCGACGTCGTCGACGCTGATGCCGAGGATCACTGCGCCCTCCTTGTTGAAGGCGAAGACGTTGTCGCGGAAGCTGCAGGCCTGCGTGGTGCAGCCCGGCGTGTCGTCCTTCGGGTAGAAGTAGATCGCGACCCACTTGCCCTTGTAGTCGGCGAGCGCGTGCCACTTGCCGTCCTGGTCCTGCAGCTTGAAGGCGGGTGCCGGCTGGCCCACGGCGGGTGAGGCGGCGACGGCGACGCCCGTGAACGCGAGCAGCCCCAGGGCGACGGTGGCGAGGCGTGTTGCAGCGGCGGTCAGCATGATCGGTGTCTCCTGCGGTGGGCGCGTGTGCTGGCGGGGCACGCCATGGTACCCGGTTCGACGGGCCGACGAGTTCGGTTGCGGCCCCCGGGTCCCGGCGCCGACCGGTCGGGGCTACAGCAGCACCAGCGTGCCGAGCCCGAGCAGCGCGGCGAAGCCGACCACGTCCGTCACGGTGGTGACGACCACGCCGCCGGCCACCGCCGGGTCCACGCCGAAGCGCCGGAGCCCGAGCGGCACCAGCACTCCTGCCAGCGCCGCCGCCACGAGGTTCACGATCATCGCAGCGAAGATCACGGCCGCGATCTTCCAGTTTCGGAACCACAGGAAGGCCACGATGCCGACGACCGTGGCCCACGCGACGCCGTTCAGCATGGCCACGGCGAACTCGCGGTTGAGCAACCACCGGGCATTGGCGCGCTCCACCTGGCCGAGCGCGAGGCCGCGCACGATCAGCGTCAGGGTCTGCGTGGCGGCGACACCGCCCATGCTGGCCACGATCGGCATCAGCACGGCGAGCGCGACGATGCTCTCGATGGTGGACTCGAATAGGCCCACCACCCAGGCGGCGAGGAACGCGGTGCCGAGATTGATGCCCAGCCAGAGGCCGCGGCGCCGTGCGCTCTGCGTCACGCCGGCGAACATGTCCGCGTCCTCGTCGAGGCCGGCCATGCTCATCACCGAGTGCTCGGCCTCGTCGCGGATCACGTCCACGACGTCGTCCACCGTGATGCGGCCGAGCAGGCGGCCGTCGCCGTCCACCACGGCCGCGGACAGCAGGTCGCGGTCCTCGAACAGGCTCGCCACCTGGCTGGCCGGCGTGTCGGGCGTGATGCCGGGCACCTCGGTGTCCATCACCTCGCCGACCGTGCGCTCCGGGTCCTCGGTGAGCAGGCGGGCGAGGTCGAGGGTGCCGAGGTAGCGGTCGTGGCGGTTGACCACGAACAGCGAGTCGGTGTTGTCCGGCACGTCGCCGCGCATGCGCAGGTAGCGCAGCACGGTCTCGAGCGTGACGTCGGGGCGCACGCTCACCGTGTCCGGGTTCATCAGGCCGCCGGCGGAATCGGGCTCGTAGGCCAGCACCGCGTGCAGGCGCTCGCGATCGCGCGAGTCCATCGAGCGCAGCACCTGCTGGTGCACGTGCTCCGGCAGGTCGCCGAGCAGGTCGGCGAGGTCGTCGAGTTCGAGGCTCTCGGCGGCCGCGACGAGGTCCTCGGCCTCCATGTCCTCGATGAGGTCGGCGCGCACCTCCTCGTTGAGCTCGACGAGCACGTCGCCCTCGAGTTCCGGGTCGACCAGGTCCCAGACCACCTCGCGCTGCGCCGGCGGCAACGACTCCAGCAGCGACGCGATCTCCGCCGGGTGCATCGAGTTGACGAGCCGGTGCACCTGGCGGCCCGCGCCCTGGCCGAGCGCGTCGCGCAGCGCCTCGAGGCGGGTGGGCTTGTGCAGGTGCGGTTCGTCGGTCATGGCGCGCGCACTTTACGCCGTCGCGGTGAGCGCCGCGACACTGCTTCAGTGTGCGGCTTCGACGCTGTAGGCCTGGCTGCGGGCCGGCGGGGAGCCGAGACTCGTCGGGCTCCTGGTCTCGCGCGCTTCGAAAACTCCGGCCGAGGACGGCGCGGAGTTTTCGGCGTCACCTTGCGCCGCCGGGCCCTCGGCGACGGGACCTTCAGCGGTCGCCGGCTGTTCGCGGCCGCCTCGGTCCTGCGCCGGCGCTGCGGCGCTCGACAAGGAGCCCGACGAGTCTCGGCTCCCCGCCGGCCGCCGACCACGGACAGCGGACGTCACTCTTGCCGGCGACTCGCGAGGTCGCGATGCCGGATCAGCGCGCGGCCGTACCGCCCGTCGAAGTGCGCCGCGAGCCGCTCGGCGAGGTACACCGAGCGATGCTGTCCGCCCGTGCAGCCGACCGCGATCGTCAGGTAACTGCGGTTCGAGCGTACCAGCGACGGCAGCCAGCGCTCGAGGAAGCTCGTGATGTCGGTGAGAAACTGCGTGGCCTCGTCGTGCTTCGCCATGAACTGCGCGACCGCCTCGTCGCGGCCGGTGCAGTCGCGCAGCTCGGGCTCCCAGTAAGGGTTCGGCAGGGCGCGCGCGTCGAACACGAAATCGGCGTCATCGGGCACGCCGTGGCGGTACGCGAACGACTGGAACAGCAGCGACGGTCCGGTCTTGCGCTCGACCACGCGCTCGCGGATGAGTTCGCGCAGTTCGTGCACCGAGAGCCGCGAGGTGTCGATGGCCAGGTCGGCGGCATTGGCGACCGGCAGGAGCAGCCGCTCCTCCTGCTCGAGCGCCTCCTGCAGCCCGAGGCCGGAGCGGCTCAACGGGTGGCGGCGACGCGTCTCGCTGAAGCGCTTCAACAGCGTGTCGTTGTCGGCGCGCAGGAAGAGGACGTCGCAGGCGATCCCGCTGCGCCGCAACTCGGCCACGAGGCGCGGCACGTCCGCGAGGTCCTCGGGCCGGTTGCGGGCATCGACGCCCACTGCCGTGTTGCGGTAGGCGGGTTCGCTGGTGCGGACCGTGTAGGCGATGAATCCCGGCAACAGCCCCGCGGGAATGTTGTCCACGCAGTAGAACTCGAGGTCCTCGAGCATGGCGAGCGCCACGCTCTTGCCGGACCCCGACAGGCCGCTGACGATGATCAGGCGCACGCGTCCGCCTGCGGGTCAGGCCGGCGCGAAGCCGTGCTTCTGCGCCTCGATGGCGTGGTGGTCGCGCAGCCGTTCCTTGTGCTTGCGCACGCGCCGGTCGAGCTTGTCGGCCAGCGCGTCGATGGCGGCATACATGTCGTCCGCCTCGGCGGCGGCGTGGATGTCCGGGCCGCGAACGGACACCGTCGATTCGGCGCGATGCCGGAGCTTGTCCACCGTCAGCACGCAGTGCACCTCGATGACGCGGTCGAACCGCCTCAGGATGCGCGACAGCTTGCGTTCGGCGTAGCTGCGCAAGGCCGGGGTGACGTCGACGTGATGTCCGCTCAAGTTGACACGCATCGTCTTCTCCTCCTGGACGGTTGGACTTCTTTCCGGTTCGACGGCAAAGCGGGGCGCGAGTTCCTCGGTTTCAGGCGCGGGCGCGTGCCACGGCGTGGCGCCGCTCGCTGGACGAGGCGAGGCCCAGGGCCTCGCGGTACTTGGCCACCGTGCGCCGTGCCACCTTGACGCCCTCGCGCGACAGCATTTCGGCCAGTTGCGCGTCGCTCAGGGCCCCCCCAGGGTCTTCGTCGGCGATCAGCTTGCGGATGCGCGCCCGGATCGCCACCGACGAGACGTCCTCGCCGTCGGCGCCGGAGACGTGGCTCGAGAAGAAGTAGCGGAACTCGTAGATGCCGCGGGGCGTGTGCATGTACTTGCCGGTGGTGACGCGCGAGATCGTCGATTCGTGCATGCTCACCGCCTCGGCGACGTCGCGCAGGATCATCGGCTGCATCGCCTCGTCGCCCTTCTCGAGGAAGGCCGCCTGCCGCTGCACGATGCTGCGCGCCACCTTGAGCAGCGTGTCGTTGCGGATCTCGAGGCTGCGGATGAGCCAGCGCGCCTCCTGCAGCTGCGCGCGCAGCGTGGCGTAGTCGGCCGAGCGCGACACCAGGCTCGCGTAGCCCTGGTTGACCCTGAGGCGCGGCACGGAGGCCGGATTGATCTCGACGGACCAGCCCTGCTCGGTGCGGCGCACGAAGACGTCCGGCACGATGTACTCGGGTTGCGATCCCTGGAACGCCGAGCCCGGGCGCGGGTTGCATGCGCGGATCAGCGCGAGCGCGGTGAGCAGCGAGTCTTCGTCGGCGCCGCAGCTGCGGCGCAGATCCGCCATGTCGCGGTCGGCGACGGACTGCAGGTGGTCGCGCGCGATGCTCATCGCCAGCTCGCGCCCCGGCGTGTCCGGGTCGAGCTGCGCGAGCTGCAGGCCGATGCATTCCGACGCCGTCCGCGCGCCGATGCCGGTGGGGTCGAGCGTCTGCACGAAGGCCAGCACTTCCTCGACGTCGCCTGCGCTCACGGGCAGGTCGGCGCTCAGGCTGCGCGCGATGTCCGCCACCGACTCGGTGAGGTAACCGTCGTCGTTCAACGCGTCGACGATGGCTTCGCCGATCCACACCTGGCGCGGGTCGAGCCTGCTCACCTCGAGTTGCCAGACCAGGTGCTGGTGCAGGTCGCGCTCGCGTTCGTCGGTGAACTCGAGCGGACGGTCGTCGTCGTCCTGTGCGCGGCCGTCGCCCGACGGCGTGGAGGAGTCCGCCCACGGATCCTCCATCTCGACGACGACGTCCTCGGTCTCCTCGCGGTCGCCGTCGTCGTCTTCGGAGCCGCCTTCGCCCTCGCGCTCGCCTTCGGGCGCGGGCTGGTCGAGGGAGCCGAGGTCGAGTTGCTCCTCCTCCTCCTCCGCCTCGAGCATCACGTTCGTCTCGAGCGCCTCCTGCACCTCGGCCTGCAGTTCGAGGACGGGCAGTTGCAGCAGCCGGATGGCCTGCTGCAGCTGAGGCGTCATCGTCAGCTGCTGACCGAGCTTGAGCTGCAGGGCCGGCTTGAGCATCGAGCGTGAGGGCCTGGGAGGGAAACCCCCCGTGGTCAGAGACGGAAATCCTGGCCCAAGTAGACCTCACGCACCTGAGGATTGGCAAGAATCTCGTCCGCCGATCCGGACGCGATCACACTTCCGGCGCTGACGATGTACGCGCGACCGCAGATGCCGAGCGTTTCGCGCACGTTGTGGTCGGTGATCAGCACGCCGATGTTGCGCTCGCTCAGGTGACGGATGATGCGCTGGATGTCGTCCACCGAGATCGGGTCCACGCCGGCGAACGGCTCGTCGAGCAGGATGAAGCGGGGCTCGGCCGCGAGCGCCCGGGCGATCTCGACCCGCCGCCGCTCGCCGCCCGAGAGGCTGAGGCCCGAGCTCGCGCGGATGTGGCCGATGTGCAGCTCCTCGAGCAGCGACTCGAGCGCCGCCTCGCGCGCGGACTCCTCGTCGAGGTCGTCGCGCATCTCGAGGATCGCGCGGATGTTGTCCTCGACGCTCAGCTTGCGGAACACCGACGCTTCCTGCGGCAGGTAGCCGAGCCCGAGGCGAGCGCGCCGGTGCATCGGCAGGTCGGTGAGCTCGCGGTCGTCGAGCCAGATGCGGCCGTCGTCGCACGGCACGAGCCCGACGATCATGTAGAAGGCGGTGGTCTTGCCGGCGCCGTTCGGCCCGAGCAGGCCGACGACCTCGCCGGATTCCACTTCGAGCGACAGGCCGCTCACGACCTGGCGCGACCGGTAGCGCTTGCCCAGGGACTCGGCACGCAGGCGGCTCACGGCGGCGGCGCCTCTGCCGGCGACTCGGGCTTTTTCTTCCCGGCGGGCTCCTGCGGGTTGATCGTGATGCGCACGCCCCCCGGTTCGGTCTCGCCCGGGTTGGCGGCAACGCGCTGCCGACCGATGTCGTACACCAGCGTCCTGCCGCGGATCTCGTTCTGCCCGTCGCTGAGCCACGCGTCGCCGGTGAGCTGCACGGTGCCATTGCGCACGTCGTACTCGATCGACTCGGCGCGCCCCTGCGCGAGTTGGCCGGTCTTCTCGAGTCGCTGCTCGAACACGGCCGGCGCGCCGCGGACCTGCGCGCTCACGATCTGGTTGTCCTTGAAGCTGACCGTCGCGGTGTCCGACGCGAGCTTGCCGTCGGGCACCGTGATCTTCACCGCGCCTTTCAGCGTCCACTGCGAGTTCACGAACTCGAGGCCCGTGGCGCTCGCCTCCTGCGCCTCGACCGTGAGCGGGCCCTGCGTGATCTTCACGCGCTTGAACAGCAGCGTGTTGTTTCGATAGTCGAAGTCGGACGACGCGGCCTCGAGGTTGATCGGCGCCCGGGAATCGATCGGCGCGGCGGCACTGGCGCCGGCGACCGGCCCGGCCAGCAGGAACGCGGCCAGCGTGCGCGCGAAGTTAAGGTACGAAGCGGCCATGGACGTTCGATTCTAGCCGGAGGGTGCCGTCGTTCAACACGACGCGCAGTCCGCGGGCGTCGAGCTGGTGCGGGCCGAACTGTACTGACACGGGTTCGGCGGTCTGGATGACGCTGGTCGCCGTGTCGTAGGACAGATGGTCCGTGCGGATCACCGCGGCATCACGAGCCTCATTGCCGGTGACCGTGACGCCCCCGGAGAGCAGGAGCGCGGTGGCTGCCACCGGCATGCGTCCCTGCGCAGCCGTCACGGTCCACGCACCGGCCTCGGCCGTCTGGTAATCGATCGTCAGGTTCTCGAGTTGCACGCTCTGGTCCGCGAGGCGCTGCTCGATGGTGTCCGCGTTGAGCACGATGCGCGGCGTGCCGTCCGGGCCGAATTCGGTGAGCTGCGCCGAGTGGACGTAGTAGCCGCGCTGCTCATCGGCCCCGGTTGCCTCGAACTCGTCGTCGTCGCCGCCCACGAGCACGCCGTACGCGAGCCATGCGGCCGCGACGACCGCGACCGAGGTGAGCAGGCGCTGCCTCAGGAGCCGCGCGCGCTGAGCAGCAGATCGCATACTTCGCGGACGGCGCCGTGGCCGCCGTTGGACGGGGTGACCCAGTGCGCCGCGGCGAGCAGGGCCGGGTGTGCATCCGCCACGCAGAGGGCGAGCCCGGCGCGGCGCAGCATAGGCGCGTCGGGCGTGTCGTCGCCGACGCAGGCCGTTTCCTCCGCAGTGACGCCGAGTTCGGCCATCAGCCGGTCGAGCAGCGCGCCCTTGTCGTCGATGCCCTGGTGCACGTGGCGGATGCCGAGCTCGACCGCGCGTCGCGCCACGGCCGGGCTGTCGCGTCCCGAGATGATCGCCACCGTGACCCCGGCGCGCTGCACGGCCACCAGCCCGGAGCCGTCACGCACGTGAAACACCTTGAATTCCTCGCCGGAGGCCGAGATGAACAGCCGGCCGTCGGTGAGCACGCCGTCGACGTCCAGCACCAGCAGGCGGATGCGCTTGGCGCGTTCGAGCACCGCGTCCATGGCTCACATCACCCCTGCGCGCAGCAGGTCGTGCACGTTGAGCGCGCCCACCAGCGTCCCGGCGTCGTCGACGACCGGCAGGGCGGTGATGCGGTACGTCTCCATGAGGTGCACCGCCTCGGCCGCCAGCATGCGCGGGCGGGCCATCTTCGGCTCGGCCGTCATCACGTCGCGCATGCGGGTGGCGTGCACGTCGAGCTGCTTGTCGAGTGCGCGGCGCAGGTCGCCGTCGGTGAACACTCCGATCACGTGGCGTGCGTCGTCGACGATCGTCGTCATGCCGAGGCCCTTGCGGCTCATTTCGAGCAGCCCGGCGCTGAGCGGCGTGTCCAGCCCGACCGCCGGCAGGTCGTCCCCGGTGCGCATCACCTCGTCCACGTGCAGCAGCAGGCGCCGGCCGAGGCTGCCGCCCGGGTGCGAGCGCGCGAAGTCCTCTTCGGTGAATCCCCGGGCCTCGAGCACGGCCACCGCGAGCGCGTCGCCCATCGCGAGCGTGGCCGTGGTGCTCGCCGTGGGCGCGAGGTTGAGCGGGCAGGCCTCGGCCGGGACGCTGACGTCGAGCGTCACCGTCGCGTAGCGCGCGAGCGTCGAGCCAGGCCGGCCCGTGAGCGCGATCAGCGGCACGTCGAGGCGCTTCAGGACCGGCAGGATGGTGAGCAGCTCGTGGGTCTCCCCGGAGTTCGAGAGCGCGAGCACGGCGTCCTTGCCCGTGATCATGCCGATGTCGCCGTGGATCGCCTCGGCCGGATGCAGGAAGAACGAGGGCGTGCCGGTGCTCGCGAGCGTGGCCGCGATCTTGCTGCCTACGTGCCCGGACTTGCCCATGCCCGTGACCACCGCCCGACCCTCGCAGCGCAGGATCAGGCGACAGGCTTCCGCGAACGGCTCGCCCAGGCGGTGCTCGAGGGCGGCCACGGCCTCGGCTTCGGTGGCGAGGACGCGGCGACCGCGGGCGATGAGGGCGGCGGAGGACATCGGGGAGGGGATGGGGGATCGGGGATGGCGGATAGTGGTGCGGCAGTCTACTACTGACCGGGGCGACGAGCCGAAGGGTCGTCGGATGCTGACTCGGCGCCGCGGATGGCCACTCAGGTTAAACTTGCCGCCGTCTGCCTATCCCCCATCCCCCATCCCCCATCCCCTTCCCAATGAACGCTACCGACGTGAAGCACGCCATCCTCTCCGGCCTGCCCGGCGCCGACGTCCACGTCCGGACGGACGACGACACGCACTTCGAGGCCGTGGTGGTCGCGAGCCAGTTCGCCGGCAAGCGCACGCTCCAGCGTCACCAGATGGTGTACGCGGGCCTCGGCGAGCGCATGGGCCGTGAGGTGCACGCCCTGTCGATCCAGGCCTTCACGCCCGACGAGTGGCGCGCCGCCGGCGGCGCGGCCTGACCCGGAGCGCCGGGCTTGGACAAGCTGCAGATCCGCGGTGGCGTGCCGCTCGACGGCGAGGTGCGCATCTCGGGCGCCAAGAATGCCGCGCTGCCGATCCTGGCCGGCGCGCTGCTGGCTGACGGCCCGGTCACGATCGGCAACGTCCCGCACCTGCAGGACGTCACGACCATGATCAACCTGCTCGGCCGCATGGGCGCGAGCGTGACCGTGGACGAGCGCATGCGCGTCGAGGTCGATCCGTGTACCACCCGAGAGACCTTCGCGCCGTACGATCTCGTGAAGACGATGCGTGCGGCGATCCTGGTGCTCGGGCCGCTGGTGGCCCGTCATGGCGCGGCCGACGTGTCGCTGCCCGGCGGCTGCGCGATCGGCGCGCGGCCGGTGAACATCCACGTCGCCGGCCTGCAGGCGATGGGCGCCGAGGTGCACATCGAGAACGGCTACATCAAGGCGCGGGCCGGGCGCCTGCGTGGCGCGCGCATCGTGCTCGAGACCGTCACGGTCACCGGCACCGAGAACCTGATGATGGCGGCTGCGCTCGCGGAGGGGCGCACGATCCTCGAGAACGCGGCGCGCGAGCCGGAGATCGTCGACCTCGCGCTGTTCCTGAACGCCATGGGCGCGAAGGTGAGCGGGCAGGGCACCGACACCATCGTCATCGATGGCGTCGAGTCGCTGCACGGCGCGCACTACGAGGTGCTGCCGGACCGCATCGAGGCTGGCACCTATCTCGTCGCCGGGGCGATCACCCGCGGTCGGGTCCGGGCGCGCGGTGCCGTCGCGGCCCACCTCGACGCGGTGCTCGCCAAGCTCGAGGAGGCCGGCGCGACGGTCATCCGCGGCGAAAATTTCGTCGAGGTGGACATGCGTGGTCGCCGGCCGAAGGCGGTGGACATCCGCACCGCGCCGCACCCAGGCTTCCCGACCGACATGCAGGCCCAGTTCGCGGCGCTGAACACCGTGGCGGAGGGCGTGGGCACCATCGTCGAGACCATCTTCGAGAATCGCTTCATGCACATGCTCGAGATGCGGCGCATGGGCGCGGAGATCCGCCTCGAAGGCAACACGGCCATCATCAAGGGCGTGCCCCGGCTGACCGCAGCCCCGGTCATGGCGACCGACCTGCGGGCCTCGGCGAGCCTCGTTCTCGCCGGGCTGGTGGCCGACGGCACCACGGAGATCGAGCGCATCTACCACATCGACCGCGGCTACGAGTGCATCGAGGAGAAGCTGCAGGGGCTTGGGGCGCAGATCCGGCGCGTCGCGGACTAGGGGGTAGGGGATGGGGGATAGGGGATAGTTGGAGGAGCGGCCGCTGCGGAAAGTACGTATGCCTCGCCTCGGCTGGATCCCCGCTGCCGGGTTCGCTGCCGCGCCACCTTCCCCTATCCCCTATCCCCCATCCCCTTACTCCGGCCTTGTTGCGCTGCTTATAATTGGTTGTTGCCCGCTGTCCCGCCGCGACCGCACCTCCGGTCGCCACTCGCGAGCACCTGAATCCGTCGAGGAGAGCGCTGGATGACCGAACAAGTCGATACGGGCAGGCGTCACTTCCTGACCGTCGCAACCGTCGCGACCGGTGCCGTGGGCGCCGCGTTCGTTGCCGTTCCCTTCCTGGCGTCCTGGAAGCCGAGCGCCCGGGCCAAGGCGATGGGCGCGCCGGTCGAGGTGGACATCTCGAAGCTCGAGCCGGGCGCCATGCTCAAGGTCGAGTGGCGCGGCAAGGCCATCTTCGTCGTGCACCGCACGCCGCAGTTGCTCGCGCTGCTCGAAGGCATGGAGCCGAAGCTGCGCGACCCGGAGTCGAACGAGTCCGACCAGCCGGAATTCGCCAGGAACAAGGAGCGTGCGCTCAAGCCGGAGTACCTCGTGCTCGTCGGCGTCTGCACGCACCTCGGCTGTGCGCCGCTCGACAAATTCACGCCGGGTGACGCCACCGTCGCGGCCGACTGGGAAGGCGGCTTCTTCTGCCCGTGCCACGGCTCCAAGTTCGACATGTCGGGCCGCGTCTTCAAGGACGTCCCGGCCCCGACCAACCTGCCGGTGCCGCCGTACCGCTTCGTGAGCGATGCGCGCATCCTCATCGGCGCTGAAGCGGAGAACGCGTGATGGGCAGCACCAGCCACACCGCCAAGGCCGGCGGCGGGCGCCTCGCGGCGCTCACGACCTGGATCGACGACCGGTTCCCCATGACCAAGATGTGGAAGGAACAGGTTGCCGAGTATTACGCACCGAAGAACATGAACTTCTGGTACTTCTTCGGTTCGCTCGCGCTGTTCGTGATGGTCATCCAGATCGTCACCGGCATCTTCCTGACGATGAACTACAAGCCCTCGGCGGCCGAGGCGTTCGGTTCCGTCGAATACATCATGCGCGACGTGGAGTGGGGCTGGCTCATCCGCTACATGCACTCCACCGGCGCATCGGCGTTCTTCGTCGTCGTGTACCTGCACATGTTCCGTGCACTGCTGTACGGGTCCTACCAGAAGCCCCGCGAGCTGCTCTGGATCTTCGGCATGCTCATCTACTTCGTGCTGATGGGCCTGGCGTTCTTCGGCTACCTGCTCCCCTGGGGCAACATGTCCTACTGGGGCGCGCAGGTGATCGTGTCGCTGTTCGGCGCCGTGCCGGTGGTGGGCGACTCGCTCATGGAGTGGATCCGCGGCGACTACTACATCTCGGACATCACGCTGAACCGCTTCTTCGCGATGCACGTGATCGCGCTACCCCTGGTGCTGGTGTTCCTCGTGATCGCGCACCTGATCGCGCTGCACGAGGTGGGCTCGAACAACCCGGACGGCGTCGAGATCAAGAAGGTGAAGGGCCCGGACGGCATCCCGCTCGACGGCATCGCGTTCCACCCCTACTACACGGTCAAGGACATCGTCGGCGTCGGCGTGTTCCTGATCATCTTCAGCCTGATCATCTTCTACGCGCCGACCGTGGGCGGCATCTTCCTCGAGGCGCCGAACTTCGAGCCGGCCGACCCGCTCAGGACGCCGGAGCACATCGCGCCGGTGTGGTACTTCACGCCGTTCTACGCGATCCTGCGCGCGGTGCCGAGCAAGTCGATGGGCGCACTGCTCATGGGCGCGGCGGTCGTGCTGTTCGTGTTCCTGCCGTGGCTCGATCGCGGCAAGGTCAAGTCGATCCGCTACCGCGGTCCGCTGTTCAAGTTCTTCCTGTTCTCGTTCGCGATCAGCTTCGTGGCGCTGGGCTGGCTCGGCCTGCAGGCCGCGACGCCGCTGTACACGAACATGGCCCGCTTCTTCGCGGTGGTGTACTTCGCGTTCTTCCTGCTGATGCCGTGGTACTCGAGCATCGACAAGACCAAGCCCGTGCCCACGAGGGTGACCTACCATGCGCACTAAGCTCCTCGTCCTCGCCGCGGCGCTCGCCCCGGTCGCAGCCTTCGCGGCCGGCGGCGGCGCGCACCTGGAGGCGGCCAACGTCGACGTGACCAACAAGGCGTCGCTGCAGCGTGGTGCCGCCAACTTCGTCAACTACTGCCTCGGCTGCCACTCGGCACAGTACGTGCGCTACAACCGCATGGCCGCCGACCTGGGGCTCACCGAGCAGCAGCTGATCGATAACCTGATGTTCACGACCGACAGCCCGCACCAGACCATGCGCATCGGCGTGAACCCCGCGGATGCCAAGCGCTGGTTCGGCGTGGTGCCACCGGACCTCTCGCTGATCGCGCGCAGCCGCGGCGCCGACTACGTCTACACCTTCCTGCGCTCGTTCTACGCCGACCCGGCCAAGGCCAGCGGCTGGAACAACACCGTCCTGCCCGGCACGGCGATGCCGCACGTCCTGTGGGAACTGCAGGGCATCCAGGAAGCGGTGTGGGCCGGCGAGCCGAACGCCGCGGGCGACGTCCGCCACGAGTTCAAGGAATTCAAGATTGCCACGCCAGGCAAGATGAGCGCCGAGGAGTACGACGCGTTCGTGCGCGACACGGTCAACTTCCTCGTCTACATCGGCGAGCCGGCACAGTTGCAGCGCCGTGCGCTCGGCGTCCCGGTGATCGCCTTCCTCGTCTTCTTCACGCTGCTCGCGTACGCGATGAAGAAGGAGTACTGGAAGGACGTGAAGTGATACGAGGGTGATGACCCTGTATTCGCGTGGGGACGATCCGCACAGCCATCGCGTGCGAATCGTGCTCGCGGCGAAGGGTCTCGAGGCGAGGATCGTCGAGGTCGAACCGGCGCGTCCGCCCGAGGACCTGATCGACCTCAATCCGTTCCAGTCCGTGCCGACGCTCGTGGACCGCGATCTGGTGGTGTACGGCGCCGGCATCATCGCCGAGTACCTCGACGAGCGGTTTCCCGCCCCGGCGCTGCTCCCCGGCGATCCGGGCGGCCGCGCGCAGTCGCGGGTGGCACTGCACCGCATCGAGCAGGACTGGTACGCGCTGGTGCCGCTGCTCGAGGGCGGCGAGAGGCGCGACGAAGCGCGCGCACGTCGCCTGATGCTCGAAGCCGTGCTCGCGGCCGAGCCGCTGTTCCGCATCAAGCCCTGGTTCCTCTCCGATCACTTCTCGCTGCTCGACGCGGCCGTCGCTCCGGTCCTGTGGCGCCTGCCGCACTGGCGAGTTGCCGTGCCCGCGGGTAGCGCGCCCCTCGAGCGTTATGCACAGCGGGCGTTCGCGCATCCCGCGTTCCGCGCGAGCCTGTCCGAGGCCGAGCGGGGCATGCGTCCGTGAAGTCGCGGCGGCCGTACCTGCTGCGCGCGATGCACGAGTGGATCAGCGACAGCAACTGCACGCCGCACATCGTCGTGGACGCCGGAGTGGCCGGCGTCGAGGTGCCGCGCCAGTTCGTGCAGGACGGTAAGATCGTGTTGAACGTGAGCGGGTCGGCCACCGCGCAGCTGCACATCGGCAACGAGGAGATCAGCTTCAGCGGGCGCTTCGGCGGCGCCAGCATGAACGTGCGCGTCCCGATCGCGGCAGTACTCGCGATCTATGCGCGCGAGACGGGACAGGGGATGATTTTCGCCGATGAAGCCGAGCCACCGCGCGAGGATCCGCCGCAGGGGCCCGGGAGTCCGCCGGCAGAGCCGCAACCCAAGCCGAGTGCCGGCCGGGCGAAACTGAAAGTGGTCAAGTGAGGGGATGGGGGATCGGGGATAGGTGATAGTAGGAGGGCGGCAGCCCGATCGCCGTCTCTCATGTGTCCTGTGCCGCTGCTCATCTTCGTCGCACTTCCGGCCACCACCGCTCACGCCTCCGGCTGACACTCGGGCGCTGACGCGGCGTGACACCCACTGCACGTAACATGCTCAGCAGCCCCGCCCAGATTCACGCACCCGCAGCCGTCGCCTGGGCGTTACTGACCGACACCCACGCCTGGCCAAGGTGGGGTCCGAGCGTCCGCGGCGTCGATGCGCCCACGCGCTTTATCACCGCGGGCACGCGCGGACGGGTGCAGACGACACCCGGGCTCTGGGTTCCGTTCGAGATCACGGACTGGGAGGAGGGGTGCTACTGGCGCTGGCGGATCGCCGGCATCCCCGCCACCGGTCACCGCGTGACAGCCTCAGCAGCGCATCGCTGCACGGTCACCTTCACGATCCCGGGCTGGGCGCCGTTCTACGTTCCCGTTTGCCGCGTAGCGCTCGGCCGCATTCGCGACCTCGCGCACGCCGCTCTCAGCGACGGGCGTCTCCCGTGAACCGGTTGCCGGTCAGCTGACAATCTCGCCGAGGATCCCAGCCATGAATCGCCTCGCACACCTGACAAGCGGATGGATCGCCTCCGGAAGGATCGCCATCAGTGCCGCGGCTGCCGAACCCCGCGCGCGTGACCTGGGAGTGCCCTTCGACGGTGAAGCCGGGCCCCTGAACGCGATTACCGACGTGCGCGGCGTCGAGCCGGCCACAGCACGATCGTCTCAGGGTCACATGGCGGCCAGGAACCCGTCGTGCGTACCGGCGTTACCTCCGTGCTGCCGCGGGGCAAACGCAGCCCGACCGATGCCGTCTTCGCCGGCTGGTTCAGCCAGAACGGCAACGGCGAGATGACCGGGACCACCTGGGTCGAGGATTCGGGGCTGCTGTACGGCCCCGTCATGATTACCAACACGCACAGCGTCCGTGTCGTGCGCGATGCGGTGATCGGCGGGGCGGTGAAGCACCACGACTTCGACAAGAGCGACTGGTGGTCGCTGCCGGTCGTCGCTGAAACCTGGGACGGGTGGCTGAACGACATCAACGGCCTTGACGTCAAGCCCGAGCATGCATTCGCGGCGCTTGACGACGCACGCGGAGGGCCGGTCACCGAGGGCAACGTCGGCGGCGGCACTGGCATGATCTGCTACGAGTTCAAGGGCGGCATCGGCACGGCCTCGCGCGTGGTCAAGGACGACGGGCGCGCCTGCACGGTTGGGGGTGCTGGTGCAGGCCAACTTCGGACGCCGCAGCGAATTGCTCGTGGCCGGTGTGCCGGTCGGCCGGGAGATTCCCGAGGAGCCCGCGTACGCGGCACTCGCGTCGAAGCGCGCGGACCGCGACCTCGGCTCGATCATCGTCGTCGTCGCGACCGACGCACCGCTGCTGCCGCACCAGCTGGAGCGCATCGCGCGAAGGGTCACCATGGGGATTGCCCGCACCGGCGCGGTGGCGGGCAATGGGTCGGGCGACACCTTCATTGACTTCTCGACCGCAAACCCGGGTGCCGCCGACGCGAAAGGGCTGCCGTCGCTCGCGATGCTGCCGCACGATCGTCTCCGGGCGGCGCTCGCGAAACACAACCGCCTGCAACCGTGAGGGACGTGGCGCCCTCGCGCGGCTGAGCGAGACTCAGCTGCCGGCCGCCGCAATCCGCGTCTCGGCGGCCGCCAGCATCGTCTTGAAGCGCGGATCCTCGCGCAGCGGGTCGAGATCCGGATCCACCTTGGTGTGGTTCAATCGATCGATGTGGGCGGTGTCGAACACCGGCCCAAGGATCTCGATCGCAGCCTCGTTGCGCTTCAACACTACCAACGCGCAGGCGAAGTTGTAGCGCATGTTCATGTTGTCGGGATCGATCAACAGGGCGCGGTTGATCCACTCCATGGCCCGTTCGGATTCCCCGAGGCACGCCAACGCTGCGACGCCATAGCCCATCGCCGCGCCGTTGTTGGTGTCCTGGGCAAGGATCTTCTCGGCACGCGCCAGCGCGATACGTGCCGCGCGTGCGACGCCCGCGGCATCGCCGACGGCCCCGTAGCAGGTGAGCAGCATGCTGGGCGAATTGACGTCGGTCGCCATGAGGGCCATCGCCTTTTCGTAAAAGCGAATCGCCTCCTCGAGTCGCTGCTGTCGTACACGCAGGTATGCGGCGGATTTGTTGACCTCATAGGACTCGGGATCCAGCCGCAACGCGATGTCGATCTCGGCGGAGGCCTCGTCGTGCCGTCCGTACTGCGACAGGATCCGGGCCTTCACGGCATGGGCCTCGGCGAGGTTGGCGTCCAGCGCCAGTGCCCTTTCCGCCGCCTCCAGTCCGTCATCGGCGCGTCGCCCGTGCGCGAAGTGCAGCAGCATCTGTCCGAGCGCCATCAGCGCCCAGGCGCGGGCGTAGCCCGGGTCGATCTCCGTGGCACGGCGACACAGTCGTACGCTGGCCTCGGCGCGTCGCGGATCCTGCTCGATGCCGGTCGAGTAGTTCTGGCGCGCCATCAGGTAGAGGTTGTACGCCTCGACGTTGTCGGTGCCCCGCTGCTCGATCGCCTTCTTCTCCTCGGGCAGCAGCTTCAGCTTCAGTGCCTTGACGATCGCCTCGGAGATCTCGTCCTGAAGCGCGAAAATATCGTTCAGGTCCCGGTCATAACGCTCGGCCCAGACCTGGTTGTCTTTCGCGGCGTCGATCAGCTGGGCGGTGATCCGCACCCGGCCGCCCGCCTTGCGGACACTGCCCTCGAGCACGTGGCTGACCTTGAGCTGCCGGGCGACCTGCTGGACGTCCACCGACTTGCCCTTGAAGCTGAACGCCGTGTTGCGTGACACGACGTTCAGCGCCGAGACCTTGGTGAGGTCGGTGATGATGTCCTCGCTGATCCCGTCGCTGAAATAGTCCTGCTCGGGGTCGCCGCTCATGTTCGTAAACGGCAGGACGCAGACGGCGATGCCGACCGGAGCGGCGATCGCCACGGGCGTGGGACTGGCTGGCGTCACTGGGGAGGATCCACGCTGCCGGGTGATCATCGCGCTCAAGGAGCGCAGCAATTCCCGGACGGCGGGGCTGTCCGGGCTCTGGCCCCAGCCATCGAGATTCGTCGTGTGAATGGCCCGCACGTCGATCGGCAACTCGGCGCCATCGAATCGGACGGGCACGAGCACGCCGCGATCCGCGGCGTCACGGGCCTCGCCCCGCACCCAGCGAGACTGGACGGACGTCGGGGTCCAGACCACGACGACAGCGGCAGCGGATTTGAGCTCGGTGGCGATCTGCCGGTCGAACTCCTGCCCAGCGGCGATCTCCGGATCCCACCACACGGACCAGCCCTGCGCCTCGATCGCAGCGACGAGCGGTGCGACACGAGCCTTGTCGCTGCGGGCGTAGGAAACGAAGACGTCAGCCATGCCTGTGGGGCCTCATCTGGGCTTGACCGCTATCGAGCAGCGGTGCGCTAGCTTAACCCGGCCACGTCTCCCGTCCCCTATCCGCGCATCCGGAACGCATCGCGAATCCAGCTCACCACTGGCCCAGTGGCGCCGATCGCACCCGGATCGATCGCCACCACGTCGAAGCGCGCCGGCTGTCGCCGGAAATCCGGCCGGGTGAGGAGCAGATGGCGGGCGGCGCGGATGAAGCGTTGCTGCTTGCGGAACCCCACCGTCGCGGCGGCACTGCCGTGCGCCGACGTCGAGCGCGAGCGCACCTCGACCAGCACGAGCGTGCTGCCGTCGAGCATCACGAGGTCGATTTCGCCTGCGCGGCAGCGGTAATTGCGTTCGAGGAGCCGCAGGCCCTGCGCCTCCAGGTAGCGGCAGGCAAGGTCCTCGCCGCGCCGCCCGAGTTCCGTGGTGTTCTCAGGGCTCACCGGCCGCAGGCGCCGGCGCGAGCATGCCGGCCGGCTGCAGCCGGCCGCCCTGCACCTGCGCCCACTCGGTATCGCGTTGCACGCGGCCGTCGTGCGCGATGGTGAGCCGTCCCGTCAGGCCGTCCACGGCCACGCCCCGGGCGGCCACGTTCAGCCCACGCAGCAGCCGGTACGCGTCGAAGCCGAACGCGTAGAGGCGCAGCCGGCCGCGGCCGGTTGCCGCCCAGTCACGCTGCAGCGCTTCCCAGAGCGCGGGCGCGCCGTCGCCACCGTGCAGGATCCACGGCATCTCGGGCAGCAGCAGTCCTTCGAGGTCCGGCACCGCGCGCGGTCCGGCATCCAGCGCATCGGAGGTCGCGTACACCGCAATCTGGTACGCCATCTGGAAGCGCAGCTGCGGGCGCAGCGCACGCGCGGCCTGCGGCATCGCGGCGATGAACGCGAACTGCGGACCTGCCAGCGCTTCCGCGGCGCCGTCGCGTGGTCGCAGGTTGCCCTTGGCGTCGCGCTCGCCAGCTCCGCCGTAGCGGCCGAGCGCGGCACGCAGTGGGCCCGAGAAATCGCTGCTGCCGGGGTCGTAGAACTGCACGCCACTCAGCTGCACGCCGGTCGTCCGCATCTCCTCGGTGAATGCGGCGTGCAGGCGTTCGCCCCAGGCGTTGTTCGGGAACAAGGCGATGCCGTGCGTCCGTCCATCGGCTGCGATGCGCCGTGCGACGGCCCGGGCCTCCTGCTCCGGGTCGAGCGCAAACTGGAACAGGAACGGCGGCACATCGCCGGCCAGGGCGTTGAGCGCGACCGTCGGCACCGCGATCGAGGCGCTCGCGACGATCGCGGCGACGTCGTCCTTCAGCAATGGACCGGCGACGGCATTCGCGCCGGATGCCAGCGCTCGCTGGTAGGCCTCGGCTGCGCCGAGCGCAGCCGTGTCGTGAACGTCGATCCGTGGCCGTCGTTCCGACGGTTCGGCCAGCGCTGCTGCCAGGAACCCGTCTCGCACCGCGATCCCGGCGGCCTGCTGGCGGCCTGACAGCGGCAGCAACAAGGCGATGACGTCCGCGGCGCCGGCGGGACTGAGGCTGCTTCCCGCAAAAGCACGTTCCGCCGCGACGGGCTGCGGCAGGAACTCGACGCCCGGGTGGTTCGCGTTGCGCGCGCGCCAGTCGGCCGCCCGGCGTGCCACGGCGTCGGCATCGGCCAGCGGGGCCACCGTCAGCAATTGCCCGAGTTCGTACCACGCGCGCTCGTGGGGCGTGGCGGTCACCGGCACCGTCGCCGTGACGGCAGGGCTCGCGGTCAGTGCGGCGACGAGGCCTGCATAGTTGTCGTGCCGCTCATCGGGGCCGCTCAGCAGGCGCGCCCGCGCCTCGATGGTGCGAATGCCGTCGAGCGTGCGGCCTGCCGCAAACTCCGCCCGTGCGCGCAGTGCCAGGAGTTCGCCGGCCAGTGGCGCCGGCCACGGCTCGGGCACGCTGCGCAGCGCGTCGAGGGCCGCGGTCGGCCGGCCGCGTGCCAGCGCGACTTCCGCGGTGACCCTTGCGCGCAGCACGGCATCGTCCGCGCGCTCGACCGGGGTCGCTCGGCCGAGCATGCGCTCGGCGTCATCGAGGCGGCCGGCGGCCTGGTACTCGCGCGCCGCGAGCAACGCCAGGCGCGGGTCCCAGCCGCGGAACGGCCGCTTGGCGCGTGATTCGTACAGTTCGGCCGCCTCGGCATGCTTGCCGCTGCGTGCCAGGGCATCCGCCATGGCGAGGTCGTCGCCCCGTGCGGCGAATGCAGGCGGGCAGGCGACAGCCGCCCACGCCGCGAGCAGCGCGGCGAGCAGCCATCCGTGAACTTGCCGGCCGTGAAGGCCCGAGTGCAGCATGGGCGATACCGTGGAGGTGTGCGTGACGGACGACCCGGGCGATTCTATAGCGCGGCTGCGGCCGGGCACACTGCTGCTGGTGGCGACGCCCATCGGCAACCTGGGCGACCTGTCGCCCCGCGCCCGCGAGGTGCTGAGCGATGCCGACCTGCTGCTGGCCGAGGACACTCGCCACACGGCGCAGCTGCTGCGCGCCTGCGGCGTGCAGCGTGCCTCCGGCAGCGTCGAATCGCTGCACGAGCACAACGAGCGCGAGCGTGTGCCGGCGGTGATCGAGCGGCTCCGCGCCGGCGCCACGGTCGCGCTCGTGAGCGACGCCGGT
>Ga0114938_1000550_pt1 | contig 27619 bp, 21 predicted proteins | sample AshMeaBigSpring_FD_88675 | JGI IMG/M metagenome (GOLD analysis project Ga0114938, IMG submission 88675) | Groundwater microbial communities from Big Spring, Nevada to study Microbial Dark Matter (Phase II) - Ash Meadows Big Spring | ecosystem: Environmental > Aquatic > Deep subsurface >... | reverse complement strand
GTATCACATTTAGAAAAGTTTCGACACAATTGGTTGGTGTATTAACAATTATACTTACATGCATTGGTGTTGTATCAGCACAAGTTCAATACAGCTTAAAAGACAAAGCAAGTTTAGTTGTAAGCGGCACATCTACTCTACATGATTGGGATATGAATTCTACAACAGCAACTTGTACAGCAACATTTATATTAAATGCAGCTAATCATTTAACCAATGTTACAGCAATTCAATTTAGCACACCGATAGCTGAGTTAAAAAGTAAACATTCTGCCATGGATAAAAATGCATACAAAGCATTAAATAAAGATAAAGCTCCTAACATAAGCTTTGTATTAACAGCAGGAACAGCAAGTATTATAGACGCTGGCAATGGTAACTATACTTTAAAATGCAAGGGTAAACTAAACATTGCAGGCAGTAGTGTAGAAACAGATTTATCTGCCAATTGCAAGCTCAACGCCGATAAAACAATTACAGTTACAGGATCAAAAAACATTAGTATGAAAGATTACAATGTTACGCCTCCTTCTTTTATGATGGGAGCAGTAAAAACTGGTAATGACATTGTTTTAAAATTCAACCTCACATTAAAATCATAAACCAACAACAAATTATTAACCATTAAAACAAAAAATTATGAAACTTAGAATGAATGTAAGAAAAATAGCAGTTGTAGCAACTGTTGTTCTTCCAACACTATTAATTGCACAGCAACCAAAAATTGCAAACTTTAGACCTTACGATCAAACAGGTATTAATGTATTTGAAACATCTAAAGCAGATTCTGTTCCATTCGATGGCTTGAAAGTAAGATGGGGTGCTGGTTTTACGCAACAATACCAAAGTTTAAAACATAAAAATACAGCTTTAAATAATGGTGGTAATACAGTGGCAACTGCACAAGCAAATAAACTGTATGCTTTATCACCAGGCTTTATGACAGCACAAGCAAACTTGTTTATGGATGTTCAATTGGCAGATGGTATTCGTTTAAACGTAACAAGTTATTTATCTGCTCGTCACCACAACGAAACTTGGGTAAAAGGCGGCTATATTCAGTTTGACAAAGTGCCATTTAAAGGAAAAATGTGGACAGATTTAATGAAATTGGCAACTATTAAAATTGGACATTTTGAAGTAAATTATGGCGATCAACATTTTCGTAGAAGTGATGGAGGAGAAGCTCTACAAAATCCATTTATGGAAGGAAATATTGCAGATGCATTTGCTACTGAAATTGGTGGTGAAGTATACTTACAAAAAAATGGATTGTTTGGTATGTTGGGTTTAACAAATGGTATGATTAAAGGCCATGTAGATTCTGTTGCACCTACAGTTGCCGATGCCAATACCAATCGTTCTCCTTCTATTTACTTAAAAGGAGGATTTGATAAAAAACTTAATGACGATGTAAGATTACGTGTAAGCGGTAGTTTTTACCACAATAGTAGTTCTGCAGGAAGTGGTTTAACTTTATATGGAGGCGATAGAACAGGTTCTAACTATCAAAACGTAATGGAAAAATGGGTAACCAATCCATTAACAGCAAATGCCGCTGCTCAAGCCTCTACTTCTATTTATACTTCTGGTAGATTTAATCCTGGATTTAGTAAAAAAGTAGACGCATTAATGCTAAATACTTTCTTAAAAGTAAACGGATTAGAATTGTTTACCACATTTGAAACTGCTAGTGGTAGAACAAAAACTGAAACTAAAAATAGAAAAATGACACAACTTGCAGGTGATGTTGTTTACAGATTTGGCAAAAATGAAAATGTATTTGTAGGTGCTAAATACAACACTGTAAAAGCAGCACTAGCAGGATTTACAACTGGTGATGTAACTGTTGATAGAGTAGCTTTTGCAGGTGGTTGGTTTATTACTAAAAATGTGTTGATGAAGGCAGAATATATGGTTCAAAACTATAAAAACTTTCCTGTTGCCGATTTTAGAAATGGAGGTAAAATAAATGGTTTGGTAATTGAAGCTGTTGTTGGTTTTTAATAGGATTTTTATAACAGCATGAGTGAGCTACAGTCAGTTTGAAATATATTCATACTGACTGTTTTGCTTTAACACATCATCTATATTTTCTGGTTATTGCATTTACGATTAACTTCCAATTCCATTTTATATTCACATCAATAATACTAAATGATATTTCGTGTTGCCATATGGATGATTTTTATTGCAACAAATGGATTCACTTTGTTCAAATCGTTTTTTTATAGCCCTATCAATGTTACAAAATGGGTGGTTCAAAAAGGTGGAAGTTTACAAGTTGATGGGTCTACCAATATCAATACGTTTACTTGTAAAATAACCGATTATTCAAATCCAGATACCATTTCTGTTACTAAAAACACTGCTTCAAAAGATGTTCATTTACCTATGAATGGCACATTGAAACTAAACATCAATAGTTTTAATTGTGGTATGGCAGTAATGACACATGACTTAAGAAAAACATTAAAAGCAAAAGAATTTCCAATTATGGCTATCAGGTTTTTAACCCTCTCAAAATTACCTGAGCCTAATACTTTAAATAATGATATTACAGGCTGGGTAGAAATAGAATTGGCAGGTGTTAAAAGAAAATTTTTAGTAACCTATACATTTGCAGCTACTGCAAACAAAGGATTTCACTTAAAGGGCACTCAACATATTAACTTCTCAGATTTTGAACTTACACCTCCAAGAAAACTAGGTGGAATGATTAAAGCAAACGAACGTTTAGATGTTGAATTCGAATTAAATCTTGCAGCAATTATTTAGAACATTTTTCTTTTAAGGATTAATTTTTGCAAACAAAATACCTGAAACCATTGCTTGAATAGTTCCATAAACAATCCAACTAGCAATCATTACTAAGGTTACATCCATTGCACTGTAAGTAATCCACATAACGGGTAACAGAGCAATAACAGCATAAATCAATCCGAACTCAATTCCTCTCACAATAAAGTTTCCTTTAAATAAGGTTTTAAAGCGTTCCCAAAACCAAGACAGCGAAAAACTAATTACAAAAGCATGAGAGTAGAAAAATACATCTCTGCTACCGTCTGAATTAAACAATGGATTATTGTATTCAATAAAAAAAGAAGGAAAAAATTGAATAGATAAAAACAAACCTCCATAGCTGATAATAAACAATAATACGCCAGCAATGGCACCGCTTTTCAATATTTTGAGCATAAAAAAGAATGATTAAGTATATAAAACCAAGATTGTAAAGTTACCATTCTGTTTATCAACAATCATATAAACTTTGGGTAGTTATAGAAAATGGTATAAAAAAACGCCACTTACTATTTTCATAATAAGTGGCGTTTTGTATAAGAAATGAATAAGTAATTATTCAAATTTTAAATCTAAACCTAAACCTCTCAATTCATGTACCAATACATTGAACGATTCAGGAACACCAGCTCTTGGAATGTTTTCACCTTTCACAATTGCTTCGTATGTTTTTGCACGACCAATAATATCATCAGATTTTAAGGTTAACAACTCTTGTAAAATGTTAGATGCACCATAAGCTTCTAATGCCCAAACCTCCATCTCACCAAAACGTTGTCCACCAAATTGAGCTTTACCACCTAAAGGTTGCTGTGTAATTAAGCTGTAAGGCCCAATTGAACGAGCATGCATTTTATCATCTACCATGTGGTGTAGTTTAATCATGTAAATAACACCTACAGTAGCTTTTTGGTGGAAGCGTTCTCCAGTTTCACCATCGTATAAATATGTATGTCCATTTCTTGGAATAGCTGCTTTTTCACACAATTCTTCAATTTGTGTGGTGCTTGCACCATCAAAAATTGGCGTTGCAAATTTTACACCCAAACGTTTACCAGTCCAACCTAAAATGGTTTCATAAATCTGCCCCAAGTTCATCCTTGAAGGTACACCTAATGGATTTAAAACAATATCAACAGGTGTTCCATCTTCTAAGAAAGGCATATCTTCTGCACGTACAATTTTAGCCACAATACCTTTGTTACCGTGACGACCAGCCATTTTATCGCCCACTTTCAATTTACGCTTAACTGCTAAGTATACTTTTGCAAGTTTTAATACACCAGCTGGCAATTCATCTCCAATTGAGATATTAAATTTCTCTCTTTTGTATCTACCTAACTCTTCGTTAAATTTAATAGTGTAGTTGTGTAATAAAATATTGATATAATCATCTGTAACGGCATCACCTGTCCATCCTAAAGGATTTACAGTTGAAAATTCAATAGCTGCAATATTCTTTTGATTGAATTTTGCTCCCTTACCAATCAAGGTTTCTCCAAAATTGTTGCTAACACCTTGAGATGTTTTGTCTTTCAACAATATTTGTAGTTTACCTAATAATTGTTCTTTAATTTCTTCAACTACAACTTGGTGTGCTTTTTCAACTTTTTCTAACTGTGCTTTCTCCTTAACTTTTGTGTTTTTATCTTTCTTAGCACGTTGGAATAATTTCTTATCAATTACAACACCTTCTGTACCGTTTGGTGCTTTTAGTGAAGCATCTTTAGCATCACCAGCTTTATCACCGAAAATGGCACGTAGTAATTTCTCTTCAGGTGTAGGATCACTTTCACCCTTAGGAGTAATTTTACCGATTAAAATATCGCCTTCTTTAATAGTTGCACCTATTCTAATGATACCATTTTCATCTAAGTCTTTAGTAGCATCTTCACTAACGTTTGGAATATCTGGCGTTAGTTCCTCTTCACCCAACTTCGTATCTCTTACTTCTAATTCATATTCATCGATGTGAACAGAAGTAAACAAATCTTCTCTTGCTACTTTTTCATTAATTACAATCGCATCTTCAAAGTTGTAACCTTTCCAAGGCATAAAGGCAACCACTAAGTTTCTACCTAAAGCTAATTCTCCATCTTTGGTTGCATAACCTTCAGTTAAGAAATCGCCTTTTACTACTTGCTGACCTTTACGAACAGCTGGACGTAAATTGATACAAGTTGCTTGGTTGGTTTTAATGAACTTAGTTAGTTTATATACTTTTAAATCTTCTTCAAAAGATACCAACCTATCTAAATCGTTTCTATCGTAACGAACATGTATTTCATTTGCATCTACAAACTCAACAACACCTGTTCCTTCTGCATGAATTTGAATACGAGCATCTCTAGCAGCTTTTCCTTCTAAACCAGTACCTACAATTGGCACTTCTGGACGAATTAATGGAACCGCTTGACGTTGCATGTTCGATCCCATCAAGGCACGGTTAGCATCGTCATGTTCTAAGAATGGAATTAATGAAGCACTTAAACCAACAATTTGGTTTGGTGCAACGTCCATATATTCTACTTCAGATTTTTCTAAAATTGGGAAATCACCAGTATCTCTAGAAACTACTTTTTCTACTAAGAAATTACCACTGTCATCTATTGGTGTGTTAGACTGAGCCACTTTTACGTTTTCTTCTGCCTCTGCACTCAAGTACAACAGCTCTTTCATATTCACTTTACCTTCTTCTACTTTACGATAAGGGGTTTCAATGAATCCCATATCGTTAATTTTTGCGTGAACACAAAGCGTAGAAATCAAACCAATGTTTGGTCCTTCTGGTGTTTCAATAGTACATAAACGACCATAGTGAGAGTAGTGTACGTCACGTACCTCAAATCCTGCTCTTTCTCTACTTAAACCACCTGGTCCTAATGCTGAAATACGACGTTTATGCGTAATTTCTGATAACGGATTGGTTTGATCTAAGAACTGAGATAATTGAGATGTACCAAAGAATGAATTAATTACAGAAGAAAGAGTTCTTGCATTAATCAAATCTACTGGTGTAAATACCTCGTTGTCTCTTACGTTCATTCTTTCACGAATAGTACGAGCCATACGAGCTAAACCAACACCAAACTGAGCATACAATTGTTCTCCCACAGTTCTTACACGACGATTGCTCAAATGATCAATATCATCAATTTCTGCTTTGGCATTTGTTAAACGAACTAAGTATTTAACAATTTCAATAATATCTTGCTTTGTTAAAACTTTTTTAGTTAAAGGATAATCTAGACCAAGTTTACCATTAATTTTATAACGACCAACTTCTCCTAAATCATAACGTTTATCGCTAAAGAATAATTTATCAATTATTCCACGAGCCGTTTCATTATCAGGAGCATCTGCACCACGTAATTGACGGTAAATATGTTGTACAGCCTCTAATTCAGAGTTAGAAGTGTCTTTATTTAAAGTATTATAGATAATTGCGTAATCACCACCAACATCTTCTCTTTGTAAGAAAACGCTCTTAATTTCCATTTCAATAATAGTATCTACACCATCAAGGTCTAAGACACTATCTCTTTCCATTACAATCTCGTTACGCTCAATAGAAACAACTTCACCGGTATCTTCATCCACAAAATCTTCTACCCAAGTACGTAAAACACGAGCGGCTAATTTTCTACCCACATGTTTTTCTAATTCTTTTCTATCAGCAGTAATTTCATCTGCCATTCCAAAAAGAGCCAAAATATCTTTATCTGTTTCAAAACCAATTGAACGTAACAAAGTAGTTACAGGGAACTTCTTCTTACGATCAATGTAAGCATACATAACATTGTTAATATCTGTAGCAAACTCCATCCAAGCTCCTTTAAAAGGAATAACTCTTGCTGAGTAAATTTTTGTACCATTTGGATGGGTAGATTGACCAAAGAATACACCAGGAGAACGGTGTAATTGAGATACTACAACACGTTCTGCACCATTTACAACAAATGTTCCACGAGGTGTCATGTAAGGAATATTTCCTAAAAACACATCTTGAACAATTGTTTGGAAGTCAACGTGTTCTTCATCATTACAACTTAAACGCAACTTAGCTTTTAAAGGCACAGCATACGTTAAACCACGTTCCATACATTCGTCGATAGAATAACGTGGTGGATCGATAAAGTAATCTAAAAATTCTAATACGAAAATGTTTCTTGTATCAGTAATTGGAAAATTGTCTTTAAACACACGAAACAAACCTTCGTTATTACGCTTATCAGGAGTTGTTTCTAATTGAAAAAACTCTCTGAAAGATTGCAATTGAATGTCTAATAAATCGGGTGTTTCGGCTAAATGTTTGGTTTTACCAAAATTGATCCTGTTGTTCAAAGTTGTTGTTGACATATATTTTGTAAACCGGTTTTGTCTAAGAAATAACCATTATTATTATAAATAACAGTTTGCTTAAGCATTGATAATGAACAATTTATAAACTTAATTGGCCAATATTTATAAATTAATTGTCTAAATTTCCTTAAAAATAAAGGATTGCAAAGGTAATGATTGAATTGAAACTGCGAAAACAAATTTTAAGCCAATTTTTAGCAATATTTCAACCCAATAAAAATAGCGTTTGATAAATTATACTTATCAAACGCTATCAATGAAATTTATTTTAAATACGTAACTAACCTTTAATGGCTTTTACAGTTGCCAAAACTTCCTTGGTTAAAGACTCAATAGTTGTATAATCTTTCGCCTCTAATAATTGTTTGCTGATTAATTTACTACCCATACCTACAGCACTTACTCCAGCTTTAAACCAAGCACCAATATTTTCTTTTGTAGTATCTACACCACCTGTTGGCATAAACAACACATTCGGAAACAATTCTTTAATAGCACTCATAAATTCTGGTCCTAAAATATTTCCAGGGAATAATTTTATAAACTTGGCTCCTAATGTTTCGGCAGCAATAATTTCAGAAGGTGTCATACAACCAGGCACCCATAACATATCGTTTGCATCTGCAACTTTAGCTACGCTTTCAACCAAACCAGGACAAATTAAATAATCTGCACCAGCATCAATAAATGCTTGAGCCATTTCACCATTTTTAATGGTGCCAATACCTAAATACATGCCTGGCAATTCAGTATCTACCACTTTACGCATCTCTTTAAAATTGGCCAATGCAGCTTCTCCTCTATTGGTATATTCTACCGCTTTAACTCCGGCTTTGTATAAAGCTTTTAAAACGTTAATGGTTACTTCAGTGTCTTTGTAAAAATATAAAGGTAAAATTCCTTGTTCTTTAATGGCTTGTAGAATTTCGTTTTTCTTGCTCATATGGTTCTGATTTTTTATTGGTTGAAAAGATTGCTTTGTACACCATATCAATAGTTTACAATCGCTTTTTACACTACAAAAGAAGTTCACTTTACACGAATTAAAAAAACAATTTCATGCAAACGTTGGCGTAAATTTTATGTTTCTGTAAGAGCACTATTTATACTTTTGAGATACGAAATAGGTATAAAACTTATACACAAACTCATTAATCAAAAAAACTTCTTTCACAAATCAACTAACGATTATGTCTAAAAAAGTGGTAACTCTTGGTGAAATCATGTTGAGACTTTCTACTCCAGATTTCAAGCGTTTTGTTCAAGCCGATACATTCGATATTACTTATGGAGGCGGAGAAGCCAATGTTTCTGCTGCATTGTGCAACTATGGTTTAAACGGAACTTTTGTAAGTAAAGTACCAAACAATCCAATTGGTCAAGCAGCAATTAATCATTTACGCCGTTATGGTGTAGATACACAGTTTGTTGCTCGTGGTGGCGATCGTTTGGGTATTTATTTCTTAGAAACAGGTGCTTCTATGAGAGCATCACAAGTAGTATATGATAGAGCAGGTGCATCAATTGCAGAAGTTGATGCTAGCGAATTTGATTGGGATAAAATTTTTGATGGTGCAGAATGGTTTCATACAACAGGTATTACACCTGCATTAAGCGACAAAGCTGCTGCATTAACATTGGCTGCTTTAAAAGCTGCTAAGGCTAAAGGAATTACTACTTCTATCGACTTAAACTTCCGTAAAAAATTATGGACAAAAGAAAAGGCAAGAGTTGTAATGACAGAATTATGTGAATTTGTAGATGTATGTATCGGTAACGAAGAAGATGCAGATTTATGTTTAGGCTTTAAAGCTGCAAATACCGACGTTACAAAAGGCGAATTAAACTTAGATGGTTTTAAAGATGTTTTCACACAAATGAAAGCAAAATTTGGATTTAAGTTTATTGCTTCTTCATTACGTGAAAGCCACAGTGCTTCTGATAATGGTTGGAGTGCATTGGTGTATGATGGAACCGATTTTTATCATACCAAACAATACAACGTACGTATTGTAGACAGAGTTGGTAGTGGTGATAGTTTTGCTAGTGGTTTAATTTATGGTTTAGTTACAGGCATGTCAATGTCTGATGCTGCTGAATTTGGTGTTGCTGCTTCTGCATTAAAACACACTATTCCAGGTGATTTAAATCATGCAACATTGAACGAAGTGAAAGAGTTGGTTAAAGGTGATGGAAGTGGACGTGTTCAACGCTAATTTGGCTTTGTTTTGTTGATTATAACTAAATCCGTCAAGCCATTTGCTTCGGCGGATTTTTTTATTTTTGAAATCAGCAACAACAATACTATTCAGCACCATTGGCGTCGCACTCTTGTACAGCAATACATTATTCAACAAATAACATTCAACCAAAAAAACAATATTTATGATAGTAGATCAATTAAGCAATTCTAGCAAATATGTTCAATTACATCCATTATTTGCTAAGGCATTCGAGTATATTCAAAACACAGATTTACATGCAATTGAAATTGGCAAATACGATATTGCTGAAGGTTTAAAAGCCATTTATTCTGATAAAAAAGGAATTACAGCAGCTGAAAGTGATGCAAAATTTGAATGTCATGATAAAAACATAGATATACAAGTTTGCATTCGTGGAAAAGAAACCATCGGATGGAAATCTAGAGGTACTTGTAGCCAATTAAAAGGCGAATACAATCCTGATAAAGATGTAAGTTTTTATGCAGATGCTCCAGATATGTATTTCGGATTAACAGACAATCAGTTTGTTATTTTTTATCCTGAAGATGTTCACAGCCCAATGATTAACGTAAACGATGAACCAATTAGAAAATTGGTGATAAAAGTAAAAGTATAATTACATAAAATAAGTCCATTTCAAAACATCGAAATGGACTTTTTTATTAAAATTCTATAATTACTCCTATAATTTCCCCGCCATAATTTCTTCCACAACATTAGGATCTAGTAAAGTAGTAACATCGCCTAAATTACTCGTTTCACCTTCTGCTATTTTACGTAAAATTCTACGCATAATTTTACCACTTCTAGTTTTTGGCAATCCTTTTACAAATTGAATTTTATCTGGTTTTGCAATAGGGCCAATAATACGAGTTACGGTTTGTAGAATATCTTTTCTGGTAAGTTCGTCATCACCATGTGTATTGTTGTCTATTACAAAAGCATAAATACCTTGTCCTTTAATATCATGAGGATATCCAACAACTGCACTTTCAACAACACCTGCATGCATATTAATTGCATTTTCTACTTCAGCAGTTCCTATTCTATGACCACTTACATTTAATACATCATCTACTCTACCAGTAATTCTATAAAAACCATTTTCATCTTTCAAAGCACCATCACCTGTAAAATACAAGTTTTCATAGGTAGCAAAATAATTGGTTCTACAACGTTCATGATCGCCCCAAGTAGTTCTTAAAATAGCAGGCCAAGGAGCTTTTATACAAAGATTTCCTTTTAGCATTCCATGTTCATCTTTTTCAGTTACTTCTTTTCCATTTTCATCAACTAAAATGGGTTGAACACCAGGCATAGGTAAAGTTGCCCAACTAGCTTTTGCAGGCGTAATTCCAGCTAAATTAGAAATTAAGCAACCACCAGTTTCAGTTTGCCACCAAGTATCTACAATTGGGCATTTTCGTTTACCAATATGTTCATCGTACCAATGCCATGCTTCTTCATTAATAGGCTCACCAACAGTTCCTAGTACTTTTAAAGAGGATAAATTTTTTCCTTCCAAAGGCTCTAATCCAAAACCCATTAAACTTCTGATTGCCGTTGGTGCTGTGTATAAAATATTTACTTGATGCTTATCTACAATATCCCAAAAACGACCAGCATTTGGCCAAGTTGGTACACCTTCAAACATCAACGAAGTACCACCTGCACTTAAAGGACCGTAAACAATGTAACTATGACCAGTTATCCAACCAATATCTGCTGTACAAAAATGAACATCGCCTTTTTTATATTGGAAAGCATTTACAAAAGTATAATTTGTCCAAACCATGTATCCTGCACTGCTATGTACCACTCCTTTAGGTTTACCTGTGCTTCCACTTGTGTATAAAATAAATAAAGGATCTTCAGCATCCATTTCTGCAGCAGGAAACGAAACTTTTCCTTCTTTTTCAACCTGACCTTCTGCATGTTCCATTTCATCCTCCCACCACAAATCTCTTCCTTTAAGCATCGAAACTGGTGTTCTTGTTCTGGTATAAACTATCACTTTTTTAATAGTTCTGTTACCAATTAAAGCATCGTCAATTACATTTTTAAGCGGAATTACTTTTTCGCCTCTATATGCACCATCACAAGTAATAATATAATCTGCACCAGCATCATATAATCTATCGGCAATACTTTGTGCAGAAAATCCACCAAAAATTACACTATGAATGGCACCAATTCTTGCACAACCTAAAACAGCATAGGCTAATTCAGGAATCATTCCCATATAAATACAAACTCTGTCTCCTTTTTTAACACCATTATTCACCAACATTTGTGCTACCTGACAAACACGTTTATGTAACCGATTGTAAGTAACTACACGTACTCTTTCATCTGGATGATTAGGCTCCCAAATGATAGCAGGTTTATCGCCCATTGTTTCTAAATGCCTATCAATACAGTTTTCTGTAATATTTAGCTTTGCACCAGCAAACCATTCTATTTTGGGTTCTTTAAAATTCCAGTTTAAAACGGCATCCCATTTTCTCTTCCATAAAAAATGTTCGGCAATATTTCCCCAAAAAGTTTCTGGTTGTTCTACACTTTGTTGATAAACTGATTGATAATTTTCAAAAGATGTAATTTGATACGGATATGACATACTACGTTAGATTGTTTGTTTGTTTTGTATTTGGGGGATGAAGTTAAATGGATGTACTGATAAATAAAAGTTGAAATTGTTAGGATTACGCAAACGTTAGCGTAGATTGTAGGTACATTTCTTACATGTAGTATCCTTATATTCTTTATTTTACCAAATTAAACGATATAAGCTATATGGAATTAAACAAAAGTGCCATCAGAAAAGTGATTGGTGCATCTTCAATGGGTACCTTAATTGAATGGTACGATTTTTACATTTTTGGCAGTTTAGCCCCTATTATTGCTGCTCAATTTTTTCCTAAAACAAACCCAACTGCTGCACTTTTAAGCACTTTGGCAACTTTTGCAGCCGGATTTATTGTTCGGCCTTTTGGTGCTTTGGTTTTTGGCAGATTAGGCGATATTGTGGGTAGAAAATATACTTTTTTGCTAACGCTTGTTTTAATGGGTGGCTCTACATTTGCAATTGGCTTAATTCCTTCGTTTGATAGTATTGGTTATGCTGCACCTATTTTAGTATTGATATTGCGGTTAATTCAAGGATTGGCTTTAGGTGGAGAATATGGCGGTGCTGCTACTTATGTTGCTGAACATGCTCCTGAAAATAGAAGAGGTTATTATACAAGCTGGATTCAAACAACGGCAACAATGGGCCTATTTGTATCACTTGGTGTTATTTTACTTACAAGACGAAGTTTAGGTGTAGAAGCCTTTTCAGATTGGGGTTGGCGTGTTCCTTTTTGGGTGTCTATTGCTTTGGTGTTATTGTCGATTTACATTCGATTAAAGATGAATGAAAGTCCACTATTTAGTAAAATGAAAGCCGAAGGCAAAACATCTACCAATCCATTAAAGGAAAGTTTTGGTAAAAAACAAAACTTAAAAATGGTTTTATTGGCTTTGTTTGGGGCAACAATGGGACAAGGTGTGGTTTGGTATACAGGACAATTTTATGCCCAAAGTTTTATAGAAAATGTTTGTAAAATAGATTTTGAACAAAGCAGAACCATTCTTATTTGGGCTATTGTTTTTGCCACACCATTTTTTGTGGTATTTGGTGGATGGAGCGATAAGGTTGGAAGAAAATGGATTATGCTTGTAGGAATGTTGTTGGCTGTTGTTACTTACAAACCCTTATTTGGAATGTTATTACATATTGCAGATGAAACAAAATCTTCCACCATACAAGCTCAACACAAAACGGAAGCTATTTCTTACGCTGTTGAAAATGAAAAAAATGCTTTTGTACGCTTAATTAAAGAAACAAACGTTTATACAAATGGAATTACCATTGTAAACATTCAAAGAGATTCTACAGATATTGAAGGTTTAAAATTTGCATCTCCCTTGCCACTAGGAACAATTAAAACAGTGGATAATATTGGTTATTGGAAAATGATAGCCATTGTGTTTGTAATGATTATTTATGTAACAATGGTTTATGGGCCAATTGCTGCATTTTTAGTAGAACTATTTCCTACAAAAATCAGGTACACATCTATGAGTTTACCTTATCACATTGGTAACGGCGTTTTCGGTGGATTAACGCCTTTTATTGCTACTTTGTTATCAACCATTTATACCAACGATAAACTTGCAGGATTAGCTTATCCGATAGTTGTAGCGGTAATTTGTTTGATTATTGGTGCATTGTACATTAGTAACAAAAAAGCCGTTCATGCAGAATAGAATGTCTTTTATTAAATAATTTTAAATTGAAACTGATGAAAAGTTTGAAAAAATATTTAGGAATTGTTTGGTTGTTGTTAGGTCCGGTAAGTTTGTATTACTTGGTTAGTACAGCTATGGCAGAAATAGCTAAAAAACCTGAAATAGATACCAAAATTCAATGGGGTATTTTTATAGGAATTTTTATTCCAATTGCTATTGGATTGAGCATTTTTGGTTGGTATGCTTTGAATGACGAATACAGTGAAATAGAAACAGAATAACCTTTTATTTAATAGTATAATTTACCACTAACTCCTATTTTGTATGTACAAAATAGGAGTTGTAGTTTTAGATACACACAAACTTTACAAAAACAATGACAAATGCTTTGAAATAGGCTACATAAAACGATTACATTTGTTTATTACTTCTTAAAAGCAGATATGTCTATTACGGTAAAAGGTTTAACCAAACTTTACGGCACACAAAAAGCCATTCATAATATTTCATTTAACATTCAACAAGGAGAAATTGTAGGTTTTTTAGGGCCAAATGGTGCAGGCAAAAGCACTACTATGAAAGTTATTACTGGTTATTTACAACAAGATGCTGGTATTGTAGATGTTTGTGGAATTTCTGTAAAAGAAAATCCAATATTAATTAAAAAGAAAATCGGCTATTTACCCGAAGCCAACCCACTGTACTTTGATATGTACATAAAAGAATACTTAGCTTTTATTGCTGGTATTCATAAAATTGCCAATAAGCAATCTGCTATAGACGATGTAATTGCACTTACAGGATTAACGATTGAAAGTAAAAAGAAAATTGGACAATTATCTAAAGGTTATAAACAACGTGTAGGTTTGGCTGCCGCACTCATTCATGAACCTGAGGTGTTAATTTTAGATGAACCTACAACAGGCTTAGACCCTAATCAAATTATTGAAATTAGAAATGTTATAAAGCAGCAAGGGAAAAATAAAACAGTTTTATTTTCATCGCACATTTTACAAGAAGTTGAGGCCATTTGTGATAGAGTTGTAATTATAAATAAGGGAGAAATTGTTGCTGATGATGTTTTAAGCAATCTTACAAAAGATTCAACAAGTAACACCATTGTATTGGAATTACAAGAACAGGTAGATGCCTCCATATTTTCTGGTTTAAATACAAATAAAATATCTAATACAATTTGGCATTTTAAAACTAGTAATACAGAAAAAACTAGAAAGCAATTGATGGAAATTGTTCTAAAAAATGAATTAAACATGATTTCATTAACCAATAAAAGCAATAATAATTTAGAGGATGTATTTAGGAATTTAACAACAAAAAAATAAATGCTTACTTTTATAGCCAACTTAAAGAATGGTAAACGTAAGCTGAATAGAGCATCTAACCGATGCAGTGAGTGACACAACGAAGTTGAATAGTATTACAAAAGCCAATAACAATATTTTTTTAACACAAGCATACAAACAAAGCAAAAATTATGAGTTACATTATTGAAGTGCATGCCCGCCAAATTTTAGATAGCCGTGGCAATCCTACAGTTGAAGTTGATGTTACAACTGATGATGGTGCAATGGGTAGAGCAGCTGTACCAAGTGGTGCAAGTACTGGTATTCACGAAGCCGTAGAATTACGTGACAACGATAACAGTGTTTATGTTGGTAAAGGTGTATTACAAGCTGTAAAAAATGTAAATGAACAAATTGCTGAAGCAATTACTGGTTTTGATGTTACACAACAAGCAGCTATTGACGCAACAATGATTGAGTTAGATGGTACTGCAAACAAAGGTAAATTAGGTGCAAATGCAATGTTGGCGGTAAGTATGGCGGTTGCAAAAGCTGCTGCTGAAGAAGCTGGCACTCCTTTGTATCGATACATTGGTGGAACAAACGCAAGAACATTGCCTATTCCTATGATGAACATTTTAAATGGTGGTGCACATGCTGATAACAAAATAGATTTTCAAGAGTTTATGGTAATGCCTGTTGGTGCCCCTAGCTTTAGCGAAGGTTTACGTTGGGGTGTTGAAATTTTTCATAAACTGAAAAGTGTATTGAAGAAAAAAGGCTATAGCACCAATGTTGGTGATGAGGGTGGATTTGCACCAAATATTCAAAGTAATGAAGAAGCTATTGAAACTGTATTAGAAGCTATTACTGCTGCTGGTTACAAATTGGGTTCTGAAGTTGCTATTGCTATGGATGCTGCAAACAGCGAATTATGGAAAGCAGATAAAAACAAATATGTATTCCATAAAAGTAGTGGTAAAGAAATGAGTAGCGATGAATTGGTGAAATTTTGGGAAAGTTGGGTAAATCAATATCCGATTATTTCTATTGAAGATGGTATGGCTGAAGACGATTGGAATGGTTGGAAAGCTTTAACACAAGCTGTTGGAAGTAAATGCCAATTAGTTGGTGATGATTTATTTGTAACAAATGTTTTGCGTTTACAGGAAGGAATTGATAAAGGAATTGCCAATGGTTTATTGGTTAAAGTAAACCAAATTGGTACGGTAACTGAAACTATTAATGCTGTTACTCTAGCTCAACATAACGGCTACAACACTATTATGAGCCATAGAAGTGGTGAAACAGAAGATGTAACCATTGCAGATTTAGCTGTTGCATTAAACTGTGGACAAATTAAAACAGGTTCTGCTAGCCGTACCGACCGTATTGCTAAATACAACCAATTAATTAGAATTGAAGAAGAATTAGGAAGCACTGGTATTTACCCTAGTGGGAAAATTAAGTTTGGTAAATAAACTTTTGAGTTTACTGAATATAAAAAGAGGTTGTAGAATAAATTTTCTACAACCTCTTTTAGTATATGTGTATTTCTGGTTTTACAACTACACTACATCTCTACCATGACATGCTTTGTATTTTTTTCCACTACCACAAGGGCATGGATCGTTTCTACCAATTTTTGGACCCACAACTATCGGTTGTTGTTTTACTGGTGTGGAATCGTAATAATCGTTTTCCGTTGGTGGCATTTCGTTGCCAATGCCATCCATTTCTTGCTTACGTGTTTTCATGTTACTTAAGTCAGTCTTCTCTTGCCTTCCTTCTTTTACTTGACTTTCGTTTTCAATCGGAATAGTAGCATGACAAAGAAACTCAACAATGTTTTTATTAACCTCAGCATCCATATTTTTAAATAAATTGAATGCTTCTACTTTGTAAATTACCAATGGATCTTTTTGTTCGTAAGTAGCTGTTTGAACGCTTTGTTTTAAATCGTCCATTGCTCTTAAATGTTCTTTCCATTGATCGTCGATAAAGTTTAAAGTAACTGTTTTTTCTAAAGCATTTAATAATTCTGCTCCATTAGTTAGCAAAGTTTTATCCATATTGGCTAAAACTTGTAAACCACGTTTTCCATCTGTAAATGGCACAATTACGTTTTCAATATGTTTTCCTTGTTGTTCACGTATATTTTTAAATACGGGAACAGCTTGAATAGCCATTTCATCTTTTTTACGTTGATAGTTTTCTGTAGCTTGATTGTACAGTTTTTCTGCAAGTTGATTGGTTGGAAGTTTGCTAAATTCTTCTGCAGTAATTGCAGCATCAATACCAAAGTTTACAATGGCTGCCAAACGAAATCCTTCGTAATCGTTTTGTTCTTTAAATGAATTAATTAAGCCTTCTGCTACTGTATAGAATGCGTTGTCTAAGTCTAAAGCCAACCTTTCTCCAAATAATGCATGGCTACGTTTTGTATAAATTACGGTACGTTGTTTATTCATTACATCATCGTACTCAAGTAAACGTTTTCTTATACCAAAGTTATTTTCTTCTACTTTCTTTTGAGCTCTTTCAATGCTTTTGGTAATCATACTGTGTTGAATAACTTCACCTTCTTTATAGCCAGCAAAATCCATCACTTTAGCAATACGTTCACTACCAAACATACGCATCAAGTCATCTTCCAAACTCACAAAAAACTGTGTAGAACCTGGATCACCTTGACGGCCTGCACGTCCACGTAACTGTCTATCAACCCTTCTACTTTCATGGCGTTCTGTACCAATAATTGCTAAACCACCTGCTTCTTTTACGCCTGCACCTAATTTAATATCGGTACCACGACCAGCCATATTGGTTGCAATTGTAATTGCCCCAGGCAAACCAGCTTCTGCTACAACTTGAGCTTCACGAGCATGTTGCTTGGCATTTAATACATTGTGTGGAATTTGTTTTTGACGCAACATTCTACTCAATAATTCACTCACTTCAACCGATGTTGTACCCACCAAAACTGGACGAGGAGTTTGGGCTTCTACAACTCCTGTTTTTGGATTAGCAGCAGGTATTAAATTTCCTTTTGCATCATATTTTGGAACATAGTTACCCAATGCGTCTTTTACATCGGTAACTTCATAATGAGAATAAGGGAAAACAAGTTTTTGAATTTCGTTAATAACAGCACCAAATTTTTCTCTTTTGGTTTTGTAAACCAAGTCTTGTTCATCTTTTCTAATGGCTGTTATATTTGTAGGAATAGTAACAACATCTAACTTATAAATATCCCAAAATTCACCGGCTTCTGTTTCAGCTGTACCCGTCATACCACAAAGCTTGTGGTACATTCTAAAATAGTTTTGAAGCGTTACGGTTGCATACGTTTGTGTAGTTGCTTCTATTTGTACATTTTCTTTGGCTTCAATTGCTTGATGTAGACCATCAGAATAACGTCTACCGTCTAAAATACGACCTGTTTGTTCATCTACAATTTTAACACTGCCTTCCATTACCACATATTCTACATCTTTATCAAATAATGTATAGGCTTTTAGTAATTGTTGAACAGTATGAATACGATCTGCTTTTACAGAATAATCATTAATTACCGCTTCTTTTTGATGTAGCTTTTCTTCTGCATCTAATTCAGCTTTATCAATTGCTGCAAGGCTTACACTAATATCTGGTAAAATGAAGAAATTAGGATCTTCACCCGATTTTGTAATGAGTTGAATGCCTTTATCGGTTAATTCTACAGAGTTATTTTTTTCATCAATGTAGAAATACAATTCCTCATCTGCTTTTGGCATTTCTCTTGATTGATCTGCCAAATAATAATTCTCTGCTTTTTGAAGTTTTACCCTCATCCCTGGCTCACTCAAATACTTAATAGTAGCACTATTTTTAGGCAAACCTCTATGTGCTCTAAACAATGCTAAGCCACCATCTTTAGGATCGTCATTACCTTCTGCAATTTTCTTTTTTGCTTCATTTAAAAATCCATTTACTGCCTTTCTTTGAGCATCAACTAGCTTTTCAATTCTAGGTTTTAATTCAAAAAATTGCTCAATATTATCTTGTTTTCCAATTGGTCCACTAATAATTAATGGTGTTCTTGCATCGTCAATTAAAACGCTATCTACCTCATCTACCATTGCAAAATGATGTTTACGTTGCACCATTTCATCAGGATTATGCACCATGTTATCTCTCAAATAATCGAAACCAAATTCGTTATTCGTTCCATAAGTAATATCTGCTAAATAAGCGTTTCTTCTTTCAGCAGTATTGGGTTGATGCTTATCAATACAATCTACAGTTAATCCTAACCATTCAAACAACGTTCCATTCCATTCACTATCTCTTTTTGCTAAGTAGTCGTTTACAGTTACAATATGCACACCTTCACCTGCCAATGCATTCAAGTATGCAGGTAAAGTACTCACCAAAGTTTTACCCTCACCTGTTGCCATTTCGGCAATTTTTCCGCTATGTAAAACACTACCACCAATTAATTGCACATCATAATGCACCATATTCCAAGTAATGGGTGTTCCACCAGCAATCCATGTATTTTTAAAAATACTTTTTTCGCCATCAATAGTAATGTAGGGCTTTTTAACGCTTAGTTCTCTATCTAAACTTGTAGCATTCGATACCAATTCAGTATTTTCTTTAAAGCGTCTTGCAGTTTCTTTAACAACAGCAAATGCTTCTGGATGAATTTCTTTTAAAGCCTCTTCCAATTGTTTGTCACGTTCTTTTTTCAGCTTATCAACCTGTTGATAAATTTCATCTTTTACATGAATATCAGAAGTAGGTAAAGCATCTGCTTCTTGTTGTTTGCTTTCTATTTGGCTATCAATTTCTTGAATATATGCTTTGATTCTAGATTTAAACTCTTGGGTTTTGGCACGCAATTCATCGTTTGATAATTGTTGATATTGCTGGTAGAATTGATTAATTTTTTCAATAATCGGTTTTATCTGTGCAATATCTTTTTCACTTTTATTGCCGCCTAATAATTTGCTAATAAATTTCAACATATAAATGGTACGATTGTATAATTATGATTCTTTATCAAATAAAGTGCTACAAGATTTTCTAGTCAATTTGGCACTTTTCTCTTTTTCAGGCGACAAATGTAAAGAATTTGGCTTCAGTAGCATGAAGCCATTATTTTTAAGGCAGAATAATTAAATATTAAATGATGAATATTCGAAAAAGTATTTTACTGAGTTGTGTATCGTTGATTACAATGCAAGTTTATGGGCAAGAATCTAACCTTGATTCTATGAAAGTATTGAAAGATTCTGTAGCAATAAAAACAGAATTGATTTCTATTGATTCGATAGCCAAAAGACGCAATCAATTGAACAAAACAAACATGAGCATTTTGGCAGGTTGGGCTGCTGTAAATATTTTACAAAGCTCCATTTCTGCGGGAAATGCAACTGGTGTAGACAAAAGTTTTTTTAAGATGAATGTGTATTGGAATACGGTGAATTTAGCAATTGCAGGCGTTGGATTGTATGGTGTAAAAAGAGCCATGCTAAAGAAAACTTCATTAGAAAAGGAATTAAAAATTCAAAATCAACTAGAAAGAATTTTATTGGTAAATACGGCTTTAGACATAGGATATATTTTTGGTGGAATGTATTTACAAGAACGAGGTAAAAGATTGGCCAATAATCAAACTGAAGGATTTGGAAAAAGTATTATTGTACAAGGTGGTTTTTTATTGGGTTTCGATATTATTCAATATTACTATCATAGACAAAATGGAAAGCATTTAAATAAATGGATGAAAAAAGTAGATTTTAATGTTACCGAAAATGGAGTTGGAATAAAAGTTAAATTATAACCTTGTTGACGATTGCTACAAAAACAGGATTAAATTATACGTTGATGCATTCTTTCAATAAAAAAGCAGCTTTTGTAAAGCTGCTTTTTTATTGAGTATTTAAATGGAATTAAAAGTAAAACCAATTCAACAACGCTGTTGGATAAATACCTAATAAAATAATAATTGCTGCTAGAACAACTAATGTAATTTTAAATCCTTGACCAAAGGTATCTGTTTCTGCATTACCTTCTTTAAAGTACATAGCTTGAATAACTTTGAAATAATAAAACACACTTACAGCAGCAAATAAAACTGCAACAATTACTAAACTTAATGCACCATATCCACCCGTTTTTACTACAGCAGCTAACATATAATATTTAGCAAAAAAACCTGCTGTTAAAGGTATACCTGCAAGAGAAAATAAGAATACACTATTGGTAGCCGCTAGTAGTGGTTGTGTTTTGGCAAGACCATTATAACCATCTAAAGAATAATCTTTCATTTTAACCAATATCGCAAAAATACCAATGGTGGCAAGGCTATATGCAGCAGCATATAAAATAATACCTTCTTTAGCAAAATCATTGCTTGCATATAAAGCAAACAACATAAATCCTGCTTGAGCAATACTACTATATGCCAACATACGCTTTACACTTTGTTGAAATACAGCTGTTATATTACCAATTAATAGTGTAGCGATAATAATAATAAACAAAATCAGTTTCCAAGAAGCACCTAAATCTTCTGCTTTTGCGGCAAATAGTTTCATGAAAGCAAAGAAACCTGCAGCTTTAACAATGGTTGCCATGAAAGATGTAAATACGCTAGGTGTTCCGTCGTAAACATCAGGAGTCCAAAAATGAAATGGTGCAGCCGAAACCTTAAAAGCCATTGAAATAAATAATAAAATTAAACCAACTGGTGCAAGAATTCCAGCAGTCATTAAGCCAGTGATAGCAGATTTAGAACCACTTGAAGCCAACCCAAAATTTCCTGTAGCTCCATACAACAATGCAATGCCCATTAGCATAATACCTGTTGAAAAAGAACCCATTAAAAAGTATTTAAGAGCCGCTTCGTTACTTTTTAAATTTCTTTTATCTGAACCAGCTAAAATGTATAAAGGAATAGACAAAATTTCTACCCCAATAAAAAACATTAATAACCCATTGAAAGAAGTAAGTACACTTGCACCACACAAAACGAAAAATATCAACGCAAAATATTCTGCTTTATACTCTCCCACATTTACAATATCGTTTCCACTTAATATAAAATAAATTAGGGTTGCAATAAATAATACATTGTTGAAGTACAATCCAAATTTATCGAACGATAAAAGTGATTTGGTATCTATTTCTATAGCGTATACACCAAAGGTTTGACAAACGTTACCAAATATCAACAAAAGCAAAGCAGCAATTGCTACATTTTTAATGGTTGTTTTATTTGTGGTATAAATACCCGTAAACATCATCACTACACCACATAAAGCTGAAAGAATAATTGCATTCATAGAAATGTATAAGGTTGTAAGTTATTGGTTATAATTATCTGTTTATCACTATTCAAATCCTCTCTATAACGTGTAACTTTTATCGTTTTACCAAAATTGAGTCCAAAATTGAGTTTACAGTTTCTGTTGTTAAATCAATCATTGGTTGAGGAAAAACACCCAAACCAATAATTACTATTACCAATACAATTAGCATTAATTGTGTATTTACAGAAAACTCTGTTGCCTTTTCTGTAAGCTGTACTGTATTGCCATAAAAAACTTTTTGTACCATGTTTAAAGTATAAACAGCTGCCAATATGATGCTAATACCTGCTACACCTGCTAAATATATGTTGTATTGAAATAGTCCATTAAACATTAAAAATTCACCTACAAATGCATTGGTAAGTGGTAAGGCTACATTTGCAAAAGCCATTACTACTAATAAAATAGCCAATGCAGGTGCTTTTTGTGCTAAGCCACCTAAATCACTAAATTTTCGAGTTCCTAATTTTTGTTCAATTGCATCTGCAACAATCCACAATCCTATAACATTTACACCATGATTAAACATTTGAATCATTACGCCTTTTAAACCAATGGTATTCAGTGTAAATATTGCTGCACTCATTAAACCAATATGTGCAATAGAAGAATATGCAATCAAGCGTTTAATATCATCTTGTTTGATGGCAATAAATGAAGCATACAACATTCCAATTACGCTTAGTAAAATGATTATAAATCCAAATTTTTCAGTTGCAATTGGGAAAATAGGAATCAACCAACGAATCACAGCAAAAATTCCCATTTTTACCATAATGCCGCTGAGAACCATCGTTACGGCAGTTGGAGATTGTTCGTATGCATCTGGTTGCCAAGTATGGAAAGGGAAAATTGGCATTTTAATGGCAAAGGCAATAAAGAACAACCAAAAACCAATATTTTGCTGCGTTGCTGAAAGCTTTAATTGGTAAAATGATGCTATTGAGAAAGAATGTGTTGGACTTAAAAAATAGATGTATAAAATACCAATAAGCATTAATAAAGAACCTAAAAATGTGTAAATGAAAAACTTAAAAGTAACTGCAATTCGTTTTTCGCCACCCCAAATTGAACAAAGAAAATACACAGGTATTAATGCTAACTCCCAAAAAAAGTAGAACAATAAGCAATCTGTTGCCACAAAAACACCCATCAAACCGGCTTGAGTCAATAACATTAATCCATAAAATGCATTGGAATTTTTATACTCATTATTGTAAGTAGCAGCAAAAATAATGGGGAAAGAAACTGCTGTTAATAAAGTTAACATTTTGCTCATTCCATCTAATGCAACTGAAAATCTTGAACCTAAAACAGGCAACCAAGCAGCATCATAAACCAATTCTGATGTAGCAAAAAGAGCGTAAACGCCAATAATAGCAGTAATTGTAGCTGAAAGAAGTGCTACATTTTTAGCACTACTACCATTTTTTAATAAAAAGGTAACTAATCCACTAACAACTGGTATAAATATGAGTAATAAAGGAATCATGTTTAAAGAATAAGCTTATACTAAAATATTTTTCCAAAAAAGTTTACAATAGCTGCATCATTAATCCAAAGGAAAAATATTACAACTATAGAAACAACCATTACCAACAAATAGCCACCTACTTGTCCATTTTGTACTAAACGAAGTTGACGAGAACCATAGTTTACCAATCTACCAACGCCATTTACAATACCATCGATACCTGATTTTTCAATAATATTTTTAAGAAAAATAGACAATGCATCTAATGGTTTTACAATAATGGTATCGTATAATTCATCAACATACCATTTGTTTTCAAGTACTTTTCCAATACCAGATTCTTCTATATCACTGTAAGTGTATTTACTAAATTTACTCCATGCAAACCCTATTGTAATCAGTACCAAACCAGTTACAACACCCATCATCATATATTCTGTATTGTGATCTAAGTGATGAGCATGAACTAAAGCATTTGAACCAGCAAATATGGGAGATAAAAAATGTTCTAACCAATGGCTTTCTTTTGCAAAAACTTCAGGTATTCCAATAAATCCACCTGCTACAGATAAAACAGCCAATACCAATAATGGAATTGTCATTGCAGAAGGACTTTCATGTAAATGATGTTCTTTTTCATGTGAGCCTCTGAATTTACCTAAGAAAGTCATGGCATACAATCTAAACATGTAGAAGGTAGTCATTAATGCACCTGCAACACCCAAATAGTATAATACAGGATTTTTTGAAAAAGCTGCTGCTAATATTTCATCTTTTGAGAAAAACCCAGAAAACGGAGGAACGCCTGCAATTGCCAGACATGCCAATAAAAAGGTAATGTTTGTAATTGGCATATATTTTTTTAATCCACCCATTTTTCGAATGTCTTGTTCATGATGCATGGCATGAATTACAGAACCTGCACCTAAAAACAGTAACGCTTTAAAGAAAGCATGTGTCATAACGTGAAACACAGCACCTGTGTAAGCTCCAACACCTAATCCTAAAAACATGTATCCTAACTGACTAACAGTTGAATAAGCCAATACTTTTTTAATATCGTTTTGTTTTAATGCAATCGTTGCAGCAAATAAAGCAGTTGCTAAACCTATTATTGCTATGAAACCCTGTGTTTCAGGAGCCATTGTATATAATAAATTGCTTCTTGCAATCATGTAAATGCCTGCTGTAACCATGGTTGCAGCATGAATTAATGCAGAAACTGGTGTTGGACCAGCCATTGCATCGGGTAACCATGTATAAAGAGGCAATTGAGCACTTTTACCCATAGCACCTACAAATAATAACGATGTAATAATTACAATATCTTGATGTGATAATTTAGCAACATTGGCGAAAACATCAAGATAAGTAGCTGTTCCTAATTTTTGAATCAAATAAAACACAGCTAGTAAAAAACCTAAATCACCAATACGATTCATGATGAAGGCTTTTTTGGCAGCGTAGTTGTAATTATTGTTTTTAAACCAATATCCAATTAATAAATACGAACACAAACCAACGCCTTCCCATCCAATAAACATAATCACATAGTTTGCTCCCATCACCAGTAGCAACATAGAGAATACGAACAAATTCAAGTAAGCAAAATATCGTCCATAATGTTGTTCTTCCTCATCTTTCATGTATGCTGAAGAATATAGATGAATTAAGAAACCAATTCCTGTAATGATTAATAAGAAAAGTGAAGAAAGTTGGTCTACTTGAAAAGCAAACGGAATCTTAAAGTTTTCTACATTAATAAAAGTGAAGTATTCAGCAATAATGGCTCCTGTAGATTTTACTTGTAAAAACAAAATAATACTTACAACAAAAGATGCCAAAATACTACCACTACCAATAGCAGCAATCATTTGCTTTGACAGCGATTTTCTTCCTAATCCGTTTATTAAAAAACCGATTAAGGGAAATAATGGAACTAATAATACTAAATTGTTCATGCCCTACATCTCCAAAGAGACTTAATTTAATTTGTTATGAATAAATATTTCAAACTTGTGCTACTCAATTCTACTTGAATTGAAGGCATATTAATTTTTCAGTCTGTTCAAAAAATTTACATCTACTGAATGTGTATTTCTGTACATCATTACTATAATGGCCAAGCCCACACTCACTTCTGCTGCTGCAACTACCATAATAAAAAACACGAATAACTGTCCATCTGTACCAACGGTAGACGTTTTATCAGCCAAATAAGACATTCCATGATGCATTTTCGAAAATGCAACCAATAATAAGTTGGTAGCATTCAACATTAATTCAATACACATAAAAATGATAATTGCATTTCTACGTGTAAGAACCCCAATAACACCGATACTGAACAATGTTAAGGCTAGATATAAATAATATTGTATAGGCATAATTAAACTAAATATTTTTTGAAGCAGTTATAATAAAACAATTACAAACGTTACTTTTATTTTTTCCCAATCACTACAGCACCAACCATTGCACTTAAAAATAAAACACTACTAATTTCGAACGGAACCACAAAATTGCTAAACAACTCTTTTCCCAAATTACCAATTAAACCAATATCACCTGTTTTTAACAATGCTGTTTTACCTTTCATTTCTGTTGCTTGAAGAACTAGTGATACAAACATTCCTAATAAACTAATACCACCTAAAGCACCAAAAATCCGCATCCAAATATTTTTTTGCGGTTCTGTTTCTTTATTTAAATTCATTAACATAATTACAAATAGAAACAAAACCATAATAGCTCCTGCATACACAATCATATTTACAATGGCTAAAAATTGGGCATTCAGTAAAATGTAATGCCCAGAAATTGCAAAAAATACAGCAATTAACCACAACACACTAAACACAGGATTTTTACTCAAAACCACCATTAATGCACCTAGTAACGCTAGTGCAGTTAAAAACCAAAATAATATTTGTACAATTCCCATTTCAATTAGTTATTAGTTAAGAATTATAAGATGGTTCAATTCATAATTCTTAATTCTTAATTTATAATTCTTTAATTCTTTCCTCCTTTAGCAGCTGCATATTCTGCTGGTTGTGTTACAGGGTTCGGAATTAATAAATCTTGTTTTCCATATATAAATCCCTTACGTGCATAATTAGCAGGGGCAAAAGTTTCACTTAAATAAATCGCATCTTTAGGGCAAGCCTCTTCACATAAACCACAGAAAATACAACGAAGCATATTTATTTCATACTTAGCTGCATACTTTTCTTCTTTGTATAAATGTTCTTCCCCTTCTAAACGTTCAGCAGCTTCCATTGTAATTGCTTCTGCAGGACAAGCAACTGCACACAAACCACAAGCAGTGCAATTTTCTCTTCCTTCTTCATCTCTGTTCAGAACATGTAATCCTCTAAAAACAGGACTAAACTCTCTCTTTTGTTCAGGATAACGAATGGTGGGTTGTTTCTTAAAAATATGACTAAACGTAATGAGCATACCTTTAAAAATGTTCCATAAGTAAATGCTCTCCAAAAAAGTCATTGGTTTACGCTCTACCTTTTTCGATCTTGCTGTTAATGCTTGCATTTGTTTATTCGTTTAACTTTTGGTTGGTTACCGCTAGTTTAAGTTTCGCAAAAATATTTTTATTCACTATTGATACCAACTTTATTAATCTTTCACCAAAAAATAGATTTTGTTAGTCGGCTTTGTTACTACTATTAAGCTTTTGTTGCGTTTTCTATGGTTTTTCCAAATTATCATTGATAGATATAGTTTTGATTATATGGTTGATTGTTTCTAATAACAGCAGCGATAGTCAATGCTATTTTG
>Ga0114938_1000549_pt1 | contig 27629 bp, 22 predicted proteins | sample AshMeaBigSpring_FD_88675 | JGI IMG/M metagenome (GOLD analysis project Ga0114938, IMG submission 88675) | Groundwater microbial communities from Big Spring, Nevada to study Microbial Dark Matter (Phase II) - Ash Meadows Big Spring | ecosystem: Environmental > Aquatic > Deep subsurface >... | reverse complement strand
GGTGAGCGCGGCGCTGACCGCGCTGGCGGTGCCCTTCTATCTCCGCTGGAGCAGCACACAGGCTGACCTGCAGCTTGACAAGATGCAGAAGGCCGTCCACTTCACGCCGGGCGCCGAATCGCCCGTGCCGCCGGAAGTGCTGGCCGGCGCCGCGGGGCTGAGCATCAGCCATTTTGCCGTGGGGCGTCTGTTGGGGCTGCGCTGGTGGCAGGCCATTTTCAGCCTGCTGATCGGCGTTGTGCTGGGCGTCGCCGCGTTTGTCTATCGCATGTTGGGCGAAGAATCATGATCGTCCGGCCGCTGGGTGATGCTCGCCTGTTCTGCATCAACCAGACGGCGCACGCGGCCATGGCCGAGGCGCTTTGCCGGCGCTGGGGCAATGCCGACTTTGCGCCGCCGACGCCATACGACGCTGTGATGCTCGGCATTGCTCAGCACGACACTGGCTGGTGGGAGTGGGAGCAGCAGCCGCGTCTACGCCGTGATGGCTACCCCATGGATTTTGTTCATCACGACGATCCGGTGGGGAAGGTGGCGATCTGGCGGCGCGGGGTTGCGCGCGTTAGCGCACAGCATCCCTACGCCGGGTTGCTCGTGGCGCGTCACGCTGCACTGCTGTACACGGCGTTTCCGGGCCGTGATCTGGATGCTGCGGCGCTGACAGCGATTCAGACCTTTGTCGAGGAGACGCAGGAATTGACCGAATCCCTGCGCCTTGCCTGGCGCCACTATGCCCCGGCCGCAGCGTGGTTGACGCCAGCGCGCATCAACGCCAACACGCAACTGCTGCAATTCGGCGACGCCGCCAGCCTGCAGGTGTTGATGCCCTGGGCGCCGCGCTGCGAGATCGCGCACTGTCCGCTTGATTTTGGCGGCGTCGAGACGTCGATCTTCATGCAATACGATGCAGATCGTATTACTTTTGACCCGTGGCCCTTTTGCGTGGCAGCGTTCACCGTGACGGTGGTGGGCAGGGTGGTGGCGCAGACGCACTTCGCGGCGGAGGCGGACTATCACGCCGCGCTCGCCGCCACGCCTTACCAGGAGCTGGCATGGAGGGTGGAACGCTGGTAATCACGCGCGCACTGCTCAATGCATTTCTGGAGCTGCGCTAAATGGTTCGCGCCGTCCCATCATTTGCCTTCTCCACGCCCTGCAGAACGGCGTCTGGCTCTTTCATGATGGCGTTCACCAACATCTCCCAATCGACAGTCGTCGGTGAATCCGCACAGGTTGCCAGCAGAGCGTCGGCGCGTTGTCGTGCAGATGCGGTCAGCGTGGGGCAGGCGCGGGCGGCAGCCAGGAGGTCGATGGCGCGTGGGCGCGTTGCTGTGGAATGCAACCAGCACGCAGCAAGTTCGATCGAGGCTTCCAGCGCTTGTGGCAAGGCTTGAGCTGCGTAGGCAAGGCGCAAGGCCCGGCGCAGGGTAAGCTCGGCTTCCTGCATTTGCCCCGCTGCTGCGCGGACTCTACCCAGTCCCGTCATTGCCCAGGCAATATCCCAACGCGCCCCCAGGTCGGTGAACATGGACAGACTCACCTCGAGCAGCTTTTCGGCTGCGCTCAAGTCATTGCACGCCAACTCCAGCAAGCCCAGCCGACCATATGCTGTGCCCATGCCCCAGCGGTCGCGCAGTTGCGAGGCAAGCATCAGACCTTCGGTCAGGCAGGCGCGTGCTTCGTCCATACGCCCCAATTGCATGACAATCGGGCTATAGAAATTGAGTGCAAAGGCAGTGAAACGCGCGTTTTGCAGTTCGCGCCAGATGGACAATCCTGCCTGCATGTTTGCGTAGGCTTGCTCCAGATCGCCCTGTTGCCCGGCGATGAAGCCCTGGTCGAAGCGTCCCAGCGCCAAGAACCAGCGTTGCTGGAAGGCCTCGGCCAATGCGACGCCCTCGTCCATCAGCGTGCGGGCGCGGTCAAAATCGCCCATCAGCGCCAGGACGATGCCGCCGAAGATCAGCGCAGGTGGGAGAGATGCGGGGGCGTCTGCGTGGCGCAACATCCCGATAGCCTCGTCTAGCGCGCGGTGGGCAACCTGATAATCGCCTGCACGGAAGACCAGCATGCCGTGAAAAGTCAGCGCCCGCCCCAGCTGCGTCTGCTGCAAAGTGCTGGCAGGCAGGCGGCGCAGGGCGTCGATCAGCGCGGCGGTGTGGCTGATGCCTGCGGCAAGCCAGCCATGTATATCATAAACCAACCACAAACTCTCCAGGGCGGCGTCGAGCGCCGAGAAGTTGCCTTGTTCCAATCCAAGTTGCCACGCCAGCGCAAGATTCCCTGCTTCGTCGGACAGGCTTTGTGCGGACGCAACATCATCGGCGCCATAGAGCGCGGCGCGACTGGCAGCGAATCGCTGAAGATAGTAGAAGCTGAAGCACGTTTGCAGTTCCACCGCGTGCTGCAGGTGCTCACGCGCGTACTGGCGAATGACTTCGTGCAAATCGAAGCGCCCATGCTCAGTGTGACGGACAAGCGACTTTGAAACCAGGCTGGCCAGCATATCGGCGTCTGCCCCTGCGACAGTCTGCGCCGCCGTGCGGCAAAACCCGCCCCGAAAAATGGTCAGTTGACTGAGAACGTTCTGTTCTTGCGGCGACAGGCGCGTCCATGAATGCGCAAAGACCGCGCGCAGATTCCGGTGCCGTTCTGGAATATCACGCAGCGATGAGGTGAGAAAATCAAAGCTACGCGTCATTTCAGCGGCGATTTCGACGCAAGTGAGCGTTTCTGTCCAGGCTGCGGCGAGTTCGATTGCCAGTGGCATGCCGTTCACACTGGCGCAGATGTGGGCGGCGGCGCTGCGTTCCGCAGGGGTGAAATTCAGGTTGGGGCGTAGCTGGCGGGCGCGCGCTTCGAAGAGTCGCAGGGCGGAGTAGGTTTCGGGCGCAGCACTTTCGCCGGGTGGGGGCGAATCCAGCCCGGCTAACTCCACGATCCATTCACCTTGCAGGCGGAGACGTTCGCGTGATGTCACAAGCAGCTTCAAATTGGGGGCAGCTTGTAGCAGGTCGGTCAGCACAGGAGCTGCCTCGATCAGCGGTTCGAAGTTATCCAGGATGAGCAAGACGCGTTTGGGGTGCAGAAAGTCGCGCAGACGCGTGTGCAGTTCTGCGTTCGTGTTGACCGGGATGCCGAGTGCGGCAGCAATGGCAGGAAGGAGTGCTTCCGGTGCAACGAGAGCCGCCAGCAACACAAAATAGACCTGCCCGGCAAAGTTTGTTTGCTCGACGTGGGCAACTTCTAGCGCAAGGCGAGTTTTGCCCATACCTCCCGGCGCCAGCAATGTGATGAGACGGCTGTAAGGATCGGCGAGCAGGCGGTGTAGCATGGCAAGCTCCGCCGTGCGGCCTACCAATGTCGAAGGTGGGACAGGGATCGCCGGGGGCTGGAAATCAACCTGAGATGGCGGCAAGTCTGCGTCGCTTGTAAAGGAAAATTGCCCTTCGCCGCGCGCCGCTTGCAGGAAGCGTGCATGGTGCGCGTCGGGAAGACCCAGCGCCTGAAAGAGCAACGCTGCGATCTGCCGTGAGGGTCGGCGCATGCCGCTTTCGATCTTGCGAATGGCGGAGAGGGAGCAGCCCGTCATTTGCGCCAGCTCCGCCTGCGTCAGATCAAGCCTCTTGCGGCGGCGCGCCACCATTTCGCCAAAGGTGTCCATGACACGATTGTACTGTGAACGATCGGGTAGCGGAAAATCAGAGTGGCAGACCTGTGTCACTTTTTCTGTGTCAGTTTTTGTGTCACTCTGTGACACCCAAATGCGGGCAGAGTCGGATATGCTGCAAGCATAGGTACGGACTGAATCGACTCGCTACAGGAGCACAGATGAACAAAGCATTACAACCTCAATTGCTGAACCCGAACGCTGGTCCGACATTAGCGTTGCTGGGCGTGGAGATTTGCTACAAAGCGGTCAGCGCTGACACGGCGGGAGCGTGGGCATTGCTGGAATACAATGCGCCGCCCCAGTTCAAAGGCCCTGCTTTGCACTGGCACAAAGTGACGCACGAAGCCTTTTATGTGTTGAGCGGCGTTGTGACCTTTTCACTGGGTGAACGCATCTTCCGTGGCGGAGCGGGGGCATTTGTGCATATCCCGGCTGGCGTGTTGCACACCTTCTCGAACCCGGACGATGCACCAGCGCGCTTCCTGACCTTCTTACTGCCCGGCGGCTTTGAGGAATACTTCAAAGAACTGGCGGCGCTGGCGCAAAGTGAGCCGAGCTGGCCCCCGCAGGATATGGGCAAGGTCTTGGCGCTGTACGAGAAGTATGACACGTTTCTGCCGGATGGCAGATAGTGTTGGCCTGGGATGCCTACTGTTGAGATCGATTGTGATGTTGTCGCAAGCTGCGATGACCCAACGTTCTAAAGCCCAAATCCTGCTCGACCTGCATCATCGGCCCTGGCTGCTGATACTGCCGAATGTGTGGAATCCAATCGGCGCGCGGCTGTTAGCGGCAAAAGGCTCCCCGGCGGTTGTCACTTTCCGTCCAACAAAAATGCCGAAGCGGTGATTGCCCGGCTGGAGCAGGAATAAGACCACGCCTGATCGTCTGTATGACGCTGTTAGCTAGAAAAGGATTGCTATGGAACCTAAAAATGTCTACCATAAGCTCATCACCCTGCTGGACGAAGCAGGCGCCCGCTACCGCGTGGTGGAACACGCCGCTGCTGGGCAAACCGAACTCGTCAGCCAGATACGCGGCAACCTGTTGTCGCAAGCTGTCAAGTCGCTGGTTGTTCTAGTCAAGGCCGGCAAGAAGGAAAGCCGCTATCTTCTGGTCAACCTCCCTGGCGACAGTCGCGTTGACTTGAATGCCGTAAAAGCCCTGTGCAACGGAACGCACGTGCTGTTTGCGCCCGCAGAAAAAGCCAGCGAATTGACCGGCTGTGATATGGGCGCCGTGCCGCCGTTTTCGTTTGATGCCAACCTGACGTTGATTCTCGACCCTGCCCTCCTGGTGCATGAAGAACTGGTCTTCAACGCAGGCCGCCTCGACCGCTCAGTGTTTATCCGCACGCAGGACTATCTTGCTATTGCCAGGCCGATTCTGGCGGCGATGACAGATCAACCACAGGAGCATCAGGAATGACACGCGCACCTGATACAAATTCGGTGAACATCTCTGCGGTCAGCGCCGCGCAACCCCTTACCGCTGACCACACGCAACAACCGGTGCTGCGCTCTCGATTGAGAGATGCTGTCGTAAAGATACGCGCTCCACGATGGCGCGTCGCCATTTACCTGCTTCTTCTGTTCTTCACCACCCTCGGCGCTCATTATCTCGGCAACTGGCTGACAGGCCCGTCGGTTGGCGCATTGCTGATGATGACCAGCCCTGCGCTGGCGGCGCTGCTGACAAGTCTCATCACTCATCGCTCGCTCAAAGAGATTGGCTGGTGCGTCACCTCGCTCAAATGGCTGGGGGTGGGCTGGGTTTTGCCCATTCTGTACGCCCTACCCGCATATGCCTTGCTCTGGTTGACAGGGCTGGGCGGTGTTCCGAGCCCAACTTTTTTGGAGCGCGCCCGTTTCACACTCAACATGCCAGATGCTGCCGATGCTCCAGTGATCGTCGCCGCCTTTTTCTATATCACGCTTGTCAACCTGCTTCCGGCTATGGTGTTCAGCATGGGTGAAGAAATCGGCTGGCGCGGCTTCCTTGTCCCTGAATTGAGCAAGTGGCAAGGAGTGCGCACAGCTGCCTGGTTGAGCAGCGTGATCTGGGCTTTCTGGCATCTGCCGGGCATCCTGAGCGGTGGGTACGGGGTGTCGTCGACGCCCCTGGCATATCGGCTCGTTTGCTTCGTAGTGATGGTGATTGCCAGCGGCGTCGTGATGGCCTGGCTGCGTATGCGATCGGGCAGCATTATCCCAGTTGCCATCATGCACGCCACGCACAACGGTGTCATTCAGACTTTTTTGGATCGGATTACCTTCAACACAGGCCACACCGCCTACTTTGCTGGCGAATTTGGCGTCGCGCTGCTGCCCACTTTACTGCTCATGGCGTGGTTCGTCTGGAAACAAACAGGAAACATCGAAGAGCAAAGAGTATGAACGACATCCTTGCCATCCAAAACTTGCTAGCCCGTTTCGCCAATCATTTTGACTTGAAAGATTGGTCAGCGTTGGAAGATTGCCTTGCCCCGCAGGTGTTCACCGACTACTCTGACCTGCGCGGGGCGCCGCCGGAGACGCTCGCCGCCGCCGAATATGTGTGCCTTCGTCGCGAAGCACTCGCGCCGTTGGGCACCCATCATCTGCTGGGCAATCTCGAAATCGATTTCCTTGACTCCGGGCATGCCATCTGTCGCGCTTCCATGCTCATCTGGCGGGTGCAGGGTGTCCCGCAGGGAGCAATCGTGCAGACTGCCACCGACGAATTCCACACCCATTGCCTCTATCGCTTCGAACTTGTGCGTCAGGACGCGGTATGGAAAATCAGCGGCATTACCCAAAAGATGTTGTGGAACACTGGCAGGGCGCAGATACATGCCGGGGTCCGAATGCAAACCACCGGCGCAACTTCCACTGCTCCAAGACCTGCGCAAGCGTGAACGGCGCTGGGGTGAAGGAAGGGATTTCTCTTCCTCGGAGGCGCCGCTTCATAGCAACGCCGCGCCAGGAAATGACGAGAACCGGGCGTAACTCAAGTTGAGGGCGCCCATCGCAGATCATTGCCTCCGGCGTGACATCGCGCCCCCATCACGCCGGAGGCGATGATCTGCGGCAACGACTTTGCCCCCAGTGTGAAGCAGACCCCCGATAACACTACCCCCGATAACACTGTGGTGGCGAAAAAGCATCCTTCGAGTTAGAATGGGGCGGCAAAGTATCGGGCACTCGGATGGTTTCGGCGGTTTGGGGCCACCGTCTGGTTGCCGTGTTCTCTGTGATGCACCATCACTCACACCGAAGGTCTGGTCATGTATACATTCTACCATTCGCCGCACACCCTGGACGAAGCCCTCTACCTCAAAGCCAAATACGGCGACGACGCCTGCGCCCTCGCTGGCGCCACCGACCTGCTGCTGGAGATCGAGCGCGGGGTGCGCAAACGTGCGGACGGCAGCGCTCCCGGCGTCATCGACCTGACGCGCATCCCGGGATTGGCCGCCATCGAGAAACACGACGGCTGGATTCATCTCGGCGCGCTCGTCACGCACAACCAATGCGTCGCCAGTTCACTAATTGTAGAAAAAAGCTTCCCGCTGGCGCGCGCCTGCTGGGAAGTCGGCGCACCGCAGATTCGCAACCGCGCCACCATCGTCGGCAATGTGATCACCGCCAGCCCCGCCAACGACACGATTGCGCCGCTGCTGGCGCTCGATGCCCAGGTCACGCTGCGTAGCCTGGCGCGCGGTGACCGCACGCTGCCGCTTGCGGCGTTCATCACAGGCTTCCGCAAGGTTGACCTGGCCCCAGACGAGTTGGTCACAGCAATCGCTTTTCCGGCGTTGGACGCACACAGCGATGGTGTCTTCATCAAGTTGGGGCTGCGTCGCGCCCAGGCGATCAGCGTGGTCAACGTGGCTGTCATCGTCACGCGCGAGGAGAGCGCTGCCGACGCGCCAGTGACCCGCGCTGCGATTGCCCTGGGGTCAGTGGCGCCGGTCGTCGTGCGGGCGACGGCGGCGGAGAGCTTCCTGGTGGGCAAGCCGCTCCACGCCGCCAGCATCGCCGAGGCGGCGCGCCTGGCTGTCGCCGCGGCAGCGCCCATCGACGACATCCGCAGCACCGCCGCCTATCGCCGCGCCATGGTCGAGACGCTTGTCGCCCGCGCGTTGCACCAGATTGCCGATGGCGCCGCGCGCGCCGGGTGGCCGGAGCGCCCGGTCATGCTCTGGGGCGCCACCGACGGCGTGTGGCCGGTGGCAGGCGGCAGCGCGTCTCCCGGCGCTGCGGAGCCTGGCTGTGCGCGCGTCAATGGTCGCAGCGTGAACCTGCCAGGCGGCATGACGTTGCTCGATAGCCTGCGCGCCGCCGGGTTGGTCGGCGTCAAAGAGGGGTGCGCCGAGGGCGAGTGCGGCGCGTGTACGGTGACGCTCGACGGCATGGCCGTGATGGCGTGCATGATTCCCGCCGAACGTGCGCGGGGCGGCGAGGTCATCACCGTGGAGGGGTTGGGCGCGCCGGAGCATCTACATCCGGTGCAGCAAGCGTTCGTGGAGGCGGGCGGCGTGCAGTGCGGCTACTGCACACCCGGCTTCATCGTGAGCGCGGCCAAGTTGATGGAGGAGCGGCCGCATCCCACCGCCGCCGAGGCCGCCGAAGCGCTGACCGGCAACTTCTGCCGCTGCACCGGCTATCACAAGATTGTCGACGCGGTTGTCCTGGCGGGTACACTGCATGCGCCTGCCGAGTAGGTAATTGGTAAGGCGATTTGGCAAATCGCCCTACACTGTCTACTGTAGATACCCCAGCCACCGCTGCTGCACGCGCAGCAGCATCTCCAGCGTCTGCTCGGCGGCGCGCACGCTGTGGACCACGGGATCGACGAGCAACGCCTGTAATGCTGCCGCCTTCGACCTGGTAAGCACAGCCTCAGCGGTCAGATCGTGGACGGCGACCTGATTGCGCAATAGCCCGGCGATGCCACGCGGGAAGCGGCCCAGCGCCACGCCATGCACACCGTTCCCGTCCACCAGCGCCGGCGCCTCGACGGCGATGTCGGCGGGCAGATCGTCGATCCAGCCGTGGTTGGGCAGGTTGAGCGCCAGCACCTCGGTCGGGCGGTTGGCAGCGATGCTCTCCAGCACCTGCGACGTCACCCAGTCATCGCCGGAGCCTTTGATCAAGGTTTCCTCCGAGACCTTCTGCGCCACCCAGATTTTGTAGGTGCGGTAGAAATCGAGGATGCCCTCGCTGTCCGCCACTTCCCACGCCCATGGGATATACTCGCCGAAGTGCGAATCGACCGTGATCGGCAGGTAGCCAAAGCGCTCCAGGATCACCTTGAACAGCCCGCGCTCCGCCCACGGACGATAACCGACCGTGGCGACGTGTTCCGGCGGCATACTCGGCAACGCCCAGCCCAGCACGTTGGTGATCTGCTCAAAATAGGCCGGGGCTTTGGCGCGCACATCAGGATAAGCGTCGGCGCCGCTGTCCTGATAATGGATGTTGAGCAGCACACTGAAGTGATTCAGCCCGCCGGCCTGAAAACGTAGATTGGCGAGCGGCGTCTCCAGAATGTTCGGCAGGTGTGCGGGCAGCGACGCCACCTCATGACAGATGCCTACCAGTTTCAGGTCGGGATACTTGCGATTCACGGTCGTACAGATGCGACTCATCGGGTTGCTGAAGTTGAGCACCCAGGCGTCCGGGCAAATCGCCATGATGTCGCCGCAGATGTCAAGGATGGGTGGGATGATACGCAGCGCGTGGAACAGCCCGCCCGGCCCGCCGTTCTCGCCGTAGACCTGGCGGATGCCATACTGCTGCGGTATCTGCCAGTCCTGCTCCCACAGATCGAAGCGATTGCCCACCTCGATGGAGATGATACAGAAGTCGGCGCCCTGGAGCGCAGCTTTGCGGTCGGTGGTCGCGGTGAGCGTGAAGGGCAGGTTGTGCGCCGCGATGTGATGGCGGCCAAAGGCCTCGGTGCGCGCCAATGCCTCAGCGTTGATGTCGTGCAGACAGATCGTACCGCCAGCGAAGACCTGGCTCTTGAGCAGGTCGCCCATCACGCCCAAGCCAAAGTTGGCGCTGCCCGCACCGATGAGGACGATTTTGTGGGACATAGGAAGTTCCTTCTTGAAAATGGCACTCTCCAATCCTGGCTAAGATTGGAGAGTGAGAGATCGGGAATATTACAAGTTACGGGAGACGCTACCGCTTGGTGCAATTTCGATGACAAGGACGAGCAGCGCATCATCCTGAACCGTGTAGACGACTCGCCAGTCGCCGACGCGAATCCGCCAATAGTCGTGCCTGCCCACCAGTTTTTTGCATCCTGGCGGGCGGGGATCGTCAGCCAAAGCAAGGATTGCGCGATCCAATCGCGTGATCACGTCCTTTGGCAGCCGCCGATAAAGTTTATCAACACTTCGCTCGAAGATGATCTCATACTTCTTCATCGAGCAGCCCTTCGGCTACTAACTCAGCGCGAATCTCTGAATACGGTCGGGCAGTGGATGGATCGCGCAGATATTCATCGAGTACGGCATCCGCCTGCCGCGCTGCGCGTAGATCGTCCAGTTCGTCTTGCAGCGCCAGCCAATCCGCATAATCGATCAGCACTGACACCGGTTCACCGCGCAGAGTGATGATGTACTCCGTCTTCTGTTCGCGAACCGCGCGGATGATTTCGGATGCTTCGTTTTTGAGTTGACGGACGCCAATTTCAGGCATGGGACACTCCTTGTTCTGTAGCTATCCTGTCGCTACAGTATAGAGGCGCCCAACGATTCCGGCAAGGCATCCACTGACTTACGCCGTTGGATGCCTTGCCCGGTGCGATCACCGATATTTCGGCAGCCAATCCCCGTGCGCCTCGATCAGGTCATCCACCAGATGCCAGATTTGGTCCAGGCTCAGTTCGGCGGCGGTGTGCGGGTCGAGCATGGCGGCGTAGTAGATGTACTCACGCTTGCCCGTAAGCGCCGCCTCGACCACCATCTCCTGCACGTTGACGTTGGTGCGCATCATGGCCGCCAGGTGCGGCGGCAGCGTGCCGATCTTGGTCGGCTGCAGGCCGTTCTTGTCCACCAGCACGGGCACCTCGACACAGCAGCCCTGGGGCAGGTTGTCGATCAGCCCGTGGTTCGCCACGTTGCCGTAGACGACGCGCGGCTGGCCGGTGACGATGCTTTGCACGATCAGCGAGCCGTATTCGTGGCTGCGTCGCACTTCATTGGCGCGTTCGTACTCCTCGACGACCCACGGCATGTGCGCAGCAGGCACGCCGGCCTTCGTCATTGCGGCCACAAACTCGGCCTTAAGGTCGGCATCCGGGTTCTCCAGCTTGCGGCGCAGGAACTCCCAACCGGTGATCTGCACTTCGCAGCGGCGGATATACTCGTCGAGCGGGATGTTGAATTCCTCGATCAGGTCGGGGCGGTCGCGCTTGATGAACCACGGCACATACTCGCTAAAGTGCTCGCTCGACTCGGTGACAAAATAGCCCAACCGGTTGAACATCTCGTAGCGCACGCGGTTCCAGTCCGGCACGCGGCCTTCGTCGAAGACTTTGCGAATCTGTGGGTAGAGATTTTCGCCGCTGCGCTCAAACTTGAGATAGAAGGCCATGTGATTGATGCCGGCGCAGACATAGTTGATCTCGTCGATCGGCACGCCGATGTCTTCCGCCAACTGTTCTGCCGTGCCCTGCACGCTGTGGCAGAGGCCGACGGTTTTGATGCTGCTGGCGCGGCTGAGCGCCCAGCAGTTCATCGCCATCGGGTTGACGTACTGCAGGAAGGTCACGTCCGGGCAAAGTCCTTCCATATCGTGAGCGATGTCGAGGAAGACCGGGATCGTGCGCAGCCCGCGCATGATCCCGCCGATGCCAAGTGTGTCGGCGATGGTCTGGCGCAGGCCATACTTCTTGGGAATCTCGAAGTCGGTGACGGTGCCCGGTTTGTAACCGCCGACCTGGAACATGCTGATCGCAAAGTCGGCGCCGGCCAGCGATTGGCGGCGATCCAGCGTCGCCTCGATCTTCGGCGCGATGCCAAAGAAGTCGGCGATCTTGTGGGCAACAATCTCCGAAGTGCGCAGGCGCGCCGGGTCGATGTCGAAGAGGCTGATCGTGGCGTCCTGCAACTCCGGATAGCTGAGGATGTCGCCCATCAAATTCTTGGCAAAGACGGTGCTGCCCGCGCCTAGAAAGCTGATTTTTGTCATGTTTTGTTCCTTTTCTTTTGGATTTTCTCAATACAACTCAATCACCGTGTTGATCGGGTCGCGCAGTTCCGGCGGAATGTAGATCGTCGTGCGGTCGCTGGCGTTCGACACGAAGAAGTTGCCGCCTTCGCGCTCGATCTCCAACTCGGTGTTCGACGCCACCAGCCGCGCCCGTTGGATGTGCTGCGGCACGCCGGTCAGGATCACACAGTCGCTGACGTCTTCGAGCACATGCACGAAGTGGCGGTCGTAGCGTAGCGTGCTGACCGTCTCACGCGTCGGCGGGATGACGCCGGCGCGCGTGTAGTAGATGCTCTCGCCATTGCGCGCCAGCCAACGGCCAACTTCGCGCAATCGCTCCTGGTGCAGCGCCGGAATTTCGCCTTCTGGCGTAGGCCCGACGTTGAGCAGTAGATTGCCGCCGACGCTCGCCGACTTCGCCAGCACGTGCATCAGCCGCCGCACCGACTTGGTGTTGCGGTCGTTGCGGCTCCAGCCCCAGTGGTCGTTGATCGTCATACAGACCTGGATCGGCAAGCCGTAGATCGTGGTTTCGTTGAATCCGGTCGTGTTTTCGCCGGGCAAGTCCTGCTCGAAGCCCTGCAAATCCTCGCCGGGCAGCGGCTGGGCGTGGCGGTTGTTCTCGATCACGGCGTCGGGCTGCAGCTCGTGGATCATGTCGTAGAGTTTCTCGTACTCGAACGAACCGCCGGGCAGGAAGTATTCGCGGTCAGGATCGAGCGCGCTGGCGGGCCAGTCGCCGTCGAACCAGATCGCCGCCACCTCGCCGTACTGCGTGCAGAGTTCGCGCACCTGGCCGTGCAGAAAGCCGAGATAATCCTCCCACGCCAGCCCGCTCTCGGCGCGGAAACGATACGCTGGATGATGCCAGTCGAGCAGCGAGACGTAGAAGCCGAGCTTGACGCCGTGCCGCGCACATGCCTCCGCCAGTTCGGCGAGCGGGTCGCGACGAAAGGGCGTGTTCGTGACCTTGTAGTCGCTGAGCGCAGTGTCGTACATGCTGAAGCCGTCGTGGTGGCGGCTGGTGATGATGATGTACTTCTGCCCGGCGTCGGCGGCGGTGCGCACCCAGGCATCGGCGTCGAACTTCGTCGGGTTGAACTGCGGAACCAGCTTCTCGTACTCCGCCACAGGGATGCGGTCGGTATGCATCACCCACTCGTGCTTGCCGATGATGCTGTAGAGTCCCCAGTGGATGAACATGCCAAAACGCGCATCCTGGAACCAGGTGAGTCCTTGTGGGGAAGCCTGTCGTGTCATGGTATCGATCCTTTGGAATTGTGGAGAGTAGAGATTGGAGATTAGGCGATTAGTCGATTAGGCGATTGAAAGATTGGTCGCTCACTGAGCGCAATCTCTACACTCCAATCTCTTAATCTCTTAATCTCTCAATCTCTCAATCGCCTAATCTCTAGAATTGCGGCAAATACGGCGCATTCACTGCAAACAGATCGTCCACCATTTGGCGGATTTCGGCAAGCGAGAGCACCGCCGCAGAGAGCGGGTCATTGGCGACGGCCTGGTAGACCAGGCGGCGGTTGCCGGTCAGCGCGGCTTCGACCGCCATCTCCTCGATTTGCGCGCTGAGGTTGGTCAGGATCGCACACTGGGGCGGCAACGCGCCGACGGCCACCGACTCCAGCCCCTTGCGGCTCGCCCATACCGGAATCTCGACGCACGCATCTTGCGGCAGGTTGTCGATCAGGTGTTTGTTGGGCATGTTGCCGTTGAAGGTGAAGGGTTCGCCCCCCTCCAGCGCATTCATGATGTAGGCGGCGTATTCGTGGCCGCGCTGCAAGTTGAGCGGTTCGGGGCTGTCCAACCACTTACGGATGTCGTCCTGCCAGGTGTGTTCGCGTTCCTGGTAATGCTTGAGGATGTAGGCGTGTTCGCCCGGATTCCAGCCGGTGCCGTGCGTGCAGTATTTCTCGATCAGGTCGGGGCGTTTGCGGAACCACCAATTGTACTCCGAATTGTGCCCGCTCGACTCGGTGACATAGTGGTCGAAGGCCAGGAACATCTCGTTGCGCACCTGCTCCTCATTGTAGACTTCGGGGCGCTCGGTGATCGCCTTGCGGATCAGCGGGTAGGCGTCCTCGCCCTTCCACTTGTACTCCAGGTACCACGCCATGTGGTTGATGCCGGCGCAAGTGTAGGTAATCTCCGCCATCGGCGCGCCGATCCACTTCGCCAGCATCTCCGCCGTGCCCTGCACGCTATGGCAGAGACCCGTAACCGTGATGCTTGTCTCGCGGGCAATGGCGCGGCAGAGCATCGCCATCGGGTTGGTGTAGTTGAGCATCAGCGCGTGCGGGCAATAGTGCTCCATATCGCGAGCGATCTCCACCATCACCGGGATCGTGCGCAGCGCGCGGAAGATGCCCGCCACGCTGCGCGTGTCACCGACGTTCATGTCGACGCCGTATTTCTTGGGAATCTCGATGTCGTGGCGCCAGACCTCGGTTGCGCCGGCCAGGATCGTGACGATCACGTAGTCGGCGCCGCGCAGCGCCTCCGCGCGGTCAAGCGTGGTGACGACCGTCGCCGGGTACTTGCCTTCATCCACGATGCGCTGCACCGCGCGCCGCGACGACTCCAGCCGGTCGGCGTTGATGTCCATCAAGCAGAGCGTTGAACCTTCAAGCAACGGAAAGGTCAACAAATCGCGCACCAGCGTACGCGTAAAGCCGAAACTGCCGGCGCCGATGAATGTGATTTTGGGCATTGTGTCATTATCCTTTCAATGAGATTGGAGATTAGGAGATTGTGCGATTTCGTGACTCGCCAGCGAGCTTGCAATCTCCAGTCTCTAATCTCCAATTTCTTAATCTCTTAATCTCCTAATTACCTTTTCTAAAACTGCGGCAGCCACTGCTCCTGCGCGCCGAGCATCTCCGTCACCATTGCGTGAATCTGTGGCAGCGTGCAGACGGCGGCGGTGAGCGGGTCGAGCATCACGGCGTGATAGACCGCGTCGGTGTCGCCGGTCAGCGCGGCCTCGACGATCAGGCTTTGCACGTTGATGTTGGTGCGGTTGAGCGCGGCGAGCTGCGGCGGCAGGTTGCCGATGTAGGTCGGCTGGATGCCGCTGGCGTCGACCAGACAGGGCACCTCGACGCAGCAGCCGTCGGGCAGGTTGGTGATGAGCCGCGTGTTCGGCACGTTGCCGGCGATCACGGCGGGCTGGTTCGTCTCCATCGCCTCGATGATGCGCGAGCCGTATTCGTGGCCGCGCATGGTCGGGAATTCGCCCGCCACGATCTCGTCATAATCGCTTTGGAATTGCTCCAGCCGGTGCAGGCAGTGGCGCAGATAGCCGCCGGTGCGCGCAAAGTCGAACCAGTGGTTGGCGTGATCCGTGAAGCGCGGCACAAGCTCCTCGTTCACCATTGCCGCCGTCTTGCGGAAGTAGGGCACGTACTCGCTGGCGTGACCGCTCGACTCGGTGACGAAGTAGCCGAAGTACTTCATCAAGTCGGTGCGCACCGGCTCCTCGGCGATCACCTCCGGGCGGGCGATGGCTTCCCAGAGCTGCGGGTAGACGTCTTCCTTGCCGCGACGGAACTGCAGGAAGAACGCCTGATGGTTGATGCCGGCGCAGACGAAGTTCACCTCGTCGTAGGGGACATCGATCCACTTTGCCAGCATCTCGCTCGTCCCCTGCACGCTGTGGCAGAGACCGACGTGCGGGCGCCCTGTGCCATCTGCCACCGCCCAGCAGTTGGCCGCCATCGGGTTGACGTAGTTGAGCAGCAGCGCGTTGGGCGCCAGCTCATCCATCTCATCACAGAGGTCGAGCAGCACGGGGATCGTGCGCAGGCTGCGGAAGACCCCGCCCGGCCCCAGCGTATCGCCGACGCACTGTTCGACGCCGTATTTCTGTGGAATGGCGATGTCGAGTTTGTAGGCGTCGAGGCCGCCCTGCTGGAAGGTGGTGATCACATAGTTGGCGTCTCTCACAGCGGCGCGGCGGTCGGTCGTCGCGACGACTTTCGCCTTGAGCTTGCGCTTGTCGATCATCGCCTGCACGATGGTGCGCGCCTGCTCTAGCCGCGTCGCGTCGATGTCCATCAGCGTGATCGTGCTCTCCTGCAGGGCGGGCGTCAACAGGATGTCGCTGCACAGGTTGCGCGTGAAGACGAGGCTCCCCGCGCCGATGAAGGTGATATTTGGCATGACAAAGCCTTTCGGAATGAAAATTGTTTTTGTCACAAACTAGGGATAATAGGCGCCGAGCGTTGCTGTCAACACAATGATCAGCGCCATCGTTTCACGGCATTGCCGATCAAAGGCACGCGTTTTTCTTTTGCCTGCAGCGCATAGACCATGCCCATCGCCCACAACACAATGAGCATAATAAACGCGGCAATGACCAGGCCAAACGTGGAGGAGGCAAGCGGTGGACCCAGCAGAGGAATCCAGGCAAGTGGGTAGGCAAGGACCACCCAGATCGTGACCGCCAATAGTGCCGCCCCCGACAGGATCAGCGATTGGCGGGCATGGAACACCGCAAACCGATCTTTCCGACTTAAGAGCAGCACCAGGATGGCGCCCAACGCGAAAAACAGATAGGCCGCAAAGGCCTTGGTACGGCTGCTCGCTGGCATGTTCATCCTCCGAATCCGCGCAGCGCCAGTTCTTCAGCGAAGTGACAACTGGCATAGTGATCTGTGCTCACAGGCCGCAAGACAGGGGCTTCTTGTCGGCAGCGGTCCTTGACATACTGGCAGCGCGGATGAAAGACGCAGCCCGATGGCGGATTGGCCGGGCTGGGGACGTCCCCTTCCAGGATGATGCGCTTCATCTGGATGTCAGGATTCGCGGGCGGCACCGCAGACACCAGGGCTTCTGTGTAGGGATGCCTGGGATTGCGCAACAATTCCTCGGATTCGGCTATCTCTACGATTTTTCCCACGTACATCACCGCAATCCGGTCACAGACATGCTCGACCACCGACAGATCGTGGGCAATGAAGAGAAAGGTCAGGCCATGCCGCTCTTTGAGATCATCCATCAAGTTGAGCACCTGCGCCTGGACCGACACATCCAGCGCCGACACCGGCTCGTCGGCCACGATCAGCCGTGGATTCAAGCTCAGGGTCCGCGCGAGGCCGATGCGCTGCCGCTGGCCGCCGGAGAATTCGTGGGGGTAGCGGCGCATGTAATTGGGCTCCAGGCCAACCTCATTCATCAACGCTGCCACGCGGTCATCCAGCTCCTGCCCCTTGGCAATCTTATGGATGACCAGTGGCTCGCTGATGAGGTCTCTGACGGTCATGCGCGGGTTCAATGAGCTGAAGGGATCCTGAAAGATCATGCGCATTTCACGCCGCAGCGGTTTCATTTGCTGGGACGTGAGTGTGGCCACATCGATGCGCGTCCCGTCGGCCTTGCGGTACCACACTTCCCCGCCCGAGGGATCATAGAGCCGCAAAATAGAGCGCCCAGTGGTTGTCTTGCCACAGCCGCTTTCTCCGACCATACCCAGGACTTCTTTTTCCCGCAAGAAGAAGCTCACATCGTCTACAGCTTTGACGTGGCCAACAACCTTTTGGAAGATGCCTTTGTAGATCGGAAAGTACTGTTTGAGGTTGTTCACCTCAAGAATGTAGTTGTCGCTATCGTTCGTCATGCTATCGGCCCCCACGCACTTGCAGCGTTGTTTCCTCCATCACGACGTCGGGATCGGTCCAGCCCTTCCACTCCATTAGTTGCTGAAACGCTTTGCGATAGAGCAGGCTGACCCGCACGGTCACGTCGCCGTTGTTTGGTCCCTGGAACACATAGCGGCTGGCGTCGGTTGCCAAGACAGCCAGACGCGTATCCTCGGCAATGGTCACCGGTCGCCAGATGGCGCCGGTTGGTTCTTCACCGGTCCACTCATCCCGGAGGATTTTCGCGTAGGCGCGGCCCGGTTGCCCGGCATAGTCGCCCGTCCACACAGGCAGCGTCGGCCCATGCTGGAGTCGCAGCGGTTTGCCGTCGGCGCCCGTCGCCTCTATGATCAGCATCGCATGGCGGAGCGGCGAATCGGTAGGGATATGGTGCCCGGTCTTGTCATTGGTGAGACCGACATCGACCACGACTTGACCGGCGCTGATCACAGCCGTAGCGGTCAGGGTGACCGCGTCTTGCAACAACTCTTCACTCATCATGCGATGATTGTGAACCTGCTCCGGGTCGCGGATCACGCCGCCCTTGGACGGCCAGGCGAAGTACACATTGTCGCCCGTTGGCATGTGACAATCCTGGCAGGTCTTGCCGGTCTCTTTGTCGCTGTAGGGGCTCTCCAGCCACTCGCTGAAGGAGCTGTACACCAGCACCCCGCCTTTTGTGGCCATGTTGCCCACCACGACACCGCCTAGAATCCCGTAGTGACAGCCAGCGCAGTAGGCGCTCTCTTGCTGCAGCGGCGAATAGACATCGTGCGGCTCCGAGACGCCGGCGATGGCGATGTCGTCGACCGTGCCAAAGAACAGATCGTGGCCTTCCGTGGGGCGATAGAGGCGCAGCGAGAGGATGCCTGGCTTGTCGGGATAGGGAAGCCCGGTCTTGCGGTCGATGTGGACCTGCCCGATCTTGTGGCAGAACTCACATGAAATCCCTTCCGCTGCATCCCCCGTCAGCCCGAGTGGACTCACACCTGGGTCGAGGATTTGGCCTGCATTGGCAGTGGTCGAGTCCTTGTGGCAGCCCGACCAGCCGCAGTTCTGTATATTGGGCATCTTGGCGGCCATGGGAGTGTGACAGGTGGCACAGTTGCCGGCAATGTTGGGGAAATCGAGCTTGAAACCCGGGCCGAAGTAGGGCTCGGTCAAGTCAGGCGGCAGCGGTATGCCCACGTTATTTTTCAGGACATCAGGGCTTTTGTTGCCATGTACGTCCGTCCCCGCATACATGCTCAGGAAGCGTTCGTTGGTCGCCGACTTGGAATGGCCGTCGGCCTGCCACTCGGTGATTGAGGGATGGCACGCGCCGCACGCGGCAGAGCCTTCAACGCCGTTGGCCTCAAACCATTCATAGGCAAAATTGTCGGTCTCGTAATGTGGATTCAACGTGATGGTTACCGGTTCGCCGCTGGGCTGGGCGGCTGTCCAGCCGATATAGTGACCGGGCGCCGAGGCCGTCACGGTCACAGGGCGACCTGCGGTCAAACCGATCAGCGTGAAGGAACCATCCGCTGCGGACAGGGTCTGATTCTGAGTAGCCTGGACGCGCACCGTGGCGCCAGCGACCGGTCCATCTGCGGCAAGGATCGAACCCGACAACGTAGTATTCCCAGTGAACGGGCTCACAGTGCCCGTCGGAGTGGGGGTTTCTGGCGCGATTTGGGCCAGCGCCAGCGACGTCAACGCCATGTGAACCAGTGACAAAAGACCAACAACGAAGAAGAGTGCAAGGGTGCGTTTCATGTGTCGTTACCGAAACCAATTCTTGGCGACTGGATCGCCGCAACGCGCCGCCCCAATCCCATCTTTACCCATTTTGACTTACATTACTGAATACGGGTCTGCTGCATCGCGCAGACCGTCGCCGAGCAGGTTGAACCCCAGCACGGCAGCAATGATAAACAGCGCCGGCGCCATGATCCAGGGCGTCTGGCCCAGGGTGCGCAGATTTTGCGCGTCCTGCATTAGCAGGCCCCAACTTACCATCGGCCGTTGAATGCCAATGCCCAGAAAGCTCAGGAACGCCTCGGCCAGGATGATGGACGGAATGGTCAGCGTGAGGATGACGATGATATGGCTGAAGCAATTGGGCAGCAGGTGGAGGAAGACAATGCGACGGTCGGACGCGCCCATCTCTTTGGCGGCGAGCACAAAGTCTGTCTCACGCATGGACAAGACCTTGCCGCGCACTTCGCGCGACAGCGCCGTCCACGACAACAAGGCAAAAATCAGCGACATGACGATGAATACCTGGAAAGAATCCCAGGTGCGCGGAATGATGGCCGCCAGGGCGAGCCAGAGCGCCAGCTGGGGAAAGGCCGTAATAAACTCCACAAAACGCTGCACTGCATTGTCGATCCACCCCCCGCGATAGCCGGAGTAGACGCCGACGACAGAGCCGATGAGCACGCTGACGGTAGCGCCGAAGATGCTCATGGTCAGGGAGATTCTGCCGGCTTCACACGCCTTGGTCCACAGATCGGCGCCCAGTTTGTCGGTGCCGAGCAGAAAGATGTCGGCCCCTTCCTTCACACCAAAGAGGTGGAGATTCATTGGAATCAGCCCTAGCAGCTTGTATTCCCATCCCTCAACAAAAAAATAAACCGGGGCCGGATGGTCGGTGTCCTCTTCCCAGGTGGGCAGAAAGGTCTTGGAGTCGATGGTGACGACGGGTGGGTAGACAAAGGGGCGCAGGTGAAATTGACCATCCTTGTCGATAAAATGAACCCGCGTCGGCGGGATGAAGGCGTTGCGCGCATTGGTCATCTGGAGTGGATAGGGGGCAAAGAACTCGGCAAACAAGGCCAGCATGGACAAAATAATCACAATCAGCCCGCCGATGATGGCTGGCCTGCTCTTGCGAAAACGCCGCCAGACGAGCTGCGTATAGCTCTCGCTGCGATCTTCATGGGTGGTCGGAATCTCATCAAGGGAGGCAAGCACATCATTGAATACGGTTTCATTGTCAACCATATACTGTGGTCCTCAGGTGTTTGCTTAACTGTAGCGGATCCGCGGGTCGAACATGGCCAGGAAAATGTCGGCCAGGAGATTACCCAGCACGACCAGCGTCGAAATCATCAAGAGCGCGCCCGCTGACAGGTAGACATCCTGGGTCGCCAAGGACTGATAGAGAATCGGCCCCAGAGTCGCAACACCCAGCACGATGGCCACCTCCAACTCGCCTTGCACCATGTATGGCACCACGGTGCCCTGATAGGCAATCATGGGATGGAGCGCATTGGGCGCAGCGTGGCGGAGCATCACGGTGCGTTCGCTCAGCCCTTTGGCGCGCGCCGTGGTGATGTATTGCATATTCAGCACATCCAGCAAATTGCCGCGCATGACACGCATGTTGCGCCCCACGCCGCCCAAGCCCGCGATCAAGATGATCGGCCAGATGTGTGTGAGCAGATTGCCTAATTTGGCAAACGACCACGGCGCCACCGCATATTCAGGGGAGAAGAACGACGTAACGTGCTGCTGGCGAAAAACGAAGACCAATGTATACAGCACCACGAGCGCCAGGAAAAAACGCGGGATCGACGTCAAAATAAAAGCAGTCACACTCATCAAATTGTCGGCCTTGCCATATTGGCGCGGGGCCACATAGATGCCGGCGGCAATCCCCACTACCGAGGAGATCAAATGGGCGAAAAACGCAATCGCCAGCGTTTTGGGCAGACGATCGAGGATGATTTCACCCGCGTCCTTGCGATAGGCAAAGGAGTAGCCAAACTTGCCTTCGGTCACGATGCCCTTGATCCAGGTTAAGAACTGGATGGGGATGGGCTGATCCAGGCCATACTGCTCGCGAAACAACTGCGTCATCTCTTCGGCTTTGTCTTCGGTCATACCGCCATTTTGAACCAGGAATTGTTTGTAGGTGGTGCCAAAGTCGCCGGGTGGCAATTGAATGATGAAGAAAGAGGTCATGGCAATCGCGATGATGACAAAAAACGAAATTACCAACCGCCGGAGAATATAGTTGAGCATAATACACCTCTCACCATCTACCCCACCCCACTTACGGGGGCAGATTTTTTCCCTTTGCGGGCATCGCTCCCCTTTCTTACCCTCGCCCGCTCTGCGGGCGAGGGTAAGAAGATCAACTTTTTGTGATTTTGGCGGCACGGAGCGCCGCCAAAATCACTGGGATTTGCTGCCTAGTTGCCGTACTCCGGCAGGGTATTCGGGCGCACCTGCTGCTTCTGCTGATCCACCGGCGTCCAGGTCATTTCCGACATCATGACGTCCTCGACCCACTGGTACATGTAGGGCGGGGTGCCGCCGGGCACGTTCATGAAGCGCTCGGCCAGGGCCAGACCCTTGCGCCCAATGATGGTGCCAATGGCATAGTTGTGCGTCGTGAAGATCTTGTTGTACTTGCTCAGCAATTCCTTGCGGGTGGCTGGGTCCTGCTCTTTGCAGTAGGCGCTGGCGGTGTCGGCCAGTTCCTGCTCCCAATCGCGCAAGACACGCGGCTCGGCGCCCTCTCGGTTCCAATTCGGCGTGGTCTTGGTCAGTGGCGCCAGGTTGTTGCAGCGGGTGAAGGGCAGGAGGAAGTCCTGGTTCCGGTCCATCTGCATATCCCACTCACCGGCGACATTCATGTCCGCGGTCGCCTGGCTTGTCTGCGGCCGGGTATTGACTTTGATCCCCACGGCGGCAAGCATAGCCGCCACCTGATCGCCAATGGCCTGCGATTCGTTTGCGTCCTGGGAGGTCACCAAGCTCAGGATCACATCCTGGCCAGCGATCGGCCCCGAAGTGAAGTTGAGGACGCCATTGCCGTCGGTGTCTTCGAGACCGAGCTCGGCCAGCAGTGACTTGGCCCGCTCGACATTGTAGGGATAGTAGACGACCGAATCCTTGTCGAATTCCGGGGAGCCAGGGAAGACGCCGCCAGGGAACGCCCGCAGGAAGGGACCGCGCATAAGGGACTGGGCGATGCCGTCCCGGTCCAGTGCATGGCTGAACGCCTGGCGGAACTTGTCCTCGCGGAAGAGCTCGCGGATGGCCTGGTCCCGGTCGTCCTTGACGCCAAGGCTCAGGGACTGGTTGAGTTGGACGTTGAAGGCCAGATCCTCAGGCCCCCAGTTCATGATGAACTCGGCATCCGGCTCCTGGGCACGGGTCAGCGCGTCCACATACTCGCTGGAGGGATTCTCCAGGTTGGTGTGGTCGCAGCCGCCAGCCAGGGTGCATAGGGTGCGGCCGACGCCGCTGGGGCCTTTCTGATAGACAGCCTCGTCGATGTAGGGCAACTGGTTGCCGGCCTCATCCACCATCCAGAAGTAGGGGTTCCGGCGCATGATCAACAGTTCGTCGGTCTTGTATTCCACCGGCACCCAGGGCCCCATGGTGACGACGGGCAACGCATCCGGCGCCAGGGCATTGGCAAAGCCCTGATAGTCCATGTCTGTGTTGTATTTCGGGTGCAAGGGCTTAATGATGTGCGCCGGGGAAACATTGAAGTCACCCTCGTCCATGTTGTAGAAGAGATACATGGGTTTGGGTTCGGCGAAGGTCCAGCGGATCGTGAAGTCGTCGACCTTTTCCAGGATGGCAGGCGTGCCATTGATGTCGAAGGCGTCGGCTTTGCTGCCTAGACGCGCTACGTTGGGATCTTGCAGCAGGTCCTCCCAGGTGAAGATGACGTCATCCGCCGTGAAGGGCTCGCCGTCGGACCACTTGGCGCCTTCAATCAGGTGCATGGTCAGCTGCAGGCCGTCATCGCTCCACTCCCAGCTCTTGGCCAGGTTCGGGAAGGGTTCCAGGTCTTGGTCGGCGCGGTAGAGCGGGCCGGTCTTGACCAGAGCTTGGTAGTTGAAGGACATGGCCTCGATGCCAAACCAGCCCGAGGTCACGCCGGCGCCGTTGTTCCAGCCAGCCGTGGGGCAGGCCGAGAAGTCGCGCCACACATCGCCGTAGACGCCAATGCCATCGGGCATGCCAGCGGCCAGGACGACCTTCGGCTCTTTGGGCAGGCGTTCCGCAACCGGCGGCAGCTTGCCTTCTTCGACCAACGCCGTCACCCACTCTGGCTCGTGATACTCAGGCAGCGCCTTGTAGACAACCATCTGGTCGATAGGCATGCGATCCACCATAGTGCCGCCCAGATCCAACTCAGGCGGATCGGGGAACGGGATCGAATCGGCAGGCATGCCTTCGGCTGGCGCAGCGGCTTCGGCCGACGCAGCAGCCTCGGTCGGGGCTGCCCCTTCCGGTGCTGGCGCCGCGGCGGGTGCGCCACAGGCAGCAAGCAGCAGGATCACTGCCACCGCTGCGAACACCCTAAACAGGACACGGATTCTCTTCATGGTTTTGGTTCCTCTCTGTTGAACAAATGAACAATCGCTACCTAAAACTACGCGCTTGCGCGCATAGAGGAGGCCATAGAAATACCTAGTGCAAAATCAGGTAACGTCCCCGGCATGCCGCACGACAAATCTGTCCAGCGTATTGACTTGCGGCGTGCCGGGGACGTTGTCTGCGGTAACTCTAGTACAACCAACATGCTGCGTAATGATCCGGCTGCAGTTCCCGCAGTTCAGGCGCCTGTTCGTGACAGATCGCCTTCACGTGCGGGCAGCGGGAGGCAAAAGCACACCCACGCATCTCTTCCTTCAGGCTGGGCACCATGCCTTTGATCGGGACCAACTTGTCCGTCTTCCTGCCCAGCACCGGCACTGACTTGAGCAGACCCACGGTGTATGGGTGTAAAGGCGTCTTGAAGAGTGGGCGCTTGGGCGCATACTCGACCACCTTGCCCAGATACATCACGGCTACAAAGTCGGCGATCTGCGAAACCACCCCCAGGTTATGGGTGATCATCAGAATTGAAGAATTAAAGTCGCTCTGCAGATCCTGCATCAGATCCAGAATTTGCGCCTGCACCGTCACGTCCAGCGCAGTCGTCGGCTCGTCGGCAATCAGGATCGAGGGGTTGCACGAAAGCGCCATCGCGATCATAGCCCGCTGGCGCATGCCGCCGCTCAGTTGGTGAGGATATTCACGCACCCGCTGCTTCGGCGCCGCAATGCGCACCTTTTCCAGCATCAGCTCGGCGCGCACCATCCCCTCTTTTTCGCCCACGTTTTGATGGAGCATCACTGCTTCACTGATCTGATTGCCGATCGTCCGCAAAGGGTTGAGCGAGGTCATCGGCTCCTGGAAGATGATGGCAATCTCGTCGCCGCGGATCGCGCGCATCTCAGTGCCCCCGGGATCCAGCTTGACCAGATCGACCGTCGCTTGGTCTTTGCGATGCAAGAGGATTTCGCCGTCCACGATCTTGCCCGGCGGAGACTTGATCAGCCGCATCACGGCCATGGCCGTCACGCTCTTGCCGCAACCACTCTCGCCCACCAGACCCAGCGTCGTCTGGCGATGAAGCGTCAGGTCAACGCCGCGGACCGCACGCACGATGCCCCGTTCCATGAAGAAAGAGACTTGCAGATTCTTGATGTCGAGAATGGGCGACAAGTCACGACTGGCAGCGGCGGTCTCTGTTTGCGGTACGACTGCTGTTACGGTCTGATTATCCACGGATTCGCTCACCTAACAGATTCATAAGTTATGGGCAGATCAATTCCCAGTGACGGGGACTGGTTTCGCCACGGCCGCAGACAAGGCAACCATCAATGCCTGGGGCGTCACCGGCTTGATCAGGTAGGCCACTGCCCCCAATTCGGCGCCCCGGCGACGGGCATCCAGCGAGCTGCAAACAACAATCTGCGGTTGGTGCGCTTGTTCCATGGCCCGAACGCGGGCCAGAAAGCTCCAATCGTCGTCATCCAGTGCGGTCAATTCCAACACCAACGCGTCTACGGCCTGGCGTTCCATTGCATCCCACGCTTCATGTTCGGTGCTGCATGAGATGACACGAAAGCGCCGCCCCATCTCGCGCCGATAGAGATCACGGGTCGCCTCATCCGGATCTAATATGAGCACAACCTTGTTCGGAGATGCCAAAGCACACCTGCTGCTTTCATACGATTGAGGAACGCCAGACGACCATCAACGCGGCACGGCAGGCACAAGGCAACAAAAGCTGGTTAGTCCTGCTGGCGGTAGAGCTACACAGGCTTCAGAGCAATTTTGGTGTATTCTGGGTTGAGTTTGGAAGCTAAATCACAGTGTAACCGCCATCTGCACGGCTGTCTTGGACAAATCCGACGAATAATAGGATATTTCCGCACTATTTTGCACTTTTACGATACTGCTGGGGTGATTTCCCGGTCTCGCGGTGGAACACGCGCACAAAGTAGCCCGGGTCATTGAAACCGACCCGCGCGGCAATTTCGGTGACGCTGTGGCTGCTTTCGAGGAGCAGCTTCTGCGCTTGAAGGACGCGATAGCGGTTGAGAAATTCCCAAGGCGTCATACCCGTCTCTTTGCGGAAGGTGCGGGAGACATAGTCCTGGCTGACTTGCATTGCCCTGGCAATATCCTCGCGCGACAGGGGCACGGCGTAGTTCTTGCTGATGTAATACGCAATCTGGCGCGGCAGTTCCGAGGCATGATTCAGGATATTGTTGAGCATGCGTTCCTGCGCCTCAGGCCCAGACACCTCTTGCACCGGCGCTTCCGACAGCGCGCCACCCGGCAGCGCTGCCGTGAGCGGCAGTTGGACATGGCAGATCGTGCCATGCCCAGGTTGGCTCTCTACATGCAGCACGCCACCATGCTGCTGCACGATGTGCCGCGCCACCGTCAACCCCAACCCCATGCCGAAGCGATGGCGATCCGCTTCACCCTCCGTTTCATCCCATGCTGCGAGGTAGTCATTGATGCGTTGCTGCTGCGCCGGCAGGATGCCAGCGCCTGTATCCTCCACCTCGATCTGAAGAGAATCTGCGCGTGCGGCAGCGTGCAGGGTGATGTGGCCGGTGGCCGTGTGCTTGTCGGCGTTGCTCAGCAGGTTGAACAACACCTGACGCAACCGCACCGGATCGGCCTGGAGCACTGGCAGCACCTCCGGCAGTTCCAGCCGCCAATCGACGGCGCGGTTGCTCCGGTTGCCAGCCATGCTCGCAAAGACCTCGGTCAGCAACACATGCACGTCGATCGGCTCAGGCACCGTCTCGAGCGCGCCGATTTCCGCCAGGGAGAGGCTCAACAAATCGTCGACAAGCCGCACCAGATGGCCGCCGCTCTGATAGATGTGATGCAGATCGTTACGCAGTTCATCGGGTAGCGCCGTATCATAGGGGTTCGGTTCGATAAGTGCTGCCTGACTGTAGCCGAGAATAACGTTGAGCGGCGTGCGTAGTTCATGGCTGACATTCGCCAGAAAGCGCGTCTTGAGATGATTGGCGCGTTCAGCCTCGGCGCGTGCGCTCAATGCTTCGGCGTACAACTGGGCATTACGCATGGCGATCCCCAATTCATCGGCGAGGGCTTGCAGGGCGTCCAGATCCGCCTGAGCATGACGCCGCACAATCTTGCTGTGAACATCGAGCACGCCCAGGATAGTATCGCCCAGCCGGATCGGTGCAACGACGCGTGTGCGCGTGGCCAGCGGCGCATTGCCAATGACGGCGGCAGGCAACCGCAGCAGATCCGGCACATAGACGGGGCGTCGGCTCAACAACGCCCGGCCGAGCAGCCCGGACTCGGCAAGCGACCAGCGTTCCGGCAAGCTGCTGTCCAGCTTCGGCAGACAGCGCACTAGCGTCTGATTCGTGTCATCCCAGAGAAAAACCTGCACATCATCGTAACCGTAATTGGTGCGGATCAACTCTGAAATTTCGCGCATCAGCGTCTCGCCATCCAGGATCGCGCCAATCCGCCGATTGATCTCAAGGCTGGTCTGCAGTTGGATCAGGCGACGCTCCTCCTGACGCCGGTTGACGCCCACCAGCCGGCTTGGTACGTCGGCGATGGCAACCAGCTTGGTCAGCGCGATCTCCGCCACATTCGCGGCCGTCACCAATTGCGGGCAATAATCGAACTCGGTGGGCAGCGGCGCGCCGGAGGCCGCCAGGCAAGCCAGACGCAGCGCCTCGGTCGCCAGGTGCGCCGCCGAAGTCGCCACGGTGGCCGCCATCTCCCTGCGCGCAATCGCCGCGATCG
>Ga0114938_1000545_pt1 | contig 27748 bp, 22 predicted proteins | sample AshMeaBigSpring_FD_88675 | JGI IMG/M metagenome (GOLD analysis project Ga0114938, IMG submission 88675) | Groundwater microbial communities from Big Spring, Nevada to study Microbial Dark Matter (Phase II) - Ash Meadows Big Spring | ecosystem: Environmental > Aquatic > Deep subsurface >... | reverse complement strand
GTACCTCACACAATGATTCGTTTAGAAAAAATAATTGATTAGGTACAAAAGCATACTTTCTTATGCATCTACCTTCATTGCTCAAGGCTTAAAAAACAACCGAAAAAAGATGAACACATTACCAACACCGAAAATTGGTAAGTAATGAGTAAAAAAGTTACAACTGGGCAACAACTGCTTCGTTTCGGCAAGGACAATACGGCACCTTACACAACTAAAAAACTAATTCGGGGTTATTGATTTATTTATCTGTCATTTTATTTTATTTTCGCAGCTAATTATGAAGAAGATTGAACTGGAAATTGTAGCAATATCTAGCAGCATTACCCAAGCACACAATTATACGCTTGTATTAACCGAGGCAAATGGCAGCAGGCGTTTGCCCATCATTATTGGTGCAGCCGAAGCACAGGCAATTGTAGTGGCAATTGAACATATGTTGCCAACAAGGCCGCTCTCCCACGACCTTATGAAAAACATGATGAGTGCTTTTGGAATCGATTTGCAAGAAGTAGTTATCAATAAAGTAAAAGAAGGTATTTTCCATAGCTACCTTGTGTGCATTACCGATAATGAACGCGTAGAACTTGATAGTCGAACAAGCGATGCCGTGGCACTTGCGGTTCGTTTTGGATGCCCTATTTATACCTTCGATAACATACTAGATGCGGTAGGACTCACTTTAGAAGATAAAAACCGTACCGTACAAGACTTTAGCACCGAAAGTGCACCATCTCCAAACGTAAATACTGAAAATGCAGATGATTTATCCAAACTGAGTTTGGAAGAATTACAAATGATGTTGGAAGAAGTGCTTGAAAATGAAGATTACTTGAAAGCAATTTCCATCAGAGACGAAATAAACCGTAGAAAATAATAGCACATTGGCCTTGCACAACTTGCTTTGAATTATTCACTTATTGCTGAATAAGGAGGATGGCGTTTTTTAAAAGGTAACACCTATATTCAATCCATTTAGGTCAACGAATACCTATCTTATATACACTTTTACCACAACCGATTTGAACCAACATGGTCTTGTTTCCCAATTGTAAAGTTAATCTTGGTTTGCACATTGTAGGCAAACGACCCGATGGTTACCACAACTTGGAAACTGTTTTTTTACCGGTTCCGCTTACAGATTGCTTAGAAATTATTCCCAACAAACAATTCACCTTTCAGTCAACCGGCTTGCCAATTGCCGGCACAGAGGAGCAAAACTTGTGCGTAAAAGCTTACAAATTGCTTAAAGAGCAATTTCCAAACTTACCAAACGTTACCATCCACTTACACAAAGTAATACCCATGGGTGCAGGATTGGGCGGCGGTAGTGCCAATGGGGCTTATACCCTTTTGTTGCTCAAGCAACTTTTTCAATTACCCATTACACAACAGCAGTTACTAGAAATGGCGTTGCAACTTGGTAGCGATTGCCCATTTTTTATCCTTAATCAACCTTGCTTGGCTACGGGACGAGGGGAATTAATGGAACCGATTATTTTAGATTTGAACAACTACCATATTGTATTGGTGAATCCCGGTATTCATGTAAATACAGCATGGGCATTTCAACACATAACGCCTGCACCACCGCTCACTTCATTAGCCGATATTGTAGCACAACCAATTACGGAATGGCACAAACATTTAACGAACGATTTTGAAGCACCTGCTGTTTCGGCACACCCATCAATTGGTACCATCAAAACACAATTATACCAACAGGGAGCTGTTTATGCCGCTATGACAGGCACCGGAAGTACTGTTTTTGGTATTTTTCCCAACACCTCCCAACCAGCATTCTCGTTTCCAGAATCTTTTTTTGTGTATCGGCAACCTGTTCAACCCTTGTAAGGCCTACGCTCTATTTACTAAAAAACAACAATCAACTCAGGGCGAAAAGTACTATTGTGGCGCAATACGCACCCTACAATACTATTATAACTACAAAGCTGCTACGTAGACCTGCTGAGCAGGATTACTACAAAACAATGGTGCCAACGCCCATGCAGCCACATACGTGGTAACAACGCTTAGCTCATACCCTAAAAAGGCTACCGTGTAGCCGTACTTTTTTTCCAATAAAAAAGGGAAGCGCTTGCTCCCCCTTCTAACAAATAATATTTGGTGGTTTACTGTTTTTTCAATTCCGCAACCTCTTTCTTCGTTTGGTCTAATTCACCTTTCAAATCAATTAAATAGCGTGTAAGTTCTTCTACTTTTTTCAACAACAAGGCGTTCATTTTACCTAAATCCACACCTTCCTTCATTACCTCTGCGGTAGTTGGAATTTCTGGCAAATGGCTATTTTGTTTGATGTACTTTGCCAAATCGGTGATCGGCATCAATTTGTATTCGGGCTGGAATACGTGGTCAAACCAATCTTCACTATTTTTGATGGCAACTTTTACTTTTTCGGTTAAAATACCTTCTTCAACAAATAGTTTGTACCCATCAAATTGAGTAGAAACGTTCCCTATTTTCACCCGTCCTTGATAAGAATCGATAGAAAAACATTCTTCTTCCACATCAATTCCAGGCGCTTTGTGGCAAATTTTGAAGGTTTGTGGTGTTTTGAGCGTATTATCGCCCGACACGCGCGCGCCAACTGACCAATAGCTTACGTTGCTAGGCGAGCTAATATCGCCATTAGAGAACATAATACTAGGTTCATTTTGTCCGTTGGCAGCCCAATTATTACTTAATTGAAGTAAAAAATTCTTTTTCCGTGTATCGCCTGCCCCTCTTTTAATTTCGAGTGCCGCTTGCGGAGCTTTGGTTCCAATACCTACATTACCGTTGAGTGGAAATTGGTTATCGCTATTGGGAAATGTAGTGTCAATATACTGGTACACTACATTTAAATTTTTAGGATTGGCCGTTGGAAAAGAAGCAGGTGTTTTAGCCGCCCCGCTACCCGCTGGTTTTTTAGCAGTACGAACAACGTAAGGTTTGGCTGTTTTTTTGTCGGTAGTTTGCGCCAATACCATTTGCGCTATGGAAGCGGCGATAACAACAAAAAATAACTTTTTCATGATACTTTTTTTAAGCGGTTTCATTTCACAAAATAGTAACTCTACTATAGAACGAAAATTTATCGGATATAGTATGTACCACGCAACAAATATTGATTATCACATACACAGCTAGCGTATGATGTCAAATTATTACCATCAATGCGTTGCCTCATCGGGAGCATCTTTGTCCTTTTCATACGCTTTGATGATGGCTTTTACCAATCGGTGACGCACTACATCTTCTTCATTCAGGGGTACATGTGCTATTCCATCAATATTTTTCAGTATTCGGATAGCTTTGGCCAAACCGCTACGTTGGTTTCGGGGCAAATCTACCTGAGTTGGATCGCCGGTAATGATGGCTTTGGCATTAGCCCCTATACGCGTCAAAAACATTTTCAATTGGAGGTCGTTGGTATTTTGCGCCTCGTCCAAAATAATGAATGCATTATCAAGGGTACGGCCACGCATATATGCTAAAGGAGCAATTTCAATGGTGCGCGTGCTCATGTAATAACCAAGTTTGTCGGCCGGTATCATATCATCTAAGGCATCGTACAGCGGGCGTAAGTAGGGATCAATTTTTTCTTTCAAATCGCCCGGCAAAAAACCCAAACTTTCACCTGCTTCAACCGCAGGACGTGTAAGGATGATTTTTTTAACCACCTTGTTTTTAAGCGCCCTTACGGCTAGTGCCACCGCTGTATATGTTTTACCGGTACCTGCCGGGCCTATGGCAAATACAATATCGTTTTTATCGGCTGCCATCACCATCTTTTTTTGGTTGGCTGTACGAGCACGTACAGTTTTTCCATTTGGGCCAAATACCAAAATGTCGTTGGGGTTGCGTTCAATAAATGGATCGGCAGCATCACCGGCTTCTTCGCCACCCAAAATTTGGTCAAAATATTGCTCGCTCAAGTGGCCATTTTTTTGCAAATACTGCAAAATGAGCTCTATTTTTTCTTTGGCTATGTTCACCTGTTCGGGTGCACCGCTAATTTTGATTTGCGTACCACGAGAGAGAATTTTGAGCAACGGAAACTTTTTTTTCAATATATCGAGTTTGCCGTTATTGACGCCGAAAAATTCTATCGGGTTAATGGTATCTAAATTAATAATCGTGTCTGTCAAAATACGTTGGTTTTAAAAATGAATAAGGCTGACTAACTGATTGGTTCAAATGTAAATACCTATTGCATTGGCGCTTCTAATCGTTATACACAGCCTGTGGAAATAAAAAAAGCCGATACCACAACAATGGATCGGCTTTCAATTTTTTTTACTAAATACCACTTAACCCTTAAAGCGGATGTACGTAAACACCGCAATTGTAGCGTAAACAAATACTAAGAGTACCAAATTTTTCTTTTTGTCTAACGCAGATGTTTGCCTAGCCATAAAAAATTGTTTTTTTGTGATACTGAAATATGATGCAAGCCTAATTATAACGCATGGCAATAACAATAAATTGTATTTTCAGCAAAAATTTTTAACCTCCAAGCTACTGCAGAATGTTTGCAATTGTTGATATAGAAACCACCGGACTGTATGCCGGTGCCAACGGCATTACCGAAATTGCTATTGTACTGCACAATGGTGTGGAAATAGAAGGCTCCTACAATACCCTGATTAATCCGCGAATGCCCATCCAAAAATATGTTCAAGGCCTGACCGGCATTACCGATGCAATGGTTCAAAAAGCACCTTTGTTTTCGCAAGTGGCCCCCAACATTTACAACCTTTTGCACAACCGAATATTTGTAGCCCACAATGTTAATTTCGACTACTCTTTTGTAAAAGATCACTTAGCCGCTGCCGGATACTTGTTGAATGCCCCCAAAATTTGTACCATTCGTTTAGCCAAAAAATTATTTCCCGGATTGCCCAAATATGGGCTTGCCACTTTAACCAAAGAATGGAATATTCCGCTTAACGGACATCATCGTGCATTAGGCGACGCTCAAGCAACCGCCCTCATTTTCGATTTGCTTTTAAAAAATGACCGCTTTGGTGAAATTCAAAAAATGCTAAAAAAAAAGCCGAGCAGTACCTCCCGCCCCACCTAAGTTCCACCGTACTCGAAAGCTTACCCACACAGCCCGGCGTATACTATTTTTCCAACCAACAACAGAAAATCATTTACGTTGGCAAAGCCAAAAACCTGCTCAAAAGAGTCAAAAGTCATTTTGCCAACAACAAAACAAGCAAGCAAAAACAAGAATTTTTACGCCATATTTACCACATTCAACACGTAGTTTGCGAACACGAATTGATAGCAGAAATACTCGAAAGCATTGAAATAAAACGACTTTGGCCTGCATTTAACAAAAGCCAAAAACACTACGAACACAAGTTTGCCATTTATCAGTTTACCGATGCCAAAGGCTATTTACGGCTTTGTATCGACAAAAAACGAAACCACCTGCAACCCCTCGTTCAATTCAATCTACTAACCCAAGCCTACAACACGCTTTGGCAATGGGTCAACCACTTTCAACTACATCCCGCTTTGTGTTTTTTAGACCAATCGCAAAAGTACCTCCTTAATTTACCCCCTGCCCACACACACAACCTAGCTATTGAAGCGGCAGTACAACACCATTTGCAAAACCAACAATCGTACCTTCTTCATGCCAACAACCATTTTTACATTTTGGTACACAAAGGAATTTTCAAAGGCATGGGCTACCTCAACACCCAACTTCCGCAGTGGAATTTGCTTTCCACAATTCTCACGCAAATAACACTGTATCCCGACAACAGCATTATTCAGGGATTGCTCATACGATTTGAGCAACAACATCCGCAACTAATATTTCCAATCATTGACGACTCAACGGCTACACGGTAGCCTTTTATGGGTGTGAGCCAAGGGCTGTTGCTACTATTAAGCTTTAGTGGCGTTGGCACCATTCAACACAATTACTACTATTTAGCAGTCTATCAGCAACCACAATACTCTCCTTTGGCTTTTCGCCATAGCCGTTCTTTATTTACAGCCAATACGGAATGATTACAAAAACAGTAATTTGTTGCTACTTGCTTTCAGTTAATTTTGAAAACCGTATTCATTTATTCAATTCAGTAAAATTTAGGTTATGCTACTATCCGTTCAACCCAAGCTACCCATGCGCAACAAATTGATTACCAAAGAATTTTATACTACCCAATTGCATTTTGAACCATACGGATCTGCCGACTTTGCAGGTTATTTGATGTTAAAAAAGGACAATATCGAAATCCACTTTTTCGAATTCCCCAATCTAGATCCAACTACCAATTATGGCCAAGTGTACATTCGTACCAACCAAATAGACGCTTTGTACCAATCCCTTTTGAACAACCAAGTGCCTATTCATCCGGCAGGTCATTTGCAGATAAAACCGTGGGGGCAAAAAGAGTTTTCACTCCTCGACCCCGACAACAACTTACTCACTTTTGGACAATCGGTTTAGGCCACACTACCTGCCGCTTCAGAGCCAATGACCAACCAATGTCTTACTACACAACCTATCGTTAAGCAAGTGCAGCTATATACCATAAACCTATAACTTTGCCCCTCTTAATTATGAAAGCAAAATCACTAAAAAAAGACAAAGTAAACATTATCACGCTCGGTTGTAGCAAAAACCTAGTAGATAGCGAAGTATTAAGCGGACAGCTACAAGCCAATGCCATAGATGTTGTACACGAAAATAAAAAGCTCGATCACAACATAGTAGTAGTAAACACTTGTGGCTTTATTGACAAAGCAAAAGAAGAAAGCATCAATACCATTTTCGATCAGTTGGAACTCAAACGCAGAGGAAAACTAGACAAGGTTTATGTAACGGGTTGTTTAAGTGAGAGATATCGCTCCGATTTGGCAGAAGAAATGCCCGAAGTGGATGCTTGGTTCGGCACCCTCGAACTGCCGCAAATGCTCAAACAACTAGAGGCCGATTACAAAACGGAATTATTGGGCGAACGATTACTGAGTACCCCCAAACACTACGCTTATTTGAAAATCAGCGAAGGCTGTAACCGTACTTGTTCTTTTTGTGCCATACCGCTGATGCGTGGTAAACACATCAGCAAACCCATTGAAGCATTGGTAGCCGAGGCCGAAAACTTGGTAAAAAAAGGGGTTAAAGAAATCATGCTGATTGCACAAGAACTTACCTACTACGGTTTAGATATTTATAAAACAAGGGCTTTGCCACAATTGCTTGATGCATTAGCGGTAATTCCGGGTATTGAGTGGATTCGTTTGCATTATGCCTATCCATCTAAATTTCCATTAGAAATTTTGGATGCTATGAACAGACATAGCAATATTTGCAAATACCTAGACATGCCTCTGCAACATGCAAGTAACAATATGCTACAAGCCATGAAAAGGCAAATTACACGCGAAGAAATGAGCGAATTGATTGCTACCATACGCGCCAAAGTGCCTGGCATTTGCTTACGAACTACCCTGATTGCTGGATTTCCGGGCGAAACAGAGGATGATGTGGAAGAATTAAAATCTTTTTTACAAAAACATCGCTTTGACAGAGTGGGCATTTTTAGCTATAGTCACGAAGAAAACACAAGCGCATTTGAACTAGAAGACAATATTTCGGACGAAGAAAAAGCATTGCGGGCACAAGAAATAATGGAAGTGCAACAGGAAATTAGCTACGAAAAAAATCAAGAAAAAATTGGCCAAGTTTTTAAAGTATTGATTGACAAAAAGGAAGCGGGTCGATACCTTGGCCGTACTGAATTTGATAGCGTAGAAGTGGATAACGAAGTAGTGATTCACTCCACCAAAAAACTCACTATTGGTAGTTTTGTACAAGTAAAAATTACCAAAGCATACGATTACGATTTAGAAGGAGAAGTCATTGGCTAAATACACCGCGACCTTCCAACAGCCAATTGTCACCCTTTTGGCTGTTGGAAGGTCCATTTCTACAAAAGAATACCTAAATGAACGGTAATTACAAGCATAAGTTTGCGTATTTCACAAAAAGCATGTTGTAAAAAAATGCAACTTTGTTATTCGCAGGAAAAAGTGGCCGACCAACCTGCTCAGTTTTTACAGAAAGAATCTGCCATGCAAACACACTGTACCTACGTATCTTATGCTCAAACCAATGCTTTTAAGCCGCTCATTACCGACTATCTAGCGCAGGCACCATCCTTACAACCCTTTTTTTCCCATAGTCCATCGCTACAAGGCATTCGCAATGCCATAGCAAAACGTAGCCAATTTTCTACCAACCGACCTTTGCTTGTTCAACAATTGCAACAACAATACCAAGGTCTTACCCTTAGTGCGGCACAATTGAATCACCTTGACATGCTGCACCACGAGCACACCTTTACCATTACTACAGCGCACCAACCCAACCTGTTTACTGGTCCGCTCTATTTTTTGTACAAAATTGCCCATACCATTCAATTGTGCAAGCAATTGCAACAGGAACTACCCGAAAATCACTTTGTACCTATATATTATATGGGCAGCGAAGATGCCGATTTGGAAGAACTTGGCCACTGTACCATTGGTAGCAAAACCTACACTTGGCATACACAACAAACAGGCGCTGTGGGTAGAATGCTTGTAGACAAAGCACTGCTGAAACTCATCCACGAAATGGAATTGCAGATAGCCGTTTTGCCTCACGGAATGCAGGTAATTACGCTTTTCAAGCAATGTTATACCCTTGGAAAGTCGATACAGCAAGCCACTTTGGAACTAGTTCATGCGCTGTTTGGTCATTTTGGTTTATTGGTATTAATTCCAGACAATGCGGCGCTGAAAAAACAGTTTGAACCGATTGTAGCCAAGGAATTACAAACGCATTTTTCGCACCTTGCCGTTACCCAAACCATCCAACAATTGGGTAAATTGTACAAAGTTCAAGCCGCAGGTCGCGACATCAATTTGTTTTATTTATCAGCCAACCACCGGGAACGTATTGTACTTTCCCCACAAGGCCTATTTGAAGTTAAAGCATTGCAAAAACAATGGACAGAAGCCGAAATCCTTACCGAACTAGCGGAACATCCGGAAAATTTTAGTGCCAATGTTATTTTACGGGGACTCTTTCAAGAAACCATTTTGCCCAATATTGCATTCATTGGTGGCGGTGGCGAGCTCGCTTATTGGTTGGAACTAAAAGAAGTATTTGCCCAAGCGGAAGTGCCTTATCCGGTACTTATTTTGCGCAACTCATTCTTATTTATTCCTGCTAAGCAACAGCAACTGATTCAAAAACTTGGTTTATCGGCCCCCACTTTATTCAACCAAGCAAATACCATTATCAATCAATTGGTTGTACAAAAAAGCGAACAACCGGTAATGCTTGCGCCACAAATAGCACAAGCAAACGCTTTGTTTTCCGATATTGCATCAACAGCATCCGCTATTGACTCGACACTCTTTGCGCACACTATTTCTTTACAAAAAAAGCTACTCTACCGATTATCTGAATTAGAAAAAAAGATGCTTCGTGCACAAAAACGCAAGTTTTCCGATACCGAACAACAAATACAACAATTGAAAAAAATACTCTTTCCGAATAACAACTTACAAGAACGTGTCGAAAATTTTGCCGGGTGGTACGCTCAATACGGCGACGATTGGTTTAACTGCCTGTTACAATATTCACAAGGCCTCGAACAGCAATTTGGCGTGGTTTCTTTAAGTTAACGAACTGCATTTTATTAACAAAACACTTATCAGCCGAAGCCTATCACCAAAAAAGAAGCGGCTACACGGTAGCCTTTGATACTTATGAGCCGGACGGCATTACAACTATGGAACTTCAGTGGCGTTGGCACCGTTCAGCATTGGTGCACTTATGTAGCAACATTCGCACGCACCTTGTATATCAACCTTCGTTATGGTAAAGACAACTACGGTGTTAAAGCTTGCTGTTGCTTTTCTCTTGCTTCTACTGCTTTTTGCAAAAAAGTAATACTTACATTCAATTCAAACCCAATTAACAATATCAGTGAATTGAAGTAAATCAGCAGCATAATAATCAATACGGTACCAATGGAGCCATAAACTTTGTTGAAACTAGCAAAATTGTTGACCCAATAGGAAAAAACAACCGTAGAAACCAACAATAAAAAAGTAGACAATATAGAACCCGGACTCACCAAAGGCCATCTCTTTTTTACCGAAGGGGCAAATTTGTAAATAAAGGCGATGCCATAAAACAGAAAATGAACCAAAATAACCCATCTTATTACATTCCACCAAGGCAATCGAGCCCGTTTTTTCATATGGAACAGTTTCTTTAAAATACCTGCCAATTCCTCCTGCCCAATTAGTACAGTAGCCGATACAATAACCAACAAAATTAAAATAGCGGTTAAGCGTATTGCTCGCAAGCGTTGGTGAAAAGGATAAACTTTACTCTCCTGTATCGACTTATCGAAAGTGCGAATAATACCCATCATAGCATTAGATGCGTAAAAAACAACTAGCACAAAACCAAAAGAAAAAACCCCAACGTGCTTTTCTAACAAATCCTTTAATATATTCCTAATAAATAAATAGGTAGTAGAGTTGGGCGTAATGTCTTTAAACAACTTTAGTATTTGTGTCTCAAAATTTTCAGAACCGGGCAAATAAGGAATAATAGAAAACAAAAACAACACTGCCGCCGGCAATGCCATAATTAAATTAAACGATATAGCTGCTGCACGTTCATTTAATCCTACTTTCTTAATTTGCTTTACAAAAAAAACAACTAAATCGTACAACGCTATATGCTGAAAACCGGGCAAAAACACCTGCTTACTCTTGCGAATAACAAAAGCAACAATGGGTATTTGATAAATATAGCGTTCTAATTTAGTCATACATTAGCCCGATTTACGGATTGTTTTTTCGAGCAAAATATCCATCTAAAGCCTGTTGGTATTGTTTGGCATAAGCACTATGTTCGGCAAAAGTGGCACTAAAATGATGATAACCGTTGAGACTTGCATCGGCCACAAAAAACAAATAATTGGTATTTGGGGCATCTAACACCGCGTCAATTGAGGCTTCGGAAGGTGTACAAATTGGCCCCGGAGGCAGCCCTTTGTTGCGATAGGTATTATAAGGCGACTCCACCTTTAAATGCCCATATAAAATGCGCTTAAGCGCAAAATCGTTTAGGGCAAACTTGATTGTAGGATCGGCACCTAAAGCCATCCCCTTGCGCAAACGATTGATGTATACACTTGCCACATTTCCTTTTTCGGCATTTTTGTTGGTTTCCTCCTCCACTATACTAGCAATAGTAATAATCTGTATCGGAGAAAACCCTTTGGCTCGAGCTTTGGAAGTGCGTTCCCCTAACCAAAAAGCTTCATGCGCTTCAATGATTTTGGTGAATATTTTTTGCAATGAAGCGGTATAATAAAAACGATAGGTATTGGGCAAAATGAATGCCATTATGGTGTTACTGTCTGCATTATATTGTTTTAAATTTTCATTATTGTTTAAATATGCAAGAACTGAAGCACTATCATGTGCAAAATTTTTACTAATCAATCGAGCCAATTCTTGTTTGGTACGAACTTTATTGATGACCAACTTCACTTCAACTTGCTGGTTGTTGCGTAATTTTCGAGCAATTGAAAGCAAACTTTCGCCATTTTTCACCTCATATTTCCCGGCTTTTAAACGAGGCCATACATCTAACTTATCTGCCAAAAGGCCAAACATCCAACCATTGTTGATTACATAGGCTTCTTTTAGCCGATTCACCACCGAGGCTTTGTCTGTAGCGCCTTCCTCAATCACAAATTGTTTCTTCGATTCAATAAAGGCGGTACCACTGCCAACAATAAGCCAAACTAATGCAGCCAAACCTACACCTAATACAATAAGCAAAATCCATATAGTTTGTTGATTACCCGTTTTCTTTTTTACTGGTTTTGCTTTAGCCATAGCTACAAATATTTAAATGGGTCTACAAAAAAATACAGCAAAAATGCTGTTTATTATACCTACTTCAAAAAATATCTAATCTTGTATATCTTGCTGTTGCTTTGCATATTTTTTTTGCCATCGGTTGCTCTGCATAAACCAATAACTAGGCACTAGCATCACACCCCAATACAACCACTCACTTGCCCAACCAAAAGTTATGGGCAAATGATATACTTCGAGTACCGTATACACATATATAATATAAACAACAATAGCGCAAATTTCGGTAAGCAAATTCATATTCGGGTTACCGGAGCCCGTAACAGCGTTAAGCCAAACCACCGAAACACTCATCAACATCATTGCCGACGAAACCACTTGCAATACCGGTATCGCATCGTTTACAAATGCTTCGCCCTGTCCGTAAACAGATAAAATTGCATGCGGAAACAAATTAATAACGCCACACACAATGGCCGAAAAACCAAGACTCAAACGCATAATTTTTCCAATCAGCTCAAATACTTTGTCGTACAAACCCTGCCCTACTACATTGCTCACCATTGAATTGGTAGTAGCGGCAAGTGCCCATGTAAAACATCCAAAGAAACCAAAAATATTGCGCATGGTATTGGAAATGGCCAAAGCCCTTGAACCATGATGTTCAATCAAAATATAAAATATTTCCCAACTTATAATACTTAAAACGTATTGTAAAACAATTGGAGCAGCTTGTTTTACAATATCTGGCAAATACAACAATGGCCATTGAATATTGGCACTAATTTTAAGTTGCTTGATGATGGCATTTTTTTTCAACACCACCATTACACTTAACAAACCTGCTAATTCTGCAATAATACTTGCTACCGCTGCTCCATTAAATCCCATTTGAGGAAATCCCCATTTACCGTTAATTAGTACATAATCAAAAAAAACGTTGAACAAAGCCTCTGTTGCGGTGCCAATAATCAGCAACTTGGTTTGATGCGTACTTACCAAAAGTGCATTGCGCATTAAATACATATACAATAATGGTAATCCTAAAATTCTAATTTGCAAAAAATTGACCGCCATGTCCACATTGGTTGGGTCGTGCATCGTACTTCTTAAAACGATAGGTGCCAATAACCAAACTGTGGCTATACCTAAAACGCTCATTACTAATGCAATCAATTGCCCCTCGTTGAAAAGTTGCGCTATTTGTTCAGTTTGCTGCGCCCCTGCTTTGCGCGACAATAAAGACTGCAATCCGGTATTGAGTCCTTGACCAATGACTGCAAAAATCATGTAAAAAATACCTGTAATGCCCGCTACCGCCAATGCGCTTTCACCAAGTGTTCCTAAAAAGATGTTATTGGTTACAAAATTAATTTGCGGCACCAATATGGCAGCCGATATTGGCAAAGCCATTTGTAAAATCTGTTTATAAGAAAGTCCAACCCTTAAATCGGGTGTTTGTTCGTTAGCTACCATGCTGCACAAAACTAACTATTTACTTACACCTTTGTATTGATCAACAAACATTATTTGTTTTGAAAATAGATACCCCCGCCTTTTAAATATATATCCAATTGATAATTTACAAAACTCCAATAATTTCAAATGAAAAGTGTTCATTTATCCGAAAAAAAATTACGCCCAATAGGTGTTTAATTGCACCAAATAAGCAGGAGAAAATGTTTTAATTCCGTTATTTTAGCAATTCAACTATTGCAATATGCCTACTTTATTTCGTTTTTTTGTATGGATTACCTTAACCAGTTCCGCCATGAATGTAACAGCACAGACCATTGACACGTTGCCATTATACAGCAATAGTATTCCGAATGCCAAAAATTGTGGCATGGCAGAATCGGATATACACACGAAAATCAACCATGTAGTAGTGCCCACTTTAACGGTTTTTTTGCCCAAAAAGCAGGATGCAAACAAGGCATCAGTCATTATTTGTCCCGGTGGTGGCTATGGCGGTTTGGCCATCCATCACGAAGGTTTCGAAGTTGCACGTGCCTTAAACAACTTAGGTATTACTGCTTTTGTATTAAAATATAGGCTACCAAAAGATGCCTGCATGCAAGACAAAAGTATTGGCCCTCTACAAGATGCACAACAATCAATTGCCCTAGTACGTTCAAAATCGGAAACGTTCAATATAGACCCCAATAAAATTGGTATTCTTGGATTTTCTGCCGGTGGTCATTTGGCGGCCACAGCTACCACACATTTTTCCCAACCTGTTTTAAATGTTCCGGTTTCAGTAAAACCCGATTTCGCGGTTTTAATTTATCCGGTCATTAGTTTTGCTGATTCTATTACCCATATGGGTTCGCGCCGAAACTTACTTGGCAGCAATCCTACAGCGGAAATGATAGCACAATATAGTAATGAACTACATATTACTAGCTCAACACCGCCTTGCTTTTTGGTACATGCCGCAGACGACAAAGCAGTAGTGGTGGACAATAGTTTATCATTTTTCAAGGCGCTAAAAAAACAGCAAATTCCGGCATCGTTGAATATTTATCCTTTTGGAGGACATGGCTTTGGCTTGCATAATAAAACAACCTCCGACCAATGGTTTAACCGTCTCACATTTTGGTTAAAAGACCAAGGCTTTTTACGGCAGTTACCATAACCAACGATAGAACCCAATGAAATTGTACAACACAAGCCCTTGTTTTTAATTAGCTTTGCATGTTTAGCAACTAGATTTTTTATGGTACAAGTAGGTCAATTCAACACATTAACCGTTAACAGGAAAGTAGAATTTGGCTACTATCTTAACAATGACGCCGAAGGAATTTTATTACCCAAGCGATTTGCGCCTGCCAACTTGCGCATTGGCGACGACATTCGTGTATTTGTTTACCACGACTCCGACAATCGCCTTATTGCTACCACTCAAGACCCTAAAGGAGTAGTTGGAGATATTGTACGCCTAAAAGCGGTATCTATAACACACCAAGGTGCCTTTTTAGATTGGGGATTAATGAAAGACCTCTTTGTACCGGTGAGCAAACAACACAGTTTAATGAAAGTTGGAGGCGAATATTTGGTAAAAATATACCTTGACGAACAAACGGGCAGGGTAGCCGCTACTGAAAAAGTAGAAGCGCTGTTACACAACGATACCCTGACAGTTAAAGAAATGGAAGCGGTACAACTACTCATTTATCGAAAAAGTGAAATTGGGTACGTTGTAATTATCAACAACATTCATATTGGCATGCTTCATAACAATCAAGTATTCAAGCCCTTACGCATAGGCAACAAATACGATGGATTTATCAAAACCATTCGTCCCGATGGCAAAATAGACGTTGTGTTAGGAAAAGCCGGATTTGCAAAAGCAGAGGATGAAGCGGCTACTATTTTACGTCTACTAGCAGAAAATGAAGGTTTTTTACCCTATCACGATAAAACGACTCCCGAAATTATTTATGATGTATTTGGCATGAGTAAGAAAACATTTAAAATGACACTCGGCACCTTGTACAAGCAACGAAAAGTAGCCATCACTGCCGAGGGCATCACCTTAGCGGTAGATAATCTTTAAATTCTTTACCTATTTTTCAAACTTTTGTGCATGAAGTTTAGAACGGAATTTGCCATCCCAAAAATGCCATTCCCTATTACCCATCAACATCGCTTATTATTGATTGGCAGTTGTTTTACGGAAAACATAGGCGAAAAACTTCGGCAGCATAAGTTTTCTGTTTTGGAAAATCCGAATGGGATTTTATTCAATCCCACGAGTGTTTGTGAGGCATTACACAATTACTGCACCAACAAATCAATAAACCAAAACGCACTTTTTCAGTATAACGAAGCGTGGCATAGTTGGCAACACCACAGTCGTTTTTCGGGCTTACAAGCCATAGAAACCATTGAAAAAATCAATACCTCAACCCGAAATGCACATCAATATTTAGGACAAGCCGATGTACTGTTTATTACCCTTGGATCGGCATGGGTTTACGAACTCACGAACCAAGCAATCAACCATACTTTACAGAAAGTAGCCGCTAACAACCATAAAGCACCCGCCAATTGGTTTACCAAGCGTTTACTGAATGCCGCTGAAGTAATTGAACAATTCAAATCAACACTTGCGCAAATTTGGCAATTCAACCCACAATTAAAAGTGGTTTTTACCATAAGTCCGGTTAGGCATTTAAGAGAGGGCGCGGTTGAAAATAACCGAAGCAAAGCAGTATTAATTCAGTCGGTACATACGTTAGCGGAATTGTATCCCGAGCATATTTATTATTTTCCCGCTTATGAATTGGTCATTGACGATTTGCGTGATTATCGGTTTTATGCAGAAGATTTGGTTCACCCCAATTATTACGCAACAACCTATGTTTGGGAAAAACTAATTGATGCTTGTATTGATAGCCAAACTGCAATACTCATGCAAGCTATTGCCGATATACGAACCGCAGCCAATCACAAAGCCTTCAACCCACATTCACAGCAACATGCTATTTTTGTGCGTAAATATTTAGAAAAAATCAAAGCATTACAATCTAAACACCCTTACCTAGCATTTGAAAATGAAATATCGTTGCTAACAAACAATCATAAGTAACTGATAACAAACCAGTTACTTTGAGCGAATGGCAACTACGGGATCCATTTTAGAAGCAATTGATGCTGGAATAATACCCGATACAATACCCAAAATAATACAAATACTCAGCGCTAAAATAACAATATTGGGCGCTATATAAATAGGAAAAGGAAGTACGGCACTAAGTGCTTGTGCCAGTATCCACACGAGTAGCAATCCAATTAGGCCACCAAGAATACACAAGAAGGCACTTTCGAGCAAAAACTCTGTTAAAATGGTTGACCTGCGTGCGCCAATTGCTTTTTTAAGTCCAATTTGGCTTGTTCTTTCTCTAACAGTTACAAACATAATATTGGCCACCCCAAACATACCTACAATAAGGCTGAGGCCTGCTATTGCCCAACCACCTGCGTTTACTTGTGAGAAAAAACCATCAATAGATTCTCCCAATAAATTAACATCATTCAGAGAAAAATCATCGTCAGACACTGGACTCAATCGCCTAACTTGGCGCATAGCCCCTTTCAATTCGTCGGTTAATGCCGTAGTAGAAACTTGCAGTTGGGCTTGCACCATGATATACGGGTTACTTTGTTGTATTTCAAAAATGCTCTTAAACAATCTATAGCTAATCAACAAACATTCATCGTAATTAAATCCGCCTACCAAACTACTACCCTGCTTTTTGATAACGCCTACAATAAATATTTTTTTTCCACCCATACTCACTTCCTTCCCAATGGCACGCTCTGGATAACCAAACAAGGTTTCCGCATTTTGGTACCCAATTACAGCGCAAGCAGTACCTCGTGCAAAATCACTCTCATTTACATAACGGCCATATACAATATCTATGGTTTGAATTTGGTTAAATTCTTCGGTTATTCCATAAATATTTACTCCATTCAATACATTATCTCCAAAGCCCAAAGTAGCTGTATTTGAGGCAAAAAAACATATATTCTTGGCTAGTTTAGATTTTTCCTGCAAAAACTTCATTTCCTCATACTTTGGTGTTGGACGTTTAATATATTTCCACCAAGGGTAATCGGCCCCTCCACCATATTGCCACTTATCTATATAAATGGTATTATTCCCAAAAGATTGTATATCAGATTGTACTTTCCGTTGCAAACTGTCTACCGTTGCCAACACACCTATGATGCAAAAAATGCCTATTGTAATGCCAAAAAGTGATAAAAAAGTGCGTAGTTTATTTACCCGCAATTCTTGCATGGCCATCAAAAAACTATTGACAAGTATGGTTATCAAACGTAGCATGTTCCAAAATTAAGCATTCAAATTCATTTATATTGAGCAAATAAAGAAAGATTTTTAAGCGGTAAAGTCTACTAAACAATGGTGTTGTTTAGTAAAACCAGCACTATTTGCTCCATTTTTATAACAAATTCTTTAAAATAATCGGAAACTGAACCTTTCAGCATGGTATATGTTTATTAATGTGACATAAATCATTTTTTAAAATACAAAAGAAAAGCGCTTGGCATTGGTTGCTGCCTTACTTTTGCAGCGATTTTTAAACCATAAACTTGTTTTATGACCTGGAAACAAACATTTACGTCTTCAATTGGTAAAAAACTGGTAATGAGTTTTACCGGTATCTTTTTAATTCTTTTTTTAATAGTGCACGTCGGACTCAATGCTTGTATTTGGGCAAATGATCACGGCGAAATGTTCAACAAAGGGGCTCATTTTATGGGTGCAAACATCATCCCAAGAATATTAGAAGTTGGCCTATTTGTAGGAATCATCTTGCACATAGTTCAGGGCTTTTTGTTAACCGCCCAAAACAAACAAGCTAGAGCTACCAATTACGAAGTGCCTTTTGGCAACCTAGGTAGCAAATGGTACAGTAGAAGTATGGGCTTACTTGGAACAATTATTCTTTTGTTCCTGATTGTTCACCTTGCACATTTTTGGTTACCCAATCGTTCAAGCCAAGGCCTTTCACTTGGTAATGAAATTGATTTATACGCTAAAATGAAAGTTACTTTTAGTGAATTATGGGTAGTAGTAGTATATGTAATTGGCTGTATTTCTTTAGGCTATCACTTAGCGCACGGTTTCCAAAGTGCCTTTAGAACATTGGGCGTTTACAACAAACGTTACAATTTAATGATTACAAGTATAGGTTACGGTTTTTCTGTAATTGTTTGTTTAGCCTTTGCTATGATGCCAATCAGCTTTTATTTCAATCTGATTAAATAAGAATTTGCGAATTATTTTATATAGTGAATCTTGTAAAATTTGACATATGCTAAATGCAAAAATTCCTGCAGGTCCGTTAGATATAAAATGGACAGATTACAAAGGTCATTGCAAATTGGTGAATCCAGCCAATAAGCGCAAGTTAGAAGTGATAGTAGTGGGCACAGGTTTGGCCGGTGCTTCTGCTGCCGCTACACTTGGAGAGTTAGGATATAAAGTAAAAGCATTCTGCTTTCAGGATAGCCCGCGCAGGGCACATTCAATTGCGGCACAAGGTGGCATTAATGCTGCAAAAAACTACCAAAACGATGGTGATTCGGTATTTCGCTTATTCTACGATACCATTAAAGGAGGTGATTATAGAGCAAGAGAAGCTAACGTACACCGTTTATCCGAAGTAAGTGGCAACATTATTGACCAATGTGTGGCTCAAGGTGTTCCATTTGCAAGAGAATATGGTGGACTACTTTCCAACAGATCTTTTGGAGGTACGCAAGTACAAAGAACATTTTACGCAGCCGGACAAACAGGTCAACAATTGTTGATTGGTGCTTACCAAGCATTGGAACGTCAAGTTGCTTTAGGCAATGTACAAATGTATGCCCGCCACGAGATGCTAGAAGTAGTAATGGCCGATGGCAAAGCGCAAGGAATCATTGCTCGCAACCTTGTAAATGGTAAATTAGAACGTCACTTTGGTCACGCAGTATTATTGTGTAGCGGCGGTTATGGTAACGTGTTTTACCTATCCACCAATGCAATGGGAAGCAATGTTACTGCTGCATGGAAGGCGCACAGAAAAGGAGCTGCTTTTGCTAATCCATGTTTCACACAAATTCACCCTACCTGTATTCCTGTAAGTGGCGATCATCAAAGTAAACTTACATTGATGTCAGAATCCTTGAGAAACGATGGTAGAATTTGGGTTCCTGCGAAAAAAGGAGATAATAGAAAACCTACTGACATACCTGAAGAAGAAAGAGATTATTATTTGGAAAGGCGCTACCCTGCTTTTGGTAACTTAGTACCAAGAGATGTAGCCTCTAGAGCTGCGAAAGAAAGGTGTGATGCCGGACATGGTGTTGGTACTTCTAAACAAGCTGTTTATTTAGATTATGCCGCAGCAATTGAACGCTATGGTAAAATTGAGGTGAATAAAAAAGGGTTGCAAAACGTTTCTAAAGAAGAAATCATCGTACTAGGAAAACAAGTGGTGAAAGAAAAGTACGGTAACCTTTTCGATATGTACGAGAAAATTACCGGCGAAAATCCTTACGAAGTGCCAATGAGAATTTACCCTGCTGTTCACTATACAATGGGTGGATTGTGGGTAGATTATGAATTGCAAACAACTTTACCAGGTGTATATGCACTTGGCGAGGCCAACTTTAGCGATCATGGAGCCAACAGATTAGGTGCAAGTGCTCTGATGCAAGGTCTTGCAGATGGTTATTTCGTTATACCTTATACAATAGGCAACTATCTAGCAGATGCTATTTACAATAAAGCTATCACAACCGATCATCCAGCATTTGTAGAAGCAGAAAAAGAAGTGAGCGAACGTATACAGAAATTGATGGGTATTAAAGGCAAGCAAACTGTAGAAAGCTTTCACAAACGATTGGGTAAAATCATGTGGGATAAATGCGGAATGGCTCGCACCAAAGAAGGGTTAGAACAAGCAATATCCGAAATTCGCGAATTGAAAAAGGAGTTTTGGAGCGACGTTCGTATTCCCGGAGGTATAGACGAAATGAATCCTGAACTAGATAAAGCTAACCGTGTTGCAGACTTTATTGAATTAGGCGAATTGATGTGTATAGATGCACTAAACAGAAATGAAAGTTGTGGAGGGCATTTTAGAGAAGAATACCAAACTCCGGAAGGAGAAGCCCTACGCGATGATGCAAATTATATGTATGTAGCCGCTTGGGAATTTGCAGGTGAACATAATTGGAATCTTCATAAAGAACCATTAAATTATGAAGTAATTAAACCAAGCCAAAGAAACTATAAATAATCACATTCGTCTAAATTGACAAATACTTACAACTATGGAACACTACCATATGGGTCTTAAACTACGTGTTTGGAGACAAAAAAACAGTACTTCAGAAGGTAATTTTGTAGAATATCAAGTAAAGAATATTTCTAGTGAAATGTCTTTCTTGGAAATGATTGATGTACTAAACGAACAATTAATTGCTGAGGGGCAAGATCCTGTAGCATTTGATCACGACTGTAGGGAAGGTATTTGTGGGGCTTGTAGTATGCATATTAATGGCAAACCTCACGGACCGTGGAAAGCAAATACAACTTGCCAATTGCACATGCGTGCATTTAAAGATGGTGAAACAATTGTTATTGAACCTTGGCGTGCAAAAGCGCTCCCTGTTATCAAAGATTTAGTTGTTGACAGAAGCGCTTTCGACAGAATTATTCAAGCGGGTGGATATGTTAGTGTGAATACCGGTAACGCAGTTGATGGTAATGCTCTTCCAATCAATAAAGATAAAGCAGACGCTTCATTTGCTGCAGCAATGTGTATTGGATGTGGCGCCTGTGTGGCAGCTTGTAAAAACAGTAGCGCTATGTTGTTTTTAAGTGCCAAAGTATCTCATTTAGCTTTACTTCCACAAGGCGATCCTGAACGTCACTCACGAGTGTTGAATATGGTGGCACAAATGGATAAAGAAGGTTTTGGTGCTTGTACAAATACAGGTGCATGTGAAGCTACTTGCCCTAAAGAAATTTCATTGACCAACATCGCACGTTTGAACAAAGAATATTTATCCGCTAGTATTGCAGCTACGAATTAAACATCAAACATTTTTATAACAATAGCGGCGGCAATAATCAATTTATTGCCGCCGCTATTGTTATATGCAATCAAAACACCTTACACCTATTTTCAAATACATTACTTGAATATAAGGATTTTAAAAAGGTAAATCGTCTAAGCTATCATTGTTACTTGTGGCAACAGAAGGTGTTGCCGCATAAGTAGCAGCAGGTGCAGCAGATTGACTCGTTGTTGCTCCACTATCATATGCTCCCCCCCCTTCATTTTGTCGTCCACCAAGCAATTGTATGTTTGCAACACGCATGGTTAGTGTAGATCCGGTACGACCGTCTTGTGTGGTGTAATTTCGTATATCGGGATTACCCTCTGCAAATACCTGAGTTCCTTTTTTTAAATAAGGTGCTATTGCTGTTCTGTCTGTCCAATAAGCACAATCAACCCATATGGTTCTATCTTTTTGAACACCTTGTGCATCTTTATACTTTTCGGAATGTGCAACAGTGAAGTTAACAACCGATTTACCATTTACATTGTTAACAATGGCGTCTCTACCTAAATGGCCAATTACTTGTAATTTAATCATATAAAAATATTTGAATAAAAATAGGAAAATTAAATTAATGTTCTAAATGTTTGCCTGCATCTTTTGTGCAGTTACAACAATTCGCTCAGCTTTTTCTGCGCTTCCGATTTCAAGTTCGCATCATCTGCTGTTCTATTGGGAAGCTTGACTAACTTTTCCAATATTTCAATTTGCTTTGCCGTTTTATTATGCAATTCGTAGGCTTTTGCTAAATCGACATAATTGACTACAAAATAAGGTTCGTACGTACGGCACTTTTCCATGTAGTAAATGGCACTATCCATTGTTGCAATCGGTAAGCCTCCATATAACAACTTTACAGCAGCTTTTTTCAATCCATTTAAATTAAACATTTCACAATGCCATTTCCCTGCTACATAATTGGCTTTACCATGTGCCGGATTCAAAGCAAGCGCTTTTTGTGCATTTACAGCTATTTCTTTAACATAGGAAACTATTTTTTTATTATCTGTTTCCACTTCCGTCATTTTACCACAGGCTAATGCCAAAGCATAATAAGCATCTGCATTACTGCTTTCCGCAATAACTGCTCTATTGGCATATGCTAAAGCAGTTTCAAAATAGAGTTTCTTGTCGGACTTTTGCACCGCCCTACCACCAATTCTACAGCTTAACTCCGTAGCTTTTACAAGGGCTTTACAATTGTTTGGCTCACCAAGTAATACTTGTTTGTATTTATCGAGTGCCTCGTTTTCTTTTAAACTTTTTTCAAAATTGTCTGCCTCCTTTAATAGAACAAAAGTCTCTTGCGCACACAATCCTTCTAAGTAAAAAAGCATACAAAATAATAATACAATACGCATAAAGTAACTAAACAATTATTTTCTTGATAATTCGTAACTTACGGAAACACTACCTTGATAGTTTGGAATAGGCGGTTTCAATTTGGCAATTGACACAAACACGTGTGCTACCATCGTAAATTGTTCAATCACCGAATTAGCAATTTCCATGACCAATGTTTCTAAAAGTGGCGTGGCGATTTTCATTCTATTGCTTACCAATTGAAACAATTGAGCATAATCAACCGTATCCTCTATTCTATCGATACAAATTTGTTGTGGAAAATAGTGTACTACCAAATTTACCTCAAATTCGTTACCATTTACCTTTTCATGTTCATACAAACCATGATAAGCAAAAAATTTAACATTATTCAAATGTATAGTTAACATCTGTTATCTTAATTATTGTCCGTTTGCACCCCAATTATTTTCTTTATTTATTCGACCAGCGCCAATAAATTTTGGCAGCCAATAGGCATCATTTAAGTCGGTTATTGTAACGCCATTACTCGTACTTGCGTGTACAAACTTATTGTTGATTAAATACACGCCAACATGCGAAACGGCTCGCCCTTGTGTGTGAAAAAACACCAAATCGCCTTGTTTCAAATCTGCAGTTTCAATTTTATCGCATATTGCATATTGTTCTTGTGCTGTTCGTGGCAACGAAATTTTAAAGACCTCTTTTAACAAAAGTGACGAAAAGGCACTACAATCAATACATGTCTTTGTAGTACCGCCCATACAATAATTGGTACCCCACCATTCCTCTATTTTATTCAACAAAGACAGATTGTTCAATGCTTCAACCGTTGCATTCATAAAAATAGCATACTTGAGCTGCAGAAAACTCATTTTTTCAATACTCGCATCGCTATTGATCAACAATTGATCATATTGGTTATCATTACCATTTTTCTTAATACCACTCGTTTTGTGCTTGCTAGTAACTACGCTTCCCGGACTCACCTCTATATTCAAAAAATCATTGGTTGGTTTGTGTTGCTTTTTATTTGCCGATGTATGAACAGAGACATCTTTTGCAGCTATTTTTTTTAATGCTTTACAACCACTAAATAAGGCCACGAATGCAGCCAATACGAGCAAGTACTTATTTTTCATATAACAAATTGGAAAATTAAAGTTAATGTTGAAATGATAGAAATCCAACAAGGTTAATAAACTTTTTTGAAATAACACCTTTATTTGATTTTGTGGAAAAAATGCACGAACCCGGCTAGGCGATAATTACAGATATTTGTTTGCTGATTAGCTACCTTCTTTCTATTGAATTATCTTTCGCTTATGCAATTTTCACATTTACACGTACATAGCCAATTTTCCCTACTTGATGGAGCAGCTTCGGTTACTTCTATCTACAACAAAGCCAAAAAAGACAACATGCCCGGTGTAGCTATTACCGACCATGGCAATATGTTTGGTATTTTTGAATTTGTGTCCAATGCATGGAAAAAAGGCAATACCAAAATTATTGGGAAAGATGCAAACGGTAAGGACATAGAAACCCCAATAGTAAAACCCATAGTAGGATGTGAATTTTATTTGGTAAAGGACAGACACCTAAAAACATTTTCTAAAGAAGTAAAAGACAAACGTTTTCACCAACTTTTTTTAGCTAAAAACGCTACCGGATATAAAAATCTTGTAAAGCTTACATCACTTGGTTTTGTGGAAGGTATGTATAGCAAATATCCAAGAATTGACAAAGAACTTGTACTTAAATACCACGAAGGTCTGATAGCCACCACCTGCTGCATTGGCGCAAGTGTACCGCAAGCCATTTTGTACGAAAATGAAGTTAGGGCCGAAGAGGAATTCAAATGGTGGCTCAATTTGTTTGGCGATGATTACTATGTAGAATTACAAAGGCACAACATGCCTGAACAAGATAAAGTTAACGAAGTGTTGATGCGTTTTGCGCACAAATACAATGTGCCAATTATTGCTAGTAACGATAGCCATTATACCGATAAAGAGGATTATAATGCACACGATATTTTATTGTGCATCAACACAGGTGAAAAACAGGCTACCCCTGGATTTGATGACTTTGTAAACGATGATGCGCAAATAAAAAATAGGCGCTTTAAGTTTCCGAACGACCAATTTTATTTTAAAACAACCGATGAAATGAGTCGGCTGTTTAACGACATTCCTGAGGCAATTGACAATACCAACGCCATTGTTGATAAAATTGAGGTTTTAAACTTAAAAAAAGACATTCTACTTCCTAACTTTCCCATACCCGATGAATTTAAAACAGAAAGTGACGACACCCTCAATCAATGGCAATATTTAAAACATTTGACCTACGAAGGGGCAAAAAAAAGATATGGTGAAATTAGTGCTGAAGCACAAGAGCGAATTGATTTTGAACTATTTACCATTAGAACAATGGGGTTTGCTGGCTACTTTTTAATTGTATCCGACTTTATACGTGCGGGTCGAGAAATTGGTGTATTCATTGGGCCGGGCCGGGGATCTGCCGCAGGTAGTGTGGTGGCCTATTGCATTGGCATTACCAATATTGATCCAATTAAATACAATTTGCTATTTGAGCGTTTTTTAAATCCGGACCGTAAATCGATGCCCGATATTGACACCGACTTTGACGATGATGGCCGCCAAAAAGTTATTGATTATGTGGTGAATAAGTATGGTAAAAATCAGGTTGCTCAAATTATTACTTATGGCACTATGGCCGCTAAAAGTAGTATTAAGGATGTAGCTAGGGTAATGGATTTGCCGCTATCGGAGTCAAATGCTTTAGCGAAATTAGTTCCCGATAAGCCAGGAACCGACTTAGGTAGGGTTTTACAAGCACCACTTACTATAAAAGATGGTCCCAAAAGCTTAGAAGAAAAAGAAGGTTTACAGGCCGAAGACTTAGAAAATGTTAAACAGCTACGTAGCATTTACAATGGAAATGATATACGAGCCCAAATTTTAAAAGAAGCAGAGCGTTTAGAAGGCTCGGTTCGAAATACCGGCATACATGCAGCAGGTATCATCATTGCCCCGCGCGATTTAACTGATCTCATTCCTATAGCTACATCAAAGGACTCCGAATTGTGGCTCACCCAATTTGAAGGCAAAGTAATTGAAGATGCAGGTGTTATTAAAATGGACTTTTTGGGGCTTAAAACACTCTCTATCTTAAAAACTGCATTGGAATTAATTCACCAAAACTATGGCCTACAGATTGATTTAGATACATTGCCTCTTGACGACAGCAAAACTTTTCAGTTGTACCAAAAAGGTGAAACCAATGGTACTTTTCAATTTGAAAGCCCGGGTATGCAAAAATACCTAAGAGAACTTAAACCCGATCAGTTTAACGACCTGATTGCCATGAACGCCTTGTACCGCCCGGGGCCTATTGCTTACATTCCTAATTTTATTGACAGAAAACATGGGCGAGAACCTATTGTGTACGATGTACCAGAAATGGAAGAATACTTATCGGACACATACGGTATTACCGTGTACCAAGAGCAAGTGATGTTACTTTCCCAAAAACTAGGGGGCTTTACCAAAGGCGATGCCGACGTATTGCGTAAAGCAATGGGAAAAAAAGACCGTGCTACACTAGATAAAATGAAAAGCAAATTCATTGATGGAGCCACCGCAAAGGGTCACCCCGCAACCAAGCTCGAAAAAATTTGGACCGATTGGGAAGCATTTGCCCAATATGCTTTTAATAAATCACATTCTACCTGTTATGCTTTTGTTGCCTACCAAACTGCTTATTTAAAAGCCCACTACCCTAGCGAATACATGTCGGCCGTACTTAACCACGCAGGAAGTATCGAAAAAATCACCTTTTTCATGGAAGAATGTAAGCGCATGGGTATTGTGGTGCTAGGACCCGACATCAACGAAAGCCTAAAAGGATTTGCACCCAATAAAAAGGGAGAAATTAGGTTTGGCTTGGGTGGCCTAAAAAGTGTTGGCGACAATGCTATTGAAAATATCATTACCGAACGTAAAAACAATGGCACTTATAAAGATATTTTCGACTTTATAACAAGGGTTAACCAACGTGCAGTTAACAAACGTTCGTTGGAAAGCTTAGCATATAGTGGCTCATTCGACTGTTTTCCGCAAATACATAGAGCCCAATATTTTCACACCCCCGATGGCGACAAAACCAATGGCCTTGAAAAAATTATTGGCTTTGGGCAAACCAAAGAACAAAATGTGAGTGCTTCAAATACGTTGTTTGGCAATCTGGCTCAATCCATGATCATTACGGCTCCCAAATTGCCTATTTGCGAACCTTGGAACTTAACCGAAAAACTCGAATTTGAAAAAGAAGTTACGGGTATCTTTTTAAGTGGACATCCGCTAGACCACTACAAATTTGAAATGAAGTACTACGGCATCATGAATTTGAGCGATTTCAATGAAATTAAGAACACACCGGGTAATCCTGCACTAAATGTTAATCGTACCATCAAAGTTGCAGGCCTCATTATTGATGCACAACATCGGCTTACCAAAAAAGGAAGCAATTTTGGCATCATTACCATTGAAGATTTTAGTGGCAAAACAGAGTTTGCCCTTTTTTCGGAAGATTATGTTCGTTTCAGTAATTATTTTGAAAAAGGAAAAAATGTATTTATTACAGGGGCGTTTAAACAACGTTTCAATACAGACAATTACGAATTTAAAGTAACCAACATTAGCTTACTAGAAACGGTAAAAAATGTATTTACAAAAAGCATCGAAATTGTTGCACATCCTGCCGCTATTTCGCAAGAAATGGTTGATTTTTTGACCACGAATATAAAAGCTAACCC